>Ga0272442_10003670_pt1 | contig 21432 bp, 21 predicted proteins | sample SSMForm2O_FD_200262 | JGI IMG/M metagenome (GOLD analysis project Ga0272442, IMG submission 200262) | Marine sediment archaeal communities from Little Sippewissett salt marsh, Falmouth, MA, United States - SSM-Form-2O | ecosystem: Environmental > Aquatic > Marine > Wetlands > Sediment ... | reverse complement strand
CGGCCGAACGCTTGCTTTCCAGAATAGACCAGGAAAGCAAGCTGTGGATCCCGGCACTGTGGTGGTACGAGCTGTCCAGCGCACTGACCGTCGCCCAGCGACGGGGACGACTGAATGACTCCGACGCGCTCCGGCTGATCGAGCTGTACCGCCGGCTACCCCTTTTCACCGACACCCTGCTGGGTGCCGACGCCGTCTTCCGCTTCCGGTCCCTGGCGCAGCGCTACAATCTCTCCGCCTACGACGCCGCCTATCTCGAACTTGCCCAGCGCAGAGGCGTCGCGCTGGCCACTTTGGATGGGGCTCTGAAAAAGGCCGCCAGCAAGGCCGGCATCAGGGTGATCCGGTGATGTCAGATTCACGGACAAAAGGATCCCTTTTGTCAGAAATCTGAGACTGGCGCCGTTGCATCTGTCCGCCTCTTTTTTTGCAACCTCTTGCAATTGCGGCAGAATAATGCTCCAGGGGCGTGCTGGTGGCGTGGCACGGGTTTTGCTCAATTGGGCGGCAGAACGGGTTATACTGGAACCACAAAGGGAGAATTCAATGAAATACGGGATGCGATTTCTTCTGGTTTTTGTCGTCGTTACGGCCGTCGCCTGCGGGGGCGGCAACACTCAGGGTCCGGTGGTGCGCGACCTGAGCGAGATCGAGCAGTCGCTGGTGCAGTCGTCCAACCGCTTCGGGTTCAAGCTGCTCTCCGAGGTGGTGGGGCAGTCGGACGGCGGCAATGTCTTCATTTCTCCGCTGTCGGTCTCGATTGCGCTGGGGATGACCTACAACGGCACCGCGGGTACCACCGAAGAGGGGATGCGGGCGTGTTTGGAGTTCGGGGAGCTGACCCGGGAGGAGATCAACCAGGGTTACAAGGACCTGATCGAGCTGCTCTGCAACATGGATCCGGATGTGACCATGGAGGTGGCCAACTCGATCTGGTACCGGGAGGGGTTCGAGGTCCTGCAGTCGTTCATCGACGCCATGCTGGCCTTCTTCGACGCCCTGGTCACCGCGGTGGACTTCACCGACCCGGGCACCGTGGACGTGATCAACGCCTGGGTTAAAGAAAAGACCCACGACAAGATCGACAAGATCCTGAATGAGACTTACGCCGACATGGTGATGGTGCTGATCAACGCCATCTACTTCAAGGGCACCTGGACCTACGAGTTCGACCCGGATGACACCCGCGACGGGACCTTCCACGCCCCGGACGGCGATCAGACCGTCAAGATGATGAACATGCACGGCGAGCTGAGCTACCAGGAGAACGCCGACTTCCAGGCGGTGGACCTGCCCTACGGGCACGAGCTGTTCTCCATGACCGTGTTCCTGCCCAAGGGGGAAAAGACCGTCGACGACCTGATCGCCATGCTCACCGATGAGAACTGGTCCGCCTGGATGGGCGGCTTCGAGGAGCAGGAGATCGACCTGGCCCTGCCCCGCTTCGAGCTGGAGTACGAGAAGACGCTCAACGACGTGCTGATTGCCCTGGGGATGCAGGACGCCTTCGATTCTATGGTGGCCGACTTCTCCGGGATCAAGCCCGACCACGACATGTGGATCAGCGAGGTGAAGCACAAGACCTACGTGAAGGTCAACGAGGAGGGCACCGAGGCCGCCGCGGTGACCTCGGTGACCGTGGTCGACTCCGCCGCGGGGCCGTTCATGTACGTTGACCGCCCCTTCCTCTTCGTCATCCACGACAAGAACTCCAAGGCCATGATGTTCATGGGCAAGATAGTAGACCCGCCTTCCGAATAGGAGATGAACCGATGAAAAACACGATGATATTGGTACTGGTTTTCTCTTTTGTCTTTGTCGCCTGCAGCGGGGACGACGGCGGCCCCCGGATCATCCGGGACCTGACCCAGACCGAGCAGAAGCTGGTGGAGTCCTCCAACCTCTTCGGCTTCAACCTGATGCAGGAGGTCGTCGGCTTGTCGGACGGCGGCAACGTTTTCATCTCTCCGCTCTCGGTCTCCTTCGCCCTGGGGATGACTTACAACGGCGCTCGCACCACCACCGAGGAGGGCATGCGCGCAGCCCTTCAGTATGGCGATCTGACCGCTGAGGAGATCAACCAGAGCTACCGCGACCTGATCGACCTGCTCTGCGATCTGGACCCCAAGGTGACCATGGAGATCGCCAACTCGATCTGGATCCGCGAGGGGTTCGAAGCCCTGCAGGCGTTCATCGACGTGAACCGGACCTTCTTCGACGCGGTGGTGGAGGCCCTGGACTTCGCCAGCCCCGGCGCCGCCGGGGTGATCAACGCCTGGGTAAACGAGAAGACCCACGGCAAGATCGAGGAGATCGTCGAAGATCCCATTGACGCCATGACGGTGATGTTTTTGATCAACGCCATCTACTTCAAGGGCAGCTGGACCACCGAGTTCGACCCCGCCGACACCCAGGCGGCTCCCTTCCACGCCCCCTCGGGCGACACCAGCGTTCAGATGATGCACCTGCATGCCGAGCTGCCCTACATGCAGACCGACGCCTTCGAGGCGGTGAATATGCCCTACGGGGACGGTCTGTTTTCCATGACCGTCCTGGTGCCCAAGGAGGGCCAGAGCGTCGACGACCTGGTCGGGTCGCTGGGCGCGAACTGGTCCGCCTGGGCGGCCGGCTTCGCGGTGGAGGAGGGGTATTTGTGGATGCCCCGCTTCGAGCTGGAGTACGAGACCTCGTTGAACGACGTGCTCAAGGCGCTGGGCATGGAGCTGGCCTTCTCCGAGTCTATGGCCGACTTCTCGGGGATCAACCCGGACCACCAGCTGTTCATCTCCAACGTCAAGCACAAGACCTACGTCAAGGTGAACGAGGAAGGCACCGAGGCCGCCGCGGTCACCTCGGTCGAGGTGGGCGTGACCTCGGCCCCCGAAGGCTTCTACCTGCGGGTGGACCGCCCCTTCCTGTTCTTGATCCACGACGCCCACTCGCAGGCCCTGCTGTTCGTGGGCAAGATCGTCGATCCCCCCTCGGAGTAGTATTACTTCTGTAGGCTCTGGCAGGCGGCGATGGCCTCCTGGCGCAGTTCGTCGGTCAAAAAGCCGGAGCCACGGCAGGAGCAGCCGCCGATGTTGGCCACGAAGGCCAGCTCGGGCTTGGCTTCCTTGTCGCTGGTGTCCAGGCACTTACCCAGAACCAGCCAGCCGCCGGGGATGTCCTTGGGCGTCGCCTCGGGCCAGATGTAGCCCATGTCCTGGAAGCTCTTCTCGGTCTTGAGCTTGTCGGCGTAGGCCGCGGCGGTCTTGGGCATGTCGTTGTCCCACTCATCCACGTAGAAGCGTCCGCCCAGGTCGTTGGTGCCGTCACCGGCCGGGACGTACTTCTCGTAGGTCCAGCTGGCCATGGCCTTGTTGAACTCGCCTTCCCAGCCCTCGGCGGCCTTGAGCTTGAGCTGGTCCATGACCAGCTTGGCCGCCGGAGCCGGAGCGGCTTCCGCCGGGGCGGCTTTCTCTTCGGCCGGGGCGCCTTCTTCTTTCTTGGTGCAGGCAAAAGCAATTATCGGTAGCAGAACGAGTACCAGTAAGCGTTTCATTTCTCCTCCCTAGAAAAGTGGTTTCAAACCGAAAGCGGTCGTCTTGGCGTAAACCATATGCTTGAGCATTTTCATCAGCAGCTTGTAGCTCAGAGAGTCGATCGAGGCAATCTTTTTTTGACGAGACTCATGCCGGGAGCATGCACCCGATCCCGGCCGGGGTAAAACCCGGATTGCCTTCACCGCGGCCCTGTGCTCAAATGCCTGCACGGGAGGTTGCCGTGGATTTCAGCATATCCGAGCGGGCCGAGGCCGCAGTCAAGCTGGTGCGGGAGTTCATCCAGAAGGAGGTTTATCCCCTGGAGCCCTCTTTTGGCTACAAGAGCTTCAAGGAGATGCTCCCCCGGCTGAAGCAGTGCCGGGAGAAGGTCAAGCAGATGGGCCTGTTCACCCCGCACATACCGGAGGAGCACGGGGGCGGGGGTCTGAGCCTGGTCGAGTTCGCCCACCTGTCCGAGGAGCTGGGCCGCAGCCCGCTGGGCCACTATGTGTTCAACTGCCAGGCCCCCGACGCCGGCAACATGGAGATCCTCATGGGCCACGGCACCGACGAGCAGAAGGAGCGCTGGCTCAAACCGCTGGTGGCCGGGGAGATCCGCAGCTGCTTCGCCATGACCGAGCCGGAGTTCGCCGGATCCAATCCGGTGTGGATGGGAACCACCGCCAAGAAGGACGGCGGCGAGTGGGTGGTGCGCGGGCACAAGTGGTTTGCCACCGCGACGGAGGGGGCGGCGTTTACCATTGTCATGGCGGTGACCGACCCGGACGCCGAGAGCCCCTATGCCCGGGCCAGCATGATCATCGTGCCCACCGGCACCGAGGGGTTCGAGCTGTTGCAGAACATCTCGGTCATGGGCGACCGGGGCAGCGACTACGCCTCCCACGCCGAGGTGGCTTTTCACGGCTGCCGGGTGCCGCAAGGAAACCTGCTGGGCGCCGAGGGAATGGGTTTCATCATCGCCCAGGACCGCCTGGGCCCCGGGCGCATCCACCACTGCATGCGCTGGATCGGCATCTGCGAGCGGGCCTTCGACCTGATGTGTCGGCAGGCGGTCGGGCGCGAGCTGGCCCCGGGCAAGCCGCTGGGCGCGCGCCAGATAGTCCAGGAGTGGATCGCCGACTCACGTGCGGAGATCAACGCCGCGCGCCTGATGGTGCTGCAGGCCGCCTGGAAGATCGACCGCGAGGGCACCTACGCGGCCCGCGAGGAGATCTCGGTGATCAAGTACTTTGTGGCCAACGTCATGCAGCGGGTCCTCGACCGCGCCCTGCAGGCCCACGGCGGCCTGGGCCTGACCGACGCCACCCCGCTGGCCTACTGGTACGCCCACGAGCGCGCCGCGCGCATCTACGACGGGCCGGACGAGGTGCACAAGAGCATGGTGGCCAAGCGCATCCTGAAGAGACATGGCATCAAGGTTCCTGGATAAGGCCCGCCAGGTCCGCGAGGGCGAGGAGCTGGACGTCGCCGCCCTGGAGAAGTACCTGAAGACCGGGCCCCTGGAGATCGAGCAGTTTCCCAAGGGGCACTCCAACCTGACCTACCTGCTGCGCGCCGGCGACAAAAAGATGGTCCTGCGCCGCCCGCCCTTCGGCGCCAAGATAAAAACCGCCCACGACATGAGCCGCGAATACCGCATCCTCTCCGCTCTCCACGGCGTCTATCCCAAGGTGCCCGAGCCGTTCCTGCACTGCGAGGACGAGTCGGTAATCGGCGCGCCTTTCTACCTGATGGAGCGGGTCGAGGGCGTGATCCTCCGCGGCACCAATCCGCCCGGGGAACTGGGGCTGGACGCCCCCACCATGCGCCGGCTGTCCGAATCGCTGATTGACGGTCTGGCCGAGTTGCACGCGGTGGACGTCGGGAAAGCCGGCCTGTCAGACTACGGACGTCCGGAGGGCTACGTCGAGCGCCAGGTGACCGGCTGGACCGGGCGCTACTTCAAGGCCAAGACCGACGAGGTTCCCGAGGTCGAGGAGGCCGCCGCCTGGCTCGAGAAAAACCTGCAGCCGGAGAGCGGCGCCGCCCTGATCCACGGGGACTACAAGTACGACAACCTGGTCCTGGATCCCTCAGACCTCACCCGGATCATCGCGGTCCTCGACTGGGAGATGGCCACCGTCGGCGATCCGCTGATGGACCTGGGGGTCACCCTGGGCTACTGGATCGATCCCCAGGACCCCGACGAGCACCGCATGCTGCCCTTCGGCCCCACGCTGCTGGATGGCAACCTAACCCGCATGGAACTGGTCGAGCGCTATGCCGAAAAAAGCGGCCGGGAGGTCGGCAAAATCGTTTTCCACTACGTCTACGCCCTTTTCAAGATCGCGGTGATTGCCCAGCAGATCTACAAACGCTTCAAAGAAGGACACACCAAGGATCAGCGCTTCGCCATGATGATCATGGGCGTCAACATCCTTGGCAAGACCGCGGTCCGCGCCATCGAAAAGGACCGTATTTACGACTTGGGCTAGTTTCCCGGATCTACCACAATCCGCCAGGGCGCCAGGTTGGCGTGGGGATCGGGCGGGTAGCCCGGCCACTCGACGGCGTGCTTGAAGACCGCCCGGGTGGCCTGGATGAAGGCCTTGCGCGCCCGGCCCCAGTGGTGCTCGCCGGCCAGGACCAGCTCGAAATTGGCCAGGCACAGGTCCTCTCCTTCCAGCCTGGCTTCGAACAAGCTGCCCTCGTGCTCGTGGCCCTCGTAGAGCAAGCCTTGCTTCTTCAGCAGCTCGGTGAACCCCTTGCGAATCCTCTCCAGCTCTTTCTTGTATTTGTCGCAGCTGTCGGCGTGGAGCTTCACCCCTTTTCGGTTGGCTTTGTAGCGTTTGTCTTCGGGTTGCGCGTTGCGGAGAGCAGATATTCCGTCTTCGAGTTCGTAGAGGACCTCGGGCTCGACCTTGCCCCTGAACATGAACCGGACGGTGGTGCGCAGAGGTAACGTGTCGCCGGGGTTGTGCATGAACGTGGTAACGTAGCGATAAGGGCCCTTATTCTGTATCTTTTGTATATACGGCCCGAACTCAGGCGACTCGAGCTGTTTTAGGCTGACGTCGGGCCCCGGGTCGGCCGAGTGGTCGTAGGTCTGGATCAGATCCGACCAGGGTTTCTTCTTCATGAGTTGATCCAGCAGCGCCTTGATCTTGTCGGCCAACGGGCGCAGAGCTTTGGAGATCTTGGCACGTTCCGCCTTGTGGTACTCATACTCGTCGGCGGAGTCGGCGAAGTGCTTGCGCAGCCCGTCGTCGCCGGAAACCTCGAAATACTCCTCGGTGATGGTACCCACGGCCGATCCGCTCACGTGCGCCTCCCGGGGGAAGAACAGTACTGCAAGGAAGAATGTCAGAACGATCTGCAGTTTGACGGTCATGCGTTTTCGAGTCCGTCCAGAAGAGTCAGCAACTCCTGGTTCTCGGGAATATCCGACATGGAGTGTCCGTAGTGAACGTAGCGGGCCGTGCCCGATTTGTCCACCAGAACCTGGGCGGGCATGCGGCCCAGTTTGAAGATCTTTACCTTCTGGCCGAAGAGTTTCAGCACCCGGTGCTTGGGGTCGGGCAGGCCCACGAAGGGCAGTACCTGCCTGGCCCAGTAGGAGGCGAATTTGTCCGCATTCTCCGGGCCGACCACCATGATTTCCGCCCCCCGCTCGACGAACTTCTCATAGTCGCGGCGCAACTGCGCCATGTGCCGGCGGCAGAATGGTCACATGAAGCCCCGGTTGAAGACCAGCAAGACGTGCCGGTCTCCGCGGTAGTCCGAGAGCCGCACCTTGCGCCCGTTGAAGTCCTCGAGCTCGAAGTCCGGGGCGGGGGTGTTTATTTCCACCCGGGCCACGGGTCAGTTCCCCACCAGGGGGCGCTCGTGGTCGAGCTGGAAGAAAACCAGAAACAGCGGCTTCATCCCGGATTCGTCCTCCGGCGAGTACTTACGGCGCCGCAGGGACTGGAGCAGATCGGTGTCCTGCTCCTCGCGGACCCTGGTCAAAAACAGCCGCTTGCCCGTCCAGCCCGGGCCGTTTTCCTTGAAGAGGTAGACCGCGTGCGGGTTGGACTGGATGTTTTTGTGCGTCAGGCGGTCGGTCATGATGAACGCCAGCAGGCCGTCGTCCATGACGTGCGGCCGGGCGTAGATGGCCGAGTCCACCTTGCCGTTCGAATCCGCGGTGGACAGGACGCCTATTCCGGTCTTGCTTTCGAAGTATTCATGAAGTTTCATGGCTCACACTCCTTTCGGGGGAATCCGAGATCTTGCGGCCCTCTCCGAAACCGGGCACCCAGAAGTCCTTCTCGGTCAATTGTTTGTCTTTCAGCGCTTCTTTGAGCTCCACGACCGGTTCCTGCTCGCCGTCGTCGCCTAAGGGGAAGGTTCCGAAGTGGATGGCCATCGACTGTTGCGCCCCCAGGATTTTGTGGGCCTGCACCGCCTGCTGCGGAGACAGGTGGACCGGGGACATGAACCAGCGCGGCTTGTAGGCGCCGATGGGCAGCAGGGCCAGGGTTATCGGGCCGAACCGGTCGCGGATCTGTTCGAAGTGCCCGCCGAAGCCGGTGTCGCCGGCGAAATACACCCGGTGGCGGCTGGTCTCGATCACGAAGCCGCCCCACAGCGTCTTGTGGTGGTCGAACATCCCGCGGCTGGAGAAGTGCTGGGCGGGCACGAAGGTGACCCGCACCGAGTCGCTCAGGCGGATGCGCTGCCACCAGTCCAGGTCGAAGGCGTTTTCTATCTCCTTGTTGCGCATCAGCTTGGCGTTGCCCAGGCCGGAGAGGATCTTCGGGGAGTGGTCTTTTGACAGCCTCCTGAGCGTGGGCACGTCCAGGTGGTCGTAGTGGTTGTGGCTTACCAGCACCACGTCGATGGGCGGCAGGTCTTCGAAGCGGATTCCCGGCGGGCGCACGCGCCGGGGGCCGGCCCAGTCCACCGGGCTGCCGCGCTCCGACCAGATGGGATCGGTGAGTATGTTGATCCCGTCCGTCTGGATCAGGACGGTGGCGTGATTGACGAATGTCACCCGCAGCTCGCCGGCGGCGACCCGCTTCGGCGGCGGCGGGCCCGGCTCGGCGTCGGGGTCGCCTTCCCAGGGGCCCTGGTCGCGGTTGGTCATCCACTTGATCAAATCCCCGAAGCTCTTCTCCTTACTGCGGTCATAATTGTAGAAGCGGTCCCCGTCGAAGTGCTCCGACCTGGGCCCGGTGTAGCGCGGCGCGGAGAAGAAGCAGCCCACCGCGGTGACCAGGGCCGCCAGGCCGAGAAATATGAAAAATATTCCGAACACGATTTTCTTCCTTTTCATTCCGCACCTCCCTCAGCGCAGGAGGGGCACGAACACCGGTCCGAAGACCGTCTGGCCGCCGCGCAGGTCGCGGGCCACTATGTAGATGTCCGCCTGCGTCTGGCCGGGCTCGAGTTTCTTGGCTTCGAAGGAAACTTCGGCGTCCTCCCCGGCGATCCGGTCGAACTCGAACCTTCCCGCGGTGGTGTAGAGGGAGATAATAGCGTCCTCGGTCCGGTCGCGCCCGGAGTCGTCGACGAAGGGATCCAGGCTGTCGGGATCGACGCGCACGCGGATCTGCGCCTTTTCGCCCTCGGCCACCGGGTCGGCGGTCTCCCCCGGCGACAGCGCCCGCCCGCCCACTTCGACCGACTCGATCAGCGGCGGGCCGTTGGGGGCCGGCGGCGGGCCCTGGGTCCACAGGGCCAGCTTGAAGACGGCCTCGCGGGCGTCGCCGGACGAGGCGGCCGCCCGGTAGTTGAAGTAGATGTCGACTTTCTCCGGGATCTCGGTAGGAACGCCTTCGCCCCCGCCGAGATCGGCGGCGCATTGCAGCGCCAGGGCCCCGGGCGAGGCGCGCACCGAGCCGTCGGCCTCCGGGGTCAGCCGGGTCTCGCAGGCCGGCAGGGCGCACTCGTAGCCGGAGGTGGGCCCCAGGGAGAAGGGGCAGAACGTCCAGGTCGCGTCGCTCAAAGTCTCGTCCGGGGGCAGGTAGACTTCGGGAGTGATGGTCACTTCGTCGGCCGGGCCGGCCTCCACCGGATCGGATACCAGCGCCAGGACTCGCAGGCCGTCCAGGTAGGACGGCGGGAGGAAGTCGTCGCCGCAGCCGGCGATCAGAACTGCGATGATCATTATGGTCGCTGTTGTTGTTTTCATGGCTACCACTCTCCCTTCACGCCCAGAATCGGCAGGATGGGGATTCCGCTGATGGGTTGACGGCCGGAGTAGTCATAGCTGTAGCTGTAGCCTTCCGGGTTCTCGTGCAGGTACACGTTCTGGACGTCCAGGTAGACTCCCAGCCTCCAGGTCTCGAAAGTCCAGAGCTTGTCCACCCGCAGGTCGAGTTGGTGGAAAGCGCCCAGCCGGCCGGAGTTGGTCTGGCCGAAAACGGGCACGTAGGTGTCGCTGGCCGCGTCGTAGACCGAGCCGACCACCGGGGTGAACGGGTTGCCGGAGACCAGCCGGAAGCGGAACCCCGCCGACCAGCCGGCACCCAGCTCGAAGGTTCCCACCGCGGTCAGGATGTGGGGCTGGTCGAAGTCGAACAGGCGCTCCTCGGTGCCCGGGCCGTCCTTGCGGTAGGAGCGCTGGAAGGTGTAGGCCAGCCAGCCGGTGAACCATTCGCCCACCCGGGCGCGGATCAGAAGCTCCAGCCCCAGGATCCGCCCGGTCCCTCCGGTCAGGTAGGGAACCGCCTGGGGATCGGAGAAGAAGGCCGGGTTGCGGATAACCAGGCGGTCCAGCCACTTGTAGAACCCGGCCAGCTGGACGTCGATACCCTCGACGACGACCTGCTCGACCCCCAGGCTGGTGTGGCTGCTGCGCAGGCTGTACAGATCCGGGTTGCCCAGCGCATCGTCGGTCTGGTCCGCGGTGGGAGGCTGCTGGAAGTATCCCACCCCGCCCTTGAGCACGGTCCCTTCCATAAGTCGGTAGCGCACCGTCAGGCGGGGGTCCACCGTCCAGCGCTGGTTCTCGCGGTAATAGTCCACCCGCACACCGGGAAGCACGATCAGATCCTCGAGGGGGTTCATTTCCAGCTCGGCGAACACCGCCGGCTCGTATATCGACGTCTGTTCCTCCGACGCGTAGCGGTTCTGGGTGGAAGTCGGGGGAAGGTTTTCGCCTTCCACGGGGCGCAGGGGCGAGATCAGGTCGATGGAGGCGTCGTCGAGGCGGATGTCCATGCCGGCGCGGACCCGGAGCCAGTCCAGCGCCTCCCAGGTCCAGGCGGTGCGGAAGGCCAGGCGCAGGATGTTCAGGTTGAAGAAGAATTCGGGGCCCAGCTCGGTCTTGAACTCCTGCAGGCCCAGCAGCAGCGAGGTTTCCTGGGTGAGGTACGGGGCCAGGCGGGAAGTGTAGACCGCCTGGAGGTTGTGGAACATGATCCGGGCGCTGATCTCTCCGCGGATGGCCGGATCGGACGCCGGGCGGTCGAAGAGGACGATGACCTTGTCCATGGAGCCGTAGGCTAACAGGCGCAGCTTGTGGTCGGGGTTGGGGTTGTAGCTGGCGATCAGTTGGTAGTCGTAGTAGCGCGGGGCGGTGTTGAAGGAGACGTTGGCGTCGTCGGGGATCACCGCCGAGACGAAGGTGTCCACCCAGGAGCGGTGGAAGGCGCCGCCGATCGACCAGCTGTCTGAAAGCGGCCCCTCCAGCACGAAGCCGGCGTCGTAGACGTTGAGATCCACGTTGCCGCGGAACAGGTCGGTGGCGGGATCGCGCACCTTCACTTCCACGATCCCCCCGGTGGCCCGGCCGAAGTCGGGGGCGAAGTTGCCCGGGACGTACTCCACCGCCTCCAGAAACGCGCTGTTGAACGTGCTGCGTATTCCGAAGAAGTGGTACAAGAGCGGGATCTCCTGACCCTCCAGGAACACCCGGCTGTCGCCGGGGCTGGCGCCGCGCAGGATCAACGCGCCGCCGCCGAACGAGGACCGTCCCGCCCCGGGCAGGTTCTGGACCACCTTCAAGACGTCGCCGGAGGTGCCGGCGACCTTCTCCACCACTTCCTTGGGGATCACCTGGCGGGTGACCTCGCGGCGGACGGCTTCGGCGCGGACCACGGTTTCGAAGATGCCGCCGGATTCCTCCAGGTAGAAGGTTTCCTCGCGCTCCTCGCCGGGTTGGGCTTCGACTGCGGCTTCGAGCCTTTCGTGGCCGGGGGGGAGGGCGGTCAGGGTGAACTTGGTGGCGGGAACTTTCAGAGAGAAGCGGCCTTGGTCGTCGGTGGCGGTGGTTGCCAGGGTTTCGCCGGAGGAGAGGGCCTGGACTTCTACGCCGGCTAAGGGTTTGCGGGTGCCGCGTTCTATCAGGGTGCCGGTGTAGAGGACGGGGTCGGGTTTCTTTTCGGGCACGGGCACGGGCGCGGGCACGGGCACGATCGGTTTTGGAGCGGTTATTTTCATGCGGAAATTGATTGTCACCGGGACGGTTTCGCCGGTGCTCAGTACCGCCGGTTCGAAGGTGAAATTCTTTGCTGCCTCCTGGGCGGAGGTGTTGAAGGGGTCGCCGGGGCCTTCTATTACGCGGACCTGGGATACCTTTCCGGTTTCGTCTACTTCGATCTCTAAGAGGACCTGAACTTCGGGGGAGGGGAATTCGGTGCCCTCGGGGATGTCGGCCGGGACCAGGTCGATCAGCTTGGGGGGCTTTTCGAGGGTGGGAGCGGGGTCCTGGGCCCACAACGGAGGCGAGATTAGCAGTAATGCCAGGATGTAGAGTCTTAGTTTCATTTCACCCCTCCAGGCGGAATTTGTAGGTCCAGGGGATCCAGACGCTTACCGCCTGGCCGTCGGCTTCGGCGGGGCGGAAGCGGAATTGTTTCACCAGCTCTATCGCCGCCTGGTCGAATCCGCCTTCGGCGCCGCGGATTACCCGGACGCGGGCGACCCGGCCGTCGGCGGTTACCAGGATCTTCAAATAGACGTTGGCCTCGCGGTTGTCCCGGCGGGCGGCCTCGGGGTAGGCGGCGCGCATGTCCAGGCTGGAAGGCTGGGAGATCAGTTTGGGCAGGCGCGTCACTCCGGCGGCGTCTCGGGGCGGGGGCGGGCCTTTTTTCTCCTCTTTGGGGGGAGCGGCGGGCGCCGGGCCGGCCAGGGCCTTTTCGGCTTCGGGATCACCTTCGGGCGCTCCGAACGCCCAGCCGCCGCCGGATGCCGCCGGAACCGCCACGCCGCCGCCGGGGACGGTGGCTTCCATGGCCACGGTGAATTTCCGGGGGGTGGTCGGTTTCGGCGCGGGGGCCGCCGGAGCCGGGGTTGCCGCGGGGGCCGGCGCTTCGGGTTTCGGCGCCGAAGGTTTCTTCACCGCGGCGACTCTCTTTTTGAGCGGTTTGTCGGGTTTGACTTCTATAGGTTCCTTGACCTCCGGCTCCGGTGTAGATTCTACCGGCGGGGGAGGGGGCTCGGGTCGTTCGGCCACCCGCACCTTGACCGGCGGGCGGACGGTGGCCTTGGACTTCTCCGGCGGGGGCACCACGAACAATCCGCCGATGCCCACCACGTGGATGATCAGCGCGGCGAAGAATCCCTGCACGCCGGTGGAGCCCACGCGGTTCATGAACCCTCCCCGTTGATCTCCGGCGGCTTGGTGTCCAGGGCGATATCGGTGACCTTTTCCAGTCTCAATTGATCAATGACCTCGGCGAACTTGCCGTAGCGCGCCTGTACGTCGGCTGAGATGAAAGCGCTGACCTTTTTGCCGTTGTTGCCCAGCTTCTGGCGGGTCTCGGTCACCAGGGCGGGAATGTCCTCCACGGTGCCCGGACGGCCGTTGAGGTACAGCTCGCCGTCGGCGGTCACCGCCAGGTTGATCAGGCCTTCAACCGACTGCTCGGAGGTCTGCGCCTGGGGCAGGTCGACCGGGATGTTGTTCCTCAGGACCAGCGAGGCGGTTACGATGAAGATGATCAGCACCACCAGGATTATGTCCACCAGCGGGGTTACGTTGATTCCGCTGATGATTTCGTCGTCGTTCTGGGTAGAAGCGGCCATGTTCCACCTCACTTGGGCTCGGAAACGCTGCCCAGGCTGGCCAGCACTCCGCGCATCATCGACTCGGCGTGCTTGATCCGCGCCGAGATGCTCGACTTGGCCCAGTTGAAGGCGGCCACCGCCGGGATGGCCACCATGATGCCCACCCCGGTGGCCACCAGCGCCTCGCCGATGGCGGCCATCACTATCTGGTTGCCGGCCGCCTGGGAGGCGTCCAGCTTGCCCAGCTGGTGGAAGGCCTGGATGATCCCCAGGACGGTTCCGAACAGGCCGATGAACGGGGCGTTGTTGCCGATGGTGCCCAGCGGGGTCAGCCTGGCTTCGTAGCGGGCCCGCTCGCGCGACAGCGCTCCCAGCATGGCCTGCTCGACCGTTCCCGGATCGCGCTTGCCGGTGGAGATGATGTCCAGCCCCGCCCGGATGACGTTGCGCACCAGGCTGTCGCGCTGGACCTCCCGCCTGGCCGCCTTCAGGTCCCCCTTGGCCAGCGCCGCGGTCAGACCCGGCTCCAACTCGGTGATCTTCTCCCGCGTCCGGGTGTAGAGAATGATCCGGTCGGCCAAAACCGCGATCGAATAAAGCGACAGCGCGAAAAGCAGCCACAGCACCCATTCCGCGCCTACCAGACTCATCTCCAGTAATCTTTCCGAAATCATGACCTGCCTCCCCTCTCCCACGGTTCTTTGTCACCCTCGGTCAACGAGAAGACCGGATGGGTGTCGGGTGAGTCGATTCTCTTGCACATATGGAAACGGACCGGATCCCTGGAGGCCAGCTTGTCCAGAAGGTGACCCCATTCGAAATCCAGCTGACCCCGGGTAACTTCGATCTGGATCCCGTTGCCGCGGATCTTTATCTTGGATGAATCGAAGAAGTATCCCCGGCGGCTTCCCTCGGCATGCACAGCTTCCAGGTAAGCCCCGATGGCCGCCAGGGGATCTTGCGCTTGCTTGAAACGGTCCAGTTGCGGATGGTTCGTATAACCCCGCGTCCGCCCGTCAAGCACCGCCTGGGCCATCAAGGCTTCCCGCCACAAGGCCAGAAGCCCCTTGGTGTCCAGGTATCGCGGATGCATCGTCCAGAGCCTCATGTTTTGGTCCTTTCCGGATTCGAGTTGCCATCGTATTTAGCAAGCCCTGTGCCACATGAAACTCATTGAATTTGCAGGGCAAGTTTGCAAGTGTCTCAGCTCCCCGCCCCCTGAAAAGAGACATCCGGGATAGAGAGAGACACATGTGTATCAAAAAAAAGAGGCCGCGGGCCGGGCCCGCGACCTCCATTACCGGTTCCCCACCACCGGTTTTGGCTAGTCGTTCCAGGGAGGAGTGGTCGACTCGTCGATGCAGTAGGTCTTCAGCTCCTCCTCGTTCAGTTTCTTGGGATCCACCAGTTCCTCCTTCGGGCAAAGGTAGGTGTTTCCCTCTTTGTCTTTCACCCAGGTAAACGGCTTGGCGGCTTTATGATCGTTCATGACTTACCTCCTTGTTCAGCGTGTTTGTTTCAATCATCTTGACCTGGAAACAGAGCAAAACCCGTGCCAACTTTCACTTGTAAGTGATTCCAAGAGATTGGGAGCCGCGCCGGCTCCCCTTTGGATCAGGCCGAGGGATGGTGAGACAGATCAGGCTACGAAAGTCGTCTTGCCAGAGCCTCGATGACCCCGTAAGCGCGGTCAAGATCGAACGATTCAAAATCCTCGGGTCGCAGGACGGGTTGCAGCAGCGTTCTTGATTGAACGCGTAGCTTTTTCAATATCCCGGGCCCGATCTTCACGGGTTGGTTGCCGGCGGCTGCGAGTTTCTCGCTTACCATGGCACAAAAGGCCGGATTAGGTCATTATGGTGGCGCGGAAGTTCCATATCAGACCGGCTCATTGAGCACTACCCCCCAGCGCTGGCTTATCTTCCCCGCACCCCTGGTTCCCGGGACCATGAGAATCAGGCTCTTGGACGACCGGATCCCTCTTTTGAGTTCAGCCAATCGCTTTCCTTTGACTCCCATCCCTTCCAGCACCGCACCGAGACGACGCAGGGTCCCCTGGTTGCCGAAAAGCAGGGCCGTGCTCACCAGTTCCTTCACCCCGACGCGTCCCGTGGAAAGCTCCGATCTGATCCATCGGTAGGCCCTGGGCAAGCTGGCGAACCTCGACCAGTCGTAGATGGCGTCCACCAGCGTCCTCACCCGCGAGGAGTACACCAACCTCTCACCGCTCGCGGTTTCGACCTCCTCGGTGTCGCCGAGGCGTTCTTCGGAGACTTTGATCAATGTCAACGCGACCGCGCCGACCCTCCGCTCTCCGGAGAGCAGGTTGTTGTAGGCGTAGGTTCGCTGGGGAACTTGCTCATCTAAACCGTACCGGTTGAACGCATTCGGACCGCAGACCTGGTATTTCCCGCCCGGATCGACGATCAGTGCCTTGAGAACCTGCGCCTCATCCGGGCTCCACTTGCCTCCCAGGGGCAATCGGGCGGGGACGAGGTACAGCCCGCGCTTGACCTTGGCGATCATGCCCGCCCGCGCCAGGCGGCTGAAGAGTTCGCGCTCCTGCTTGGCAGAGATACGAAGAGTTCCGCGCAGGTCGCCGGTCTTCAGGACCCGGAGCTTCCGCATCTGCGCGTAGGCGAAGAGCTGCCGTTCAAGGTTTCCGAGGTCACGTCCCATGGTTTTATTATATTTCTCGATAATTGCCTGTCAAGCAATTATCGAGAAATATAATAAAATAGGAAACCGGTTGGTTTGAAAAAACGCTCTTTTCCGGCATCGCCTTTAGTCGTTCGTCATGGATCAACCGGCCTGGCGCAACGAATGCCAAAGAAAGCATAACCACGTGTAGCTTCTACGTAACGATCGCCGTAGTCACGAAAGGACGCCCGCAGTCTTTGTGGGCCTGAGTTGTAGCTGCTGCCCCGGCAGACGCGGTCAGCGAACCATAGATCCTCCCATGAGCTGCCGTCCGCGGGCGCTCCTTGGTAACTGTCATGGTACTGGTCTCTGACCCACTCAAACACGTTTCCGGACATGTCGCAGAGTCCGTGTGCAGTGTTCCCGGCTGTCTTGCTGCACACCGGCCAAGGCAGATCCTGCCCGCACCCGTCTCCACCAACCGTTTGGTCATCCATCACCGCATAATGGCAAGTTGCAGGCTGGTCTCCCCATGGGAACTCGATATCATCTCCTCCGCCACGCGCCGCGTATTCCCACTGAGCTTCCGTGGGCAATCGGCCTCCCGACCACCGGCAAAAAACACCTGCTTGCTCCCAGTCCACGCAGTTTACGGGGTGGCTCTCACGATCAGGTTTCCCCAAGTTGCAGTATTGGTCCAACGTAGGCTCGATGGGCTCTGTACATATCGAGGCATCAACGCATGCCTGGTATTGCAGCACTGTTACCTCGGTCTTCGTAATTTCGAATGTCGGGACGGTCACCCTGTGAACCGGGCGCTCATTATCTTCCCCGTTTTCGCTGCCCATCATGAAGGAGCCGCCGGGGATCTCGACCCAAATCAGCGCCGCCGGATCTTCCTGACAGGTGCCGCCCACACAGACCTCATACTCCTCACAGCCGGGCGGGCAGCTGCCTCCGCACCCGTCCGGACCACATGCCATTCCGGTGCAGTTCGGAACGCATTCGCATTGACCTGTGGTTTCGTCGCATTCTTCGCCGACATCGCAGCCCGGCGGGCAGGTTTCCCCGCATCCGTCGGGACCGCATTCCCTGCCTTGGCATATGGGCATGCATTCGCATTGACCTGTGGTTTCGTTGCACTCTTCACCGACATCGCAGCCAGGTGGGCAGGTGCCTTCGCATCCGTCCGGGCCGCACTCCCTTCCCTGGCAATTCGGCTGGCAGGGGCCCTCGCACTCGCAGGTTTGGAAGTTGCATGTCTGGCCGGTGTCCGGGCATCTGTCAGGACAGGTGCCCCCGCAACCGTCTGCGCCGCAGCACTTTCCCTGACAATTCGGCTGGCAATCCTCGACGCAATCCAACCCTTCGGCATGATAGCCATCATCGCAGACGCAAACGGGAACACCTTGTTGTACCTCGCAGGTTCCGTGTCCCGAGCAATCTACTCCCTCGCACACAGATACTTCTTCACCATCAACAAATCCCCCGCCATCTTCTTCAATCGGTTCGTCGAGAAAGAGGCAGACGTAGTCCTGACAAGACGCCGCGGACAAAGCCAGCATGCCGACAACCCACGCAATGCAGGCTTTTTTCATGACACCTTCCCGTTATGCTTTTTTATGTGTTGATTATACCACAAGAATATTGTCATGTGCAGAACGGAGCCTCTAAGACTCCGTATCGTCACTTCTGGGTGATCACGGAGACCTTTATCTCGCCGTCTGACACCAGGTCACATGGCAATAGATGCTCTGCAAATGTGATGGTTCCGCCTTCCAGTCCCGACTCGGTTGGAGTCTGGTATGTCCACGAGGGCACGCACTGGCCTTCCTGGCAAGAAGTGTCATCCGGTCCCTGGCAGGTCACAATCTGACCGTGTACGCTGCAGGTGTACTTGGGTATCAGTATATTGTTGACGACTATGCTGGAATCATCCGAGACCGGAAGTGACTTGCTCATCGGGAATTTTTCCTGGCAGGCCATGAAGCCGGCGGTGCACTCCATGGTGTATGAGAATTCGTCCTGGCAGATAGTGTCGACTTGACCGTGTATCCCCAGTCCGAAGGCCTGCGCCATCGCTAGATAGCGGGTTCCGGGGAAGGCAAAGCAGTAATCACCCGTGCAACCGGGAGCCGTGCAGGCTGTTATGATTTCCCAGCGGTTGATGGGGCCCGTGTTCATCTCGTACTCGATGGTCGTGGTCGAGAGGTCGTTCATGTCCGCCACACCCGTAATGGCGGTGAACTTGACCATGCCGGGGCGATTGCCTTTCAGCTTTACGAGGAAATCGCGGTATTCTTCAACTGAAGTGAGCTGGTAGGGTTTCTCATTGGGATCGTCCGGGTGAACGGTCTCACCCTCGGGCCCGACTTCCTTTGCTGCGAAGTAACAGATGTTCCCTCCATCAAGGGTCGACTCGTATACTTCTCCGACTTCTCCGCAGTCATCCTCGTCCGATATGACGATCACCGAAAGCATCGCGTCATTGCGCAGAAAACCAGCGTTGTAGTCTCCAAGCAGCTCATCGCTCAGAGCCCTTTTCATCGCCGCCAGGCCCCTTTCGAACCCGCAGCCCTGAGTTCCCACCAGGGCGATACCTCTCTCCTGGGCGATGTCATAAAAACATTCTTTATTGTTCCTTGTCACCACCCGGCAGGTTGGATCGGAAATAAAGTCGAAGTTTGCATAGTCCCCGTCCCAGGTTATGTGGCCAAGACGGTCCTGGAATCGACCGTGCTCACCGGTTTCGTTCGTACACGATTTTGTAATGTTGGTTGTACATGAAGGGCATGCCCCGGATTTCATTCCGGTTGTCACGACCGCGATGTGGTAGTCCTCGAACCTTTCTTCCAGGGCAGTGGCGAATGCGCTGAAGGACTTTCCCAATTGGTCCTGCTTGCCGGCCATGGACCCGGAATTGTCCACCACGAACAGGATGTCTATCGAATTTGAAACATAAGAGCTGGCCTGGGAAAGCACGTCGTAGCAGGTGCCTTCGATGCAGACTTGTTCCGGATCTTCTGAGCATCCGTAAAAACTCACCAGCAGAAACAGCACAATGATCTTTTTCATTTTCTTTCTCCCAAGAGTTTCATAAGCACACCTATTAACGCAGGAATATGCATATTTGGACGAATCCTCTCCCCTTTATCTGACCAATATAGGCACCCGGAATATCTGCGTTATTCCCCTGCGGTCGAGGAATTCAACTTCCAGGGTGCCGTCTTGCGACGTATCGAACAGCGGCTCATAGGCCAATTGGATCTGGTGCTCGCCCGAGAACTCGTATTCGCCGTCAATGGGCAACTGGACGAAATCTCCTTCGCCGTCGAACAGTCTCATGAGGTAGAAGTCTTTCCCGATAACCGCTATGCGAGTGAGGAAGATCGGATCTTGTTCTACCGGATTTCCCTCGATGTAAGGTGTGGGATTCGGGCAGAATGCCAGGAATACCACTTCGCGCTCGCCGGGAGGAAGGGGATCGAACAGGATGGGATTGGGATTCACGACAATGTAGGTTGCGGCGTCGGCCCAGCCCGAGCTGCCGAGATCCAGCGAACCGGTCAGTTCCAATCCTATGGTCACCGTCAGGGTGGGATTGTCCGGATCGTTGGTATATGCGATCAGGCTTCCCACCGGTCTCTCGGAGCTGCCGGGCTGGTAGTCGAGGTAGAATCCTTCAATAGCGGCTCCACGCTCGCAGTCGACAAAGCCCGGCAAATCCCAGGGGAGCTGGGTGGGTCCTTCATTGGCGAAGGAGAACTCCTCGTCGCCTTTCAGGATTATTTCTTCAACGATGAGCCTCTCGGAGCCTACGTTGTTTATGCTCACACCCTGTTGGCTAGGGGACCCGGGTTTGAAGAGAATCGGGTTGGGGGTGATCCAAAGCCCGCCGTTGATCGGTGTGCTCTTCGGGTTGCATTCCAAGCCCTCACAGGGACAGGCAGAGCCGTTTCTGACGCACACGTTTTGGCCGTAGCAGCAGGTCCATCCGTCCGCGCAGGGGCAGGACAGGCTCTTTGTGGGAACCTCACTTACGCAGGCACACATGCCGAGCGCTAATGCCAGGCAGAGTTGCAGCGCTTTGCCCATCAAAACCCTCCGCCCAGCGTGAATAAATAGTCTCCATCTGGCGATACCATCGCCCCCGCATGTACGGGATTATCGGGTAAGAGTAACAACAGCAGTCCGGTAACCACGGCTGCGCCGGCAACGCTGTACAGAGTGACCGCTGCCGTGTTCCGATCCCGAATATCCCGGTTCAGAGCGACGGCCTCCTCGTGGGTGGGGTCCTGGCCCAGGCTGTCTCTCAGATCGCTGGTGGTCAGAGACAACACCACGGCGGAAGTGGCGGAGATACCGGCGATCCCCAGTGAGATCCAGCCGGCGGTCTTGTGCCAGGGAGTCGACGGTTCGACGGATTCTATGGTGGCGATCGGTTCGACTGCTTCCAGGGCAGGGTAGTGATAGCTATCCACTACCCTGGGGTCAAACGGCAGGGAGAACAACAGGGAGAAAGCGTGTTTTACGGCTCCTCGGTCTTGCGAGCCCGGGGTTTTGGGCTCGAGCGAGGAGAGCTTTACCACTCCCGGCGTGGGATTGATCTGGTACTCACGGTGATCGTCGGCGTTGTGAAGGTACAAAAGCCCCCGGGCCGCGGGACGCAGCAAGCGCATGCTGTGGCCTTCCCCGTTGTGGAAGTCCATCAAGCGGACACCCTGGGTGTCTTCCAGGAAGTAGTGGGCCGGCTGCTTGCCGTCCACGTCGAGCAGGTGCGGGTTGTTTGCGGGCAGGCCGATCAGGTACTCGGATGACTCCGGAGGGCGGGCGAAGACCTTGGGCCGGTAGCGTTCGTTGGGAATCGCCCGGTTGGCCTGCTCGACGAAGGCGGCGATCTCCTTGTAGGTGATCCACCCGTCGTGGTCGGCGTCCGCGGCTCCGTACAGCCCGGAGCGGACTTCGTGGCTGAACACGCCGGCCTGGAGGTCTTCCCACTCGTGGCTGTCGCGTCCCGAGGAAGTCGACAGCAGCAACCCGATCTTCTGGTAGTGGGCCAGGCCCCGGCCCCGGCTGAATCCCTCCAGGTGCCGGCGCGATCCGCCGGGCCCCCTGCTCTGGGCCAGGTAATAGGAGTTGCAGGCATCCACCACGATGTGGACCTGGTCGGCGCCCAGGGGCTCGATGACCTCTTCAACGATACGCTCACCGGTCAGCCGCGCATCCTCCAGCCCGATGTAGCCCCGGCCGTTCTTGTGGTTTCCGTGCCCCG
>Ga0272442_10003669_pt1 | contig 21441 bp, 38 predicted proteins | sample SSMForm2O_FD_200262 | JGI IMG/M metagenome (GOLD analysis project Ga0272442, IMG submission 200262) | Marine sediment archaeal communities from Little Sippewissett salt marsh, Falmouth, MA, United States - SSM-Form-2O | ecosystem: Environmental > Aquatic > Marine > Wetlands > Sediment ... | reverse complement strand
GCGAACAGGGGCCGAGGCGGGTGTAAAGTGACCAGGAGCGCCGGACGGGGAAGGAACAAAAAAAGATGACAGACAGGGAATGGTATCTTGAATATATTGATAATGAGCTTAAAAAGTTGGAAGAGGCTAAGTTCGTTGGAAACATAGAGTTCAAGGTTAACTATAAGTTAGGCGTTATTTGCAACATAAACTTTGGGCTGAACAAGTCTGTAAAACGGGCGGCGGATGTTCCGGCAAGCGTTTAGGCAGGTAGTTCTTTATAAATTTTATATAGGGTAGCTTAAAAAACAAGCCCCACTTGGTAGAAGGATTGAGGTTTTCAGTCGCTATCGGGTGGGGTTTTTTTATTTTATGTTCAACTTTTTGTGGAAGAAGTGCAATAAAAATTGTCCTCATTATGAGGTTAAAGGAAGTACTTGTCGGTTAGACCAATTTAATTTAGCGCCGTCAATAAAATGTCTGTTGGTGCATATATGCTTTTTGCTTAGATGTTTTGAGATAGATAGGGAAGTGGAGCAATCCGAGGATAACTGGTGGAAAGGAGGGGACGATGGGGAGAGCAAAGAAAAGTAAGATGAGGAACAAGAAAAAGAAGAAATGCCAGGTTAAGTAAGGAGGTAATGATGGCGAGACCAAAAAAGGTGCGAGAAGTAAGAAACAAGTCTGTTGAAAAGGCTATGGAAACGTCCTCACCGAAAGGTGTTAAACGGAGGCTAGTCAGAACGGACAAAGTGCCGTCTTTTAAAGAGGCCGGATGGAAAGAAGCCGGCGACCCTAAAGACGCCAAAGGGAAAGTTGACGGAGTAAGAGTAAATGCGTCAGATTTAGTTCTGATGGAGAAAAAGGAGAAATAAGAAATGACACTAGAAGCGTTAAACCAAAATACGGTTACGGACGAACAGGTTGAAGAACGGATCACGGCTTTGTCTCAGAAACAGGACATCAACGAAGACGAGCGGAAAGAGCTTGAGGAACTGAAAGGTGAACGGAAAACCCGGTATCAAAAACGGATTGATAAGTTTACCTACCAGATAAAGTCCGCGGAGGAAGAGAACGAAAGGCTGAAAAGAGAGCTAGAGGAAGCAAGAGCCGCTAAAGAGGACAAACCGCCTGCTCGGCCTTCTATCCGAAAAGAGACTGTTGAGCATGACGGTGAGACTTTCTACACGGACCAGGCTTTAACTGCTCTTATCGAAGAGAAGCAAATGACTGAGGCGGAAGCGATACGACATCAGCAGGAACGCATTGAGGCTAAAGCCGCGGAAAGGGCGCTGAAAAAGATTGAACAGCGGAATAAGGCTGAATCGGCCAAAGAGCTTCACATGAAAACTGTTAAATGGGTGGAAGAGAAGTACCCTCATTTTAACGAGAAGCACCCAAGTTTTGATCCTACCGACCCGGTGTATGTTTTAGCGGACACCCTTTTAAAAGAGGGGTACGGGACACACCCGGAAGGGATAAGGTTAGCAATACAGCGAGCAGAGTCCATATTGAAAACTCAGGCGGGGAGACCGGATTTGTCAAAAGATTTAAGCGTGTCATCCCCTTCTGCTCCGGAGTCTACCGAGAAAAAGGAAGTAGACTTGTCTAGGGAGGAAGAAGAAACCGCCGTTAGATTATGGACTAGACGGATAAATCCTGCTACTGGCAGGAACTACACGGAAAAAGAGGCTATCGTAAGAGCGAAAGCCGCTAAACAAAGGAGAGTGAGACGATGAAGGAAACCAAGAAAACTGGCCCTGAAGAGAAGAAGTCTCTTAACGAGGAAAAACCCTCGGAATTATCGCAGGAAACTGCGGACAGAACTCCGCCGGCGATGAGAGCCCCGGAGAAGGATGAGTACACACTTGAGGTCATAAAAGATTGGTATGGGAAGGTTGATCCTTTCACTTTGTCCAACAAGGACCCAAAGTACGAGTACAGGTTTTTAAAGGATGAGTTTAAAAACTTATCTATGAAAACTGGCAACATGCTTTTTCAAAAAGGCGGGTGGCAGTTGGTTAACAGAGCTCATTTAAAAAAGCTTGGGATAGCTGACGAGTATATCGCCCCGGACGGTCTTTATCGTGTCGGAGACACGGTTCTAGCTCGCATACCTAAAGAACTGTATGCGGAGAAAAGGGAGTATAAGCAGAAGCAAGCTGACGCACCGATGAACATGATTAAGAGGACTATGAAAAAGGGAGACAACGCCTCTGAGATATCAAGCGGAATCCATGAGTCTATGAAAGGCTTGCAGACTGCAAAAGACTTAGGAATGAAATCTTAAACGGAATAAATGTCCGTTTTAGGGTGAGACAAAGGAGGGAACATGGCTAACTCAGATAGACCTAATGGTTTCACGCCAATAGGTATGTTAGACGGGTCAAAAATCCCTGTGGAAATAGCCGCCATTAACTCAGCAGGTAGCAACATTTTCATTGGAGATGTTGTTAGCGTTAAATCAGGAGGCGACTTAGATGCCGCCACCGCCGATGACGCGAACATAGTTTATGGTGTGGTTGTAGGTATCGTAGATGAGAACAAAGTGCCGGCGGGACATCCTAACAGCACCATCTCAACTAAATACCTACCTTCCGGCGACACAGGGTTCTTATTGGTAGCTCTTGCGCTACCTGGGGCCAAATTTAGGGTTCAAGCGTCAACAGGCACGGCTTTAGCGGCAACTGATAGGTTCGCTTGTGCCAACCACGTTGCAGGAACAGGAAGCACGACTACCGGAAGATCAGGGCATGAGCTCAACTCTACCGTGGTAACTGGTAGCGCCGCTCAGTGCTGTATCCTTGACAAGGTGGACGAACCAGGGAACGATTGGGGCGCTCATGTAGATTTGGTTGTTACTTTTAATGAAAGCTACTTTGTAGGTGGCGTAAACGGTGTCTAAGAGAGGAGGGATAAATGCCTATTAACTCAACAATTATGGTAGACACTCTTGACGCCAACTTGAACGAAATGCACCAAGACGGTTTAAACGGTTGGGGTGAAGAGTACAGGAAAGTTTTTAACGTAGAATCTAGCGATAAGCAGTCCGAGAAAGACAGCCTTGTCTCTGGGTTTGGATTGTTCCAGGAGAAAGCCGAAGGGTCGGCCGCAGACTACGACACTCTATATACTGGTATCTCAAAAACTTACGTGCATACTACTTATGCGCTAGGCTATGAGATCACCGAAGAGGCCATAGAAGATAACTTGCGGACCCCGGAAACTTTTGACAAGCTTCCGACTGCTTTGTCAAGAAGCGCGGAAGAGACAGTAGAAATAACAGCGTTCAACGTGTTCAACAACGGGTTTACAACCAACGGGTTTGACGGTGTACCGCTGCTTTCTGCTTCTCACCCGGTTCTTTCTGGCGGAACACAAGCCAACAAACCTTCCACTGACGCTGATTTAAGCGTTACTTCTTTAACAGCGGCTATCACCGCGATAGAGAAGTTGGAAGACGAAAGAGGCTTAAAACAGCCGACAAAGGCTGTAACCTTGCTTGTTCCTGTTGACCTTTGGAACATAGCAGATGAATTGCTAGGATCAGAGTATAAACCTTATGTAGCCAACAACGAACGCAACGCCTTGCAGGAGAAGGACTTGCAGTATTTTGTAAGCCACTATCTTACTGACACTGACGCATGGTTCTTGTTAGCTGAGAAGTCAAAGCACAAGCTTAAATTCTTCTGGAGAGTTAAACCGGGCGCTTTGCGTAGGGGGACGGACTTTGATTCTACTAACTTGAAACACTTACAACGCATGAGGTTTTCAGTAGGGTACTCACATTATATGGGTACTTACGGAAGTGCGGGAGCGTAAAAAGGAGGGATTATGAGGAAAGCTATCATCAGCGTGTTGATGATCTTATTCGTGTCCTCGCTTTGCTACGCTCAAAGTGTTAGAAACCCGACTTACAATTATGAGGGGAAATCTAACTACGGTAATCTGAGTGTAAACGGGTTAGATGTTACCGGCAACCCGGGGTACATAGAGTTGTATGACGCTGTAAAGGACGAACCATACTATCTTTATGTAGCTTCTGGGGTTCTGTGCATTACTTCTTCAACCAGTATCCGGGAAATTGCTAGTTTCCCTACTGGTAGTTGGGGGCAGTACAGGATAGCCATTGCTAGTAGCACCGCCGTAGGCACACAAAACACGGTAAGAGGTAACACGCTAGGAGACTAATAGCAAGATCGGGGAGGTTTCGGCCTCCCCTTGTTTTTATTATGAAAACTATAAACAAATATTTAATTCTTATTATCGCTTCGCTATTTATAGTTCCGTTGTCGGCGGCTATTCCAATGCCTGGGGCTGATGTCTGGTATCCTCAATGTATTGCGCTGATTGCGTTATTTATGGTAGGTGTGTCTATTTTCTTATGGAAGTTTGACAAAGCTATCTCTCTTTTTTCGATTATGTGCCTTCTTTCGGCGATATTCGTTACCAAATTAAACATGAAAGCTATGTTTATCACAGGAGAAGTCTACCTCGCGGGGTTGGCTATGTATGGAATAAGCAACCTGACGGTTAAGAAAAGGAAGATAGTCTGTTGGGCTATCATTGGGTTGATTCTCCTTCAAGGGGCTTGGGTTATTTTACAAGCTAACGGCATTGATCCTTTGTTTACTAAGGTCGTTCACGGAAAAGTTGATTATTCCAGCGATGATACTGTGGGATTCAGCGGAAGCCATAACCAACTAGGGGTTTTCTTTGCGACTACCGCCCCGATAGCTGTTGGGGTATGCCCTGTTTTACTGCCATTGGTCCTTTTCGGTCTTTTTTGTTCTACGACTTCGTTCGCTTTTGTCGGGTTTACAGTAGCGTCTATCGTTTATCTTTTTTTAACTAAGCATAAACTAAGATACTTTACGTTGGTGATTCTCTTATGCGGGGCGGCGGTTTTCTTTACCAAATACGACAAAAACGTCTTAGGGCATTTGCACGGGAGGATCGCCCCGGCAAAGGTAGGGTTTGAGGCTATGTTAACGGGTCATATTCCGTTAGAGGTCAAGCACCATGAAAAGATATTGGGCGCTAATACTTGGACAGGGTATGGGTTAGGGAGCACGTCTAAAGTTTTGCCGTTATACAAAGAGAACAGATACTTTAACCGCCGGCTTGAGAAGTACACGCATTTTCATAATGATTATATAGAGTTGATCTTTGAGTTTGGACGCCTGGGGCTAGCGATTTTAGTTTTCTTTCTTGTAAGCTTTTTCCGGGAGTTTAAGCGGTACAGAAACAAAGAGCTGTGCTTATATTTTTGTTGTCTTTTAGCTTATATGTTATGCAGTATGGGTGTTTTCGCTAATCATGTGGCTATGTCAGGAATGTTTTTTGTTTTATTTTACGGGCTATTCAAAGGAGTTGTGCATGAGCAGAAAAGGGCGGTCAAAAGGGCTTCCGTCTTGGTATAAAGGGAAGCTTAAACGGTGCGATATTTCTGGATTTTGGTATGGGGAGCTAGAGGGAAAACTTTTTGAACGGGACGGTAAGTTAGTGGATAGGGCTAACTTTGACACTTTAACGGAAAAAGAAAGACAAGATTTAGTCCAAAGGAGGATGAGATGAAGAAAGCTTTGTTTGTGGGGTTGTTTGTAATTTTCGCGGTATCGGTGTTTGCACAGGATTATAAACAGAATGTTTACCAGAAAACCGTATATTTAGACGCTGAAAACGCAAAGGAGTTTATATCTTTTCCCTATCAGTCATGTAGGTCGGTATCCGTGCTAAACGGTGACACAAGCCATGCTGTTTGGGTTGATTTTTCAGATGTATCCAGTTCTCCTAATGTTGTTGACACCGCGGGAAGTATAAGGTTGGCAGGGGCAATGCAACTTACTTTAGAGAATTATTCTACATCAGGGGTAACTGTTTATTTTGACCAGTATGTAGCGAGTCCGGTTAGTATCTTAGCAACTTATTAAAGGAGATTGTATGTTTGAAAGTAGGAGATTCCCACAAACTAGAAAACCTAGAATAGTGTTAGACAAAAAGTTCGCTATGGCTAAAGACTTGGATATCGGGGAAAAAGGCCAAATGCGGGCTAACTTAGTATTGGATTCTGAGCGGTTAGAGATGGAAGAGGGTAGCGAGCATAAAGTGATGACGTTTCTTGTTGTGACTGCCGAAGATATCCAAATAAAGGAGAAAAGATGACTTTTAAACGAGTTGCTAGCATGTATTACCCTGGCGGCCAACCGGAAGTGACGATCCCGGAACAAATGGCTATGGGGCTAAACGAAACGAAAATAGGGCAGAAAGTTCAGGTCATAATGAATTACAGGGTTATTGAGAAAACTAGAAGCTTTACTATTTTACAGATTACTGGAGTCCACCCTGTTTCAAAAGCAAGGAGATATTGATGTATAACTTCGGTGAGTTAAAAACCCAGACGGGGTATATAGTTCAGCGGTCTGATGACCCAAGCTATTTAAACGATGAAGCGGCGGTTTTTCTTAATCTAGCTCAAGATTTCTTGTTTAACTCTTATGATTATTTCACCGAGTTGCAGGACGTTTATAATTTTACCACTGTTGACGGAACAGAAAACTATGTCATGCCGGCTCATTTCGATAAGCCTTTAAGGGTTTATGATCTTACCAATAACAAAAAAATCTCTCCCGAAACAGAAGAAGAATATTTTGACGGAAACATACAAAACATTGCGGATTCCGTGACAGGGAAACCAGAGAATTTTCGTCTTTTCGGGGTTAAGGGGATAACCGGAACAATAGGGGCAACGGGCACGACATTAAAAGCCAAGAGTTCATCGGCGAGCGATACTGACAACCCAGTTATAAGGGTAGAGGGGTACATTGATTCTAGCAAGACGATTTTAGATTATGAAGAGATAACGATTTCCGCCTCCGGCCCGACAGGGTGGGCTTCAGGGACCAAGACCTTTTATGGGATAACGCATGTTAGTAAGTCACAGGATACCACAGGATATTTGACTTTGGCGGATTCCTCTAACACTACGTTAGCGATTTTAGCTTCAAAGACTAGAGTTTTAAGGCATAAGGTAATGAAACTAGGGCTTATCCCAGATGGGGCTTATTCCATGAGGACTTTGTTCAAGAAAAAGAAAAACAAGCTGAACGATGACGAAGATTACCCCTTTATTGAGGCCGACAACTTTCTTGTGTTAGAAGCCGCGGGGTACTGTTTCGCTCAAGATAGAGATTCGCAAAGGGCTAGTGATATGTGGAGAAAATCAAAGGACGCTTTGTATAACCTATTAACGAACCAGAATGCAAAGCTTGGGCCAGACTATCAGCATAAACTTACGACAATGTTCGCACAAGCGCATAGGATGTAAATGAAAAAGTTTTTAACTTTAACGATTTCGTTGTTTTTGGTTGCCTCGGCGTACTCGCAAGAGTTAATAAAGGTCCGTATTGACGATTTTTCCGGAGGGCAGAATAGCTATGATTTAGCCGATAGCATAGACGTAAACCAAGGAGAACTCGTCCAAAACGCTAGCCAGGAAAAGCGAGGAAGGCTAGAAAAAAGAAAAGGACAGGCTCTTTTCGCGGATGACCTTGGGAACACGGCTTTTCGAGGGGTAGGGGATTTTTACCCGGATTCAACAACATCTTACGTTTTAGCCGCTTCTGGCACAGATATTGTCCGCTCTACTTCGGCAGGAGCTAGTTGGACGGTTGTTAATACAGGGAAGGCTTTAACGGCAGGGTATAATACCGAATTTTTACAGGCCGACAACTTACTGTTTATTTTTAATGGGGAAGACAACACTTCTTGGTACGATGGGTCTACTTTTGTTTTGCCAACCTCGGTAGGGACAGTTTACCCAGCTAGCCCGCCCAAAGCTACAACCGGAGCTTGGGTTGCTAACTATTTGTTTTTAGCCGGCAACCCTACCTATCCGGATTGGGTATATTTTTCAAACAACCTTGAACCTAGAGAGTTTACCGCTAATAACGTGATAAAGATAAACACCGGAGACGGACAAGAGATAGTAAGGATAGAGCCGTTTAGAGAGAACGAAATCATAGTCTATAAGCAACGAAGTGTTTATATGCTTGATATAACGGGGTCAACCCCATTAGCTGACTGGGCTTATAAACCTATAAGCAGAACAATCGGGTGTGCCGCAGAAAGATCGGTTGTTAACATTGGGAACGATCATTGGTTTTTATCAAGTGAGCCGATAGCTGTAAGGAGCTTAATCCGGTCAAGCTTTGACAAAATTCTTTTGGATAGAGCTTCTGACCCGATACAAGATATTTTTGACGGGACGGGGGAAACCACGATAAATGTTTCTTCAATAGATGTGGCGTGCGCTATCTTGCATGACAATAAGTATATTTTGGGTATTCCTACAGGGGTTTCTACTGTAAACGATTATGTAGTTGTATATGATTTTCTTACTAAGTCGTGGACCACTATTGATGGGTGGTATCCCGCAGAATGGATAGTTTATGAAAACGACCTTTACTATATAGACGCTAATGATGGGCGGATGATTGAGTGCTTCACCGGAACTACGGGGGATATGTACGAGGGGCCGGTGGTTACAGGGTCTTCCGAGCCTTCCGTTGCGATTACTTTTGACTGGCGGTCCAAAAACATTTCTTTTGATAACCCCGAAAACTATAAGATGTTGGACGCCTTGGACTTAGAGCTTGGAGCGAGCGGTGACTATGACGCTGATGTCTATATCGAAATGGATGACGGCGGGTGGCAAAGAGTTGGGGATATGAACTTGGCCGGTGGCGCTGTGACTTTACCTGTGTCATTACCGTTTACCCTAAGTGCTAGTGGAGTGGCGAGAGAGACTTTCCAACTGCAACAGTATGGGGAGTTTAAAAACATAAAGATAAGAGTTGTCCAGGATGGACTTAGCGAATTGTGCGACTTACATAGGGCGACTATTTTCGCCTACATGAAACCTTGGAGGAGAGAATGAAAAAGAAGTTTTTACTTGGGTTATTAGGGTTTTTGGTTCTTTTCGGTGTGGCGTTTGCGGATCAGATTAGCGTTTACCATACTTACACCGCGACCGATCAGGTTACTAACACAAAGTTAAACGGTAATGTCAGTAATATAGTCACGGTTGTTAACGGGAACCTTGACAATGATAACGCTAAAACTTCCTCTGGGTTTAGGTTTTATGAATCGTTAGGGTCTACTCCTTCCGCGGGGACAAATGGACGAGTGGTTTATAACACTAGCGAAAAATCCTGGAACGTAGATGATGGGTCTGCTTTCAACAATTTCAGTTCGTTTATTTGGGATAAAGACAGGGATACCAAGATACAGACGGAAGAATCGGCGGACGAAGATTTTTTAAGGTTTGATTGTGGGGGAACGCAAGCGGCGTCAATGTCAAGTGTTGGGCTGACGTTAGAGAACGGTGCGGCGATAAACGAGTTTTCCACGGATTTGACTTTAGGAGATAGTTCAAATACCGCTGTCCCTACTGAAAAGGCGGTAAAAGAGTATATAGATAGCAGAACGGATATTTATGTCGGGACTTTCACTAGAGACGAAGGCACGGCTTCGGGCAACCAATCAGTTACAGGGGTAGGGTTTACCCCAAGAGCGGTTGATTTTTACGCTACGGACGCCGACTCTGACGAGGTTTCCTGGGGGGCTGATGACGGAACGACTGCGGCATGTGTGTATAGATCGGGGACGGTTTTCAACGCAGACACGGACGACAGTATTCGTATTCACCAAGACGCAAGCAATATATATGAAGGCAATATTAACAGTTTTGATTCTGACGGGTTTACTGTGGCGTGGACTCGTACTGGTGGGGCGTCAGGAACTATAACGGTGGTGTATATAGCTTATGACTAAGGGCTTTACTATCCTTTTTGTTATTTGGTGCGGGTGTGTATTCGCACAACCCTTGCCAATGGTGATTGTTGAGAAAAACGGAGTTTACGGCAGAGTTTGCGTGGAGAAAGACACCGGCAAGCTGATTGAGTTTCAAACGGGGTACGCTGAATTGGGGACATTAACCAAAAATGCCGTAAGTTCGGGGCACTCAAAAAATGACGTGGTAGAGAAATATGTGTCTTTAAAAGAATGGGAAATCCTTGAGAAAAAATGGATTATTGATCCTGTGGAGGAAAAGAAGAAGAAAGAGAAGACCGAAAAAGTTAAAAAGCTTGAAAAAATAAAAAAAGAGTTGGGGTTGTCGGAAGAATCTTTTAATGACTTGAAACAGCTTTTAAAATTGGAGGAGTAAATGGGATTTTTTGGATTTGGAGATAGGCCGTCTTATTCACCGCCGAAGCCGATACATTACGATCAAGCTCCGGAATTTTTCAGGGACGCATTAGCTTGGGCTAAAAAGACTTTTCCCCAAGCCACCATGTCTAGGGAAAAGGGGTTGAGGGATATACGCAGTTTAGAGGCAAGCCCAGAGTATTACGCTCAATATGGGCCGACTTCCTTTGAGGAAGCTTTAGGCAATCAGTATTTTCAAAACATCATACCTGACTTAGAAGCTTCTATCAAGCATAACCTTTCTTTATCGGGGATGTATTCTTCGCCTATTCTTGCCGAGCAAATAGCTCAAGCTAGAGGGCGCGTTGGGTATGACGTTGGCAAATACCTTGCCGATTTAGCTCAACGCAGGGCAGAGCTAGGAATACAGGGACGTCAAGCGGCGTTAATGGCAGAAATAGGTATTGATCCTGCTAGCGTATATGGCCCATACCTAGAAACAGACATACAGCAGTCAAACTTAAAGTCTTTGGCGGAGTATCAAGGGCGGGTTGCTGACTCTCAAGCAGGGTTTCAGAACGCTTTAAGCGATTGGCAAAGCGCGGGGTCTTTAGGGTCTTTGATAGGGTCAGGGATCGGTGCAATCGGTGGTTCTTTTTTCGGAGCTCCTATGATTGGGGCTTCAATCGGCGGTTCTTTAGGGGGAGCTATGGCCGGCGGTGGCGCAGGGTCTCCGATAGGGTTTCAAGACGCTTTAGCTTTAAGTAACTTACCGACTTCGCAACCAGTTGGACGGGCTTATTCTAACCCTGCGGGGTACGTTAATACTTCCTACGGCAAGAGTTATTATCCCGGAGGAAAAGGTTATATACAATCAGCGTTTAATTAGGAGGATGAATGGCAGATTTTAGTAATTTACACAAGGATATTGGGGGGATCGCCTCTGCTTTAGCAAACCGCCGAATGGTTCAACAGCAAAGAAGTCAAGGGTTACAGGACGCTTTGCGGTTATATCAGATGAAACGAGATATAGACCAGAGGTACGCTACACCAGGAGCATGGAAGCCGACATCCATGCAAGAAGCGCTAGATTACGAAAGAGCTAAACAAAACTTAGACCCAATGGCTAATATTTTAAGAATGGGGAAAGTGGCAGAGGCTTTTGGTAATTTAGGAATAGACCCGACTTCTGTAATGGGGCAGACTGGGGGTGTGATAGACGTTCCGTATCAAGACATGTCCCCCGGGGAAGGGGCTAAGATCGGCCAGTTTTCTCCGTCAAAAGACATTGTCGCAACAGACTATAAGATAACTCCGTTTGGTAAGTTAGTACCTACTAAGTTTAAAGATATAAGTGTTTCAGCTAAAGAGCAGGCTGGTAAAGATAAAAGTGAAAAGTTAGGGAAAAAGTTTGGTGAGTTAAATAGGGTTGTTGGGGCTATGAGGAATTTACAACGACAATTCAAAATGATAGATGAAGAGTTTGGGGCCACCGGAACAAAAGCGGCGATGACTTATGATTTAGGAAGGCTCAGGTATGCTCCGAGTTTTTTAAAGAAAGCGGCCGCGCCGTTGCAAGGAGCGCAAGCACAGACAGAAGAGGTGTCTATTGGTTTGCTTCCTATTTTATCAGGGCAGGCTAGGTACATTGAAAGTTTAGGTGAACGTATTAAAAGAACTGTCCCGGACATTTCTATTATCCCTGAAACCAGAAACGATCTTATGGCTCAGTCAATACGTAATATGATGACTATGGCTTACGCTATTAAGAACGGGTTTTTGACAGAAGAGAAGTTAAGGGAGATGGGTATTGATCCTAGTTCCGAAGTTCAGTCTGACAAAGAGATAGCCGCTGTATTATCGGGGATCCAGTTGTCTTCTAAAGAAGAAAAGAGCATTGAGGATGCTATTGAGTATGTTTTAGGAGCTAAAGCTGTCAAAAGCTATGGAGAGGAGCAAACTAAAGATATCGGCATGTCTGTAACGGTTGAAGAAATAAAGAACGCCCGGAAGCGTGGGGCAACTGGATATGATACTTCAAGGGGTGTTTTCGTGGATCAAGATGGCAACCCTATTTAATAAGGAGGATAAATGCCAATTATTTCATTAGATGAACTAGAAGAAAGAAAAAATATTATATCCTTAGAGGAATTGGAAGAAAAAAAGACTTCTTCACTTCGGAAGCAACCTAAAAGGTTCTCTAAGGGTGGTTCAATAGATACAAAACCCCAAGGGGGAGATTTGCTGACATCTTCTTTTCGTAAGTTTGTATCGCCTCCCAAAACGATGTCTAACCTGATTAAAGAAATGTCTTTCGGCAAGTTTTCTCCTATGGGGCTACCTTTAGCGACAATGGATATCGGAGAAGGAATAAGAAGGCGAATAGTTGGGGGTGTGGCTAACGTAATGTCTCCAGAAAAGGATAAGCCACTCAAGCAAACCTTAAAAGACGTGGCGGTGACAGCCGTAAGCCCTGCTTTAGGGCGGTTTGGAAAGCCTATGCTAGAAAGTCTAGCCGGGGATAAGGTCGGTAAATTCGGTGATCCGGCTAGAGAAGTTGGGTTGCCTGGCCCGGTATCAAAAGGAATTGATATGGCCGGAGATATGTTAGTAACTCAACTATTAACAGGTATTCCGGAAAAGATTGTTTCCTCCGCAGTAAAAGCACGCCCAAAGATTATGAACGACAAATGGTTTACAGACCAAGCCAAGTTGGGTAGAGTGGTTTATAAAAACTTTGATGACGCTATCGGTGGGGCTTTTGATTCTTTCTACCAAAAAACTAGAACATCCGCAGGACAGATAGTTGATGATATCCCGTTTAATCCAGATGTCGCCGATGACATAATTCTAAAAATGGGATTTGATGACGCCGTAAACCCGACAATGGCCAAAAACAGCTTTTTGCAACAGGTAGATGATTTTTTCCAGGGAAGGATAGATACCATAGGAAAACTAAGACAGCTAAAGCAGTTAGTACGGTCTAAAGTGCCTAAGTCCTATTATTTCCAGGGAGGAGTGAGAGGTAAGGGGGGAATGACTAGCCCTAAAATACAAAAAATGAATGTTTCTCGCCGGTTGCAGGAAGAAATTAACAACGCAGTGAAAAAGGTTGATCCGGAAGTCGGAAAGCAAATAGAAGAGCTTAACAAGTTTGCGAGTGATAAGCTGTACCCTCGTTTGGAGAGGCTAGAGGGGATTTTTGGGAAAAGAGGAGAACCGAGAACCCAAGGGGTTACGAGCACCTTTGCCTTAAAGAATATCGGGACTGCCGGGGAACGGCAAGCTATAAGGACAACTCCAAAATTGATCGGAGAACTCAAAAAGTATCTTTCTAAGGAGTATGCTGACGACCTGGTTGAGCTAGGAAGGAACGCAAAACAGCTATTGGCCAATATGAACAAATACCGAGGCAGACAAACCATGAAAATCGGGGCAGGAGGCGCAGGTGCGTACCTTTTAGGACGATATTTGTATGGGGGATTTAAAGGTGTAGGTGGTGATTAGCCCCTGAAAGTTTGGAACAAAACTATTATGATTAGCCCAAAAATAACAGCTAAAACGATATACATTATTTCACCTCTACTTAACATATACCATATTTTTGAAGAAAAAGCAAGGAGGGCTTAATGTCTGGAATAGTACCAAGCTTAGATTATCCATATCAGGTGATACAGGTTAAGGGAACGAGCGGGAACGCTAAAAACAAGGTTGAGTATGTCTGCGAGTCCGACCCGGGGGCTAAAAAATCAGATTCTGTCTGGAGGATCAGGAAGTTTATCTATGATTCTAATGGGTTCAACACGCAAATAATTTTTGCGGACAATAGTAAACAATTTAACAAAAGGCAAGATCAACATGCGACATATACTTATACTATTAGCGCTTAGTCTGTGTATTTCTGTTTTTGCGGCAGGGAACAGTAATTGGGAATATAATTACAGCACCGGAAAAATGGATATGGTCTACGATGAGGCCAAGATCACTAACACAGATGATACTACGTTGCAAGGGTTTCTGGCTTCTCCGGCTACTGTTCAGACGGCTTTAGAAAGGATAGACAACATCAACGCCGCGTCTTTTCCTGTCATTACGACTAATTTTAATGGTATCTTAAACTCTACCACAGACACCGTGCAGGAGTGTTTAGAGGCGTTAGACGACATTAACGCTTCCTCTACTCCTACTACGGTTACTAACTTTAACACACGGTTAGGGGCCGGGGACGATACTGTCCAGAAAGCGCTAGATACGCTTGACGACTCACCTGACGATGACCAGCCAGACGATGATTCCGAAGTCCCGGATAATATTAGTGTAAGCAACGTAGGCCAATTTATAGACGGCGGGGCTAACCCTATTGACGGAGATAAGCTTGAGATAACCGCTACATGGAACAATATTACCCCCGATACGGGAATCGCCGAGGCTGATAGTGTAGACGATCTTTCGGCCATCCTAGAAGGAATAGATGACGCATTGGGCGCGGCTGGTGGAGCTACTGCTTGGGATGATATCAGCGACCCTGACGCAAACGGTGATATAAATTTCGGGTCTTTTACAGAGCAGATCATTACCTCCGATTTTAGAATAGGGGACGGGGTGAACAACTATATTAAGTTCGCGAGTTTACCTACAATTACAATCCAATTCCAAGGGACTGCGGATATAGATTTACCCAATGATTCGGTAGATTCCGGGGACGTTAACTTTAATTATGCCGCTAGTGCTTCTGAGGGCGGGTCAGCGACAAGTGGTGACAGCGCAACTGCTTTCTTCTCTGCGGGGACGATAGAGCATGAATACGGCGGAGTTGAGGCCAATGTTTCGGGATATTCCGGACTTTTAGGGGTAAACGGTGGGGCTACCTCCGAAGTAGACACTATGGCCGAACTTGAGACCCATTTAGGCGGAGCGAATGTCATAGAAGCCAGTGAGTTAGTAGGTGCTAACGAGGCTTATTCTTCCGGGTGGAACGCTGACACAGGCATCCCGGAAAAAGACGATATCTACGATTATTTGCATAACTTTGATTCTGACGATGATAGCTCGTTTACTGATGAAACATGGTACACAAACATTTTTGACGGAACAACTGCCTTTACTGGGTTTAACGGGGTGTCGATCTTTATAGACGGTGGGGCGGCGGCGATAGACGGTGACAAAATTGAAATAACCGCTACTTGGGATAACATCACCCCAGACACAAGCATAGGTGAGGCGGATTCAGTAGATGACTTAGCGGCGATTTTAGAGGGGATAGATGACGCTTTAGCCTCTGTCGGCGGAGCAAGCACAGCTTTGGATAACTTAGCTTCTGTGGCTATAAATACGTCTTTAATCTCGGACACCGCCAATACGGATGATTTAGGGTCGGAGGCGTTGTACTGGAAAAAGTTGTATTTGGCAAGTGAGGTAAGCTTTGAAGGGGCAACGGACGACAATAAGCAGACCACGGTATCAGTTACAGACCCAACAGAGGATAGAACAATTACTATTGGGGATTTAAACGTAGATTTAAGCCAATCCACAGACCAGTATGTTCTTTATTACAACGCTAACTCTAAAACGTGGGAAGGCGGGGTTGCTTCTGGGGCAACAGCAACAGGTCAATTTTCCCGGGATACGACTGCTGGTGATGGCACGCAACAAGTCACGGGGTTAAGCTTTAAACCTACTAGATTTTTGTTTTTTGGGGCGGAAGATGACGCAGGCGAAGCAAGTTGGGGAACAGATGATGGGAGCAACGCTCAATGTGTTTATCGGAAACTCGCTAACTACAACGGGGATACGACCTACTCAATTTATGATTATGAAGGGGGGGGAACAGTAAATAGGGCAAAGATTACAGCCACAGACCACGGGTCTTTTACTGTTACATGGTCGAAAGCGGGCAGTCCGTCAGGAACTTACAAGGTAACTTACATAGCCTTTGAAAAATGATGAAAAACCGATTGTTAATAGATGTCTGTTTTAAATATTTGGTTCTCTTGGCCTTTACGGGGTATATAGGTTTTCTTATTTGCTCTGGGAAAGAGATAAACCTTCCCGATTGGGTGGTTGTGATTTTTACTTTAGTGTTCCAATACTTTTTTAGAAGATCGCCCAAGGAGGATAAATGACGGTAGCCTACCATAAGGGGAAGGTTTACAAGTACGACCTCACGGGGCTTGAAGCTTCTTACAGGCTTCGTCAACCAAGGTTTTCAATCCTGGTAGGTCTTTTTTATGGATTTGGCAACGGGCGAACACTACTGTTTTAGAAGGAATCATAGATTTGTCCGGACCGGTATATCCGAAGTCAAACAAAACCTGTTCATTGTCAACGATTGAAACTTGGAAAAAGTTAGTAATAACCGGGGGGTAAAGATTAACCGGCATTTGCGGGGTATATTCTGACATAACCACCTCCTTTATTATTTATACTACTGCTTAAAAAATATAAGTCAAGGTTAAAATGGGATTAGAGGAGAGGGTTCACGCTTTAGAGAAAGCAGTCGAGGAAGAGAAGGCGCACAGGAAATTGTTGTTTGAGGATTTAAAGGGGTTGGTTAACCAGTTAGACGAACAGGTGGCCAAGCTTGCTGTGTCAGTTCGGGACGTGGGGTTGTCGTATTTTAGAATGATGGAAACAATAGCAAAGGAAGAAAATGTCAGAAGACCTGAAAAAAAGAGTAGCTCGCTTAGAGAAAGATATCTCCCAGATTAGTTTAGTAAACCAACGGCTTGGAGTTTTAGAAGGGAAGGTTGACTTACTTACTACAAGCATGACTGATTTTAAGATCAGCACTTCCCGCGAAATGGTAAGAATAGCCACGACCCTGGAGTCTTACATAACTAGCCAGAAGGAAGCCTGTGAGCTTAAACACAAGGAAGTTGAGGAACACTTGGCCGAAGCGCCGGGGGTAAGGGATAAGGTGTCTGCCTTGTGGTTTTGGCGGCCAATCCATTGGGGAATCACCTTACTTATATTAGGCGGGTGTGTCGGCGGTTTCTGGTGGCTATTAAGGGTATAATGGTAAATTGCAAGATAAAACGGGAAGATTTTGTTAAGCATGTCGGCAAATATATTGAACGGAGAGTGTTACCTAATCTCCCGGAAGAGGGATATTTGTCTGAAATGTTGTTAGTAATAGGAGCGGAATTGCGTCATGTCTTTGAAGCCATACAAAAAGCAGACGAGCGTAACGAGTTGGCTGATTAAGCAAGCAAGAGAAAAAGCCGAGTTCGGTCCGGACGGACAAGATAGGTTTAGGCGGCATATTGCCGAAGTTTATGCTTTAAAAAAGCTTATCATTAAATCCGGTGGGTCAGAGAAAGACCTTAGAAAACAGCTTAAATGGCGGTTAAAATATGCTTGATATAAGCGCTATCCCTTTGGATTATTACCCCTTAATAACATTCACCCATAATTTTAGAAGCCCTATTGGAAAGGGCATACAGCTTAGAACCAATAGCCTGGTATCTCACGTTATGGAATCCCACCGGCCGGGGTTCTTCGCTACACAGGATTTCACCGGATTCAAGACTTTACCTTTTGATAAAGTTGATAATAAGCACACCTATTTTTTATTTTACCGCTATGCGGGGTTGACTGAGGAGAAACAGGAAGAATGGTGGAAGGCGATATACCGTGATCTTGACGAACCCTGGTGGCTTAGACGCTATGACTGGCTTGGAGTAGTCGGTCAGCTTTTCGGGGTTCGGTGGCTTGAAAGCCCTTTTACTGAATATTGCTCCCAGAAGGTCAAGCAACACCTTTTTGAAGTTTTTGGATCAGAGATAAAAAAGCGGCCTACCCCAGAAGAACTTAGAAAATACTGCCGAAAATACCCCCAATGGGTAGAAGTAGGCGAAATAATACCGGAGGGTTACGAAGATGTTATTAAAAGGCATAAAAAAAGGCTTGACGGGTCTATTCTCGGCGTTTCTTAAAGTAGTTGGCGTCCCGGAAGGGGAAAAGAGAGAGGCCTTTAAAAAGCGATTTAAGGCGATTTTAGGGGAAGCTATCAAGGCCGGCGCAAAAGAGGCTATCCGCAGAGGTATTGAAAAGAACACTTGACCTTACCTTATATACTACAAGTTAAGCGTTTTCACCCACAGTGTATTTTTTTGCTTGACAAGTTGGGCAAAGCTTAATAAAATAAACCTATGCTTTTTTCTGGTTTCCCCTTGACAGACAAAGTAAGGCATGGTATATTTAAAGTGAGGCTGTTATCATGAAAGAGAATATTGCGTGGACGTTAAACGATCTGTTCACGATTTATTGGTCAGATGTTCTGATTGTAGGCAAAGGAGGGAACATGGGATTAAAACGCAGGCGAGACAAAAAAGAATACACCCGGCCATCTAGGGCGCATAAGGCAAAGAAGGCAAAGGGTACTAGCCCGGACAAAGACAGCCCTTTTTATGAAGAGCCGAGCAAGGAAGAAATTTTTAATCTTTTAGAAAATGTTGACGTAAAATTCATGTCTATTGACGACTAAAAAGGAGAATAAAACCGATGGTTAGCTTAAAGAAATTGAGAGAAAAAAGGACTGAAAAGGTATCTATTAGGTTTTCTGTGAAAGAGCTCCGCGAGATTGAGGACCATGCAGAAAAGGACGACTTAAAGCCTTCTTCTTGGATTCGGCGGGCGGCCTTAAAAAGTCTATATAAAAGAGGGTTGAATGAGTAAATGGGCGTTAGGCAAAATGGTATATAGTATTTTCCATATTGGTCAAGCAAATGGCAACTGTGAGTTACCAAAAAAAGGTAAACGAGATTATTTATCTGTATATTTAAAACCAGAAGCGTTCAAGCATATCTGTTACGCTCAAAGATGGCATAAGGGGAAATATACTAAGTTTGGGACATGTTTAGGTGTTAGTCGCCAATATGCCACGGGGATAGCAAAGGGCAAGTTTTCGTGTTCTGACTGGATCATCCCCCTAATTGTTCTTCTGGCGAGAGGGCGGACAGAGGGGTGTTGGTGTCACATGTTTTGTATTAGAGTTAAAGCTTCTGGGATAAATTCTAATCACCCCATGTTCAACGAGGCCAAGTATCAAGGGCAAGTGCCTTATGAAAAATATAGTCTTTCGGGAGAGTTCCGGCAACAACAATATGAAGCAGAAATAAAGGGAAAAAAATAAAAAAATTTTCTTGACAAGGTTAAATAGAGGTTTATAATAATAATTGAGATGACACAAAAACGAAAAACCCTAAAACCAAAAGCAAACATAAAAACCCCTGGCGTGGACTCTAGTCGTGCCTGTCTGGGCGTAGTGTCATCTCACGCGCTAGGGGTAGAACTTCACAGTAACCGTTTACATAGAGAACGAAAAAAGGCTAATACCGGCTTAGAATTTTCATCTTTTTTTTATCGCCAAAAAGTTAACATAAGATATAAAGGCGTAAGGGATAGCGACAAGTGGCGTTGCGCTAACGTCCTCGATGGTAACTCACAGTTGCCATTTGCTAAAAGCTTTTTCCTTCGGTTTCAGCCCAAATTAACTTTTTTTGTAAGGGCGATCTTTTTACTTAGCGCAATCACTACAACCCCCTTTTTGTTAACCTGCTCTGTCTACGCCGAAAATACATCTAAGACAGTCACGGCAGAGCAGATGTCTTTATCCCCTCAAGAGTCTCAAATCATAAATGAAGTGGCTAACGAATACAGCCTGGCTGGTGAGGCTAGGCTATTGTTGTTCGTTATCCGCAAAGTGGAAAATGGGCGGCAAGGCAGAGAGTTCGGCGTTTTATCGCCCGCCGCCCAACGATTTGAAGATCACCCTGATTGGAGGGTTTCTTTCCGATGTCAAGCACAATGGGCGGCAGGAACTATCAAGAAACGATTTGCCGGCGACTTAAAGGCTTTTGCCGATAGGTGGTGTCCGGTAGGCGCAGAGAACGACCCTACGGGGTTAAATAAGAATTGGTACGGTAACGCTAAATATTACATGGAAAAATGGAGGTCAGAATGGAATTAAAGGATTTTTTGAAGAACTCGCGGCATATTAGGCATTTAAAGGGTATGAAGCTAAACGAGCTTGCTAGAAGAACCAAAGCTACTTCGTCTTTTTTATCACAGGCAGAAAAGGGAACAACTAAGCCAAGCCTTGATAGTTTGTCTGCCTGGGCGAAGGCTTTAGGCTATGAGGTTTTAGTTGTCCCGAAAGAGTCCGAAGAAGGTATGGTCCACAAAAGAATACAGCTTGCCGAAGATGTTTTGAGGGGAGTTGCGGACCATCTAATCGGAAAGGGTGAAAAATGAGTAAATCCCGGAAGGTAAAAATAATCAATCCTTGGCACAGGTACTTTGGCCGGATCGGGAAGGTTGAAGAGTTTAGGAAAGATTGTTTTTTATCTTATGGGGTGCGGATAAATAAGTTTCTGGTGTGGCTTCACAAAGGCGAAGTCAAAGAAGTAAGGGGGGCGGCATGAAGTATTTAGTTAATATCCATAGGGCTTACTGGGAGCTTAAACACCAAAGGAGAAAGCTTAAAAAAATGTCTCACAGCCAGAACGTAGAACCAAGAATCGCAAAGGTAGAAGATCAAATCTTTGCTATATGCAGGGGGGAATCATGCAGTTGCGCGAAGTAGATTACAAAGAAAAGCTAAAAACCCTCACCGATAAACAGCTTAGACGCAGGATATACCAGTATTCAGCCATAGAACTGAGCCCTAACTCAAGCGAAGTATCAAGGGCAAAGGCTGAAATACTTATGGATTGGTGTTACCAAGAAAAACAAAGGAGGGGGTAAAGATGCGTCAATTTCATAGTGGGATAATAACCTATAAAAACAAAAGAGCTATAACCAACATTGATGAAGATAGCCATACAGAATTACTAGAGCAAGCCGGGCTAAAAGACGATACTGTTAACCCTAACTTTGTGCGAGTAGAAATACTCCCTCAAGACGGGAATATTTACAACCATAAAATGTCTAACTGGGAATTGCAAGTTGACCAGGATTTAATTCCCGATTGGTTTGATAAAAAGAAAGCCGAAACCTTGATGAAAAAATCCTTGAAAAACGTCTTTAAGCACCGCTTTGTTATGCCTGGGGATACGGTTGACGAAATAACCGAGGGGCGTTGGTTTATCAACGGCGGTACGGTGGATTACATCAGGGGCGGTACGGTGCGTAACATCAGGGGCGGTACGGTGGATTACATCTGTGGCGGTACGGTGCATGACATCTGTGGCGGTACGGTGCGTAACATCTATGGCGGTACGGTGCGTAACATCTGGGGCGGTACGGTGCGTA
>Ga0272442_10003668_pt1 | contig 21441 bp, 17 predicted proteins | sample SSMForm2O_FD_200262 | JGI IMG/M metagenome (GOLD analysis project Ga0272442, IMG submission 200262) | Marine sediment archaeal communities from Little Sippewissett salt marsh, Falmouth, MA, United States - SSM-Form-2O | ecosystem: Environmental > Aquatic > Marine > Wetlands > Sediment ... | reverse complement strand
TATTTGGGTCATTGGAGGGTACCACTGGGTACTTCGCCCCAAAGACTAAAAACTTTTAGGAGAATGTGCCCAGCCTCCAATTTTATCACTGGAAAAGTAGATTGTGCCGACATGAGGAAAATATGACTGGCGTTACCTGGCTTCATCTTTCGGATTGGCACCAGAAGACGGACAAGGATTTCGACCGAAAAATAGTGCTCCGCGCCCTACTCAAAGACATTCGAGAAAGAAATAAAATCAGCTCCGATCTGGAGAAGATAGACTTCGTAATTTTCAGCGGCGATGTGGCCTTTGGAGGAAAACCAGAAGAATATCAGGCGGCAAAGGAGCAGTTCTTCCAGCCGATACTGGAAGCCTGTAAATTAGAGCCAGAACAACTATTCATCGTGCCTGGCAATCACGACCTGGATAGGAATAAATTTAAGCTGCTTCCAGGTGATTTAAAGAAACCTCTGTCCACCGAGAAAGAAGTTCAAGAATGGCTGACAGATGACTGCAATAGACCTCATGTCTTGGAGCCGTTTCAGGCATTCAACTCATTTTTCAGAGAATACAGCAGACAAGATTCGCCAGACTATACAAATGTTAGAATAATAGAAGTTAATGATAAGAAAATAGCACTTCTTGGCCTTAACTCCGCCTGGATGTGCGGGCGAAATAAAGAGAAGATCGGAGATTATGGATATGTTATTGTTGGTGAGCCGCAGATTTCTGATGCCATTGATGAGATATCTGGGGCTGACCTCAAGATCGCTATCCTCCATCACCCTTTCAAATGGTTAAGTGAATTTGATCAAAATAGGATAGAGTATCAATTGCGGCGAGGATGCGATTTTATCTTGCAGGGTCATCAGCATAGCTCAAACGTGGAGATAGTGGGCGGCACATTTGGGGATTGTGTCATTATTCCGGCGGGAGCGTCTTACGATCGCCGAATGCCCGAAAACCCTCGCTATGCAAATTCATACAATTTCGTCCATCTGGATCTCGATACGGGAAAAGGCGCTGTTTTCCTGCGCCGCTGGAGCGACGATGGGAACAGATGGCTAGAGGATATTGTTTCATGCGAGGGAGGAGTATGTAATCTTGACTTATCCAAGTCTGATGCAAGACCTTCTATTGATGAAACTCTTGCCTCAATCAAGTTGATCCCCCATCAGATTCCAGCGCCACCTCGCGACTTCAAGGGCCGCGAGGATGAAATTCGGGACATTCTCTCCAACTTTGAAAAAGGAGCTACCATCACCGGCCTGCGGGGCATGGGTGGCGTCGGTAAGACCGCATTAGCCTTGGTTCTGGCAGATAAACTAAAGAGTCGATTTCCAGATGGGCAGATTTTCATAGATATGAGGGGAACGAGCACAAATCCGATCAACCCTCCCATGACACCTGATGAGGCCATGGCCCACGTTATTCGGGCTTTTAAACCGATAGATCGGTTACCTGAAAATCAAAACGAGCTGCGTGGATTATATATCTCAACTCTGACGGGCAAAAAAGTTCTATTGCTTCTGGATAATGCCGCCAGCAACGATCAAGTATATCCGTTACCCCCTCCGGAAGGATGTTCTGTCATCATCACATCAAGAATAAAATTTGAATCATTTGGCCTGGTCGAAAAAGACCTGGACATCTTGCCTCCAAAGGACGCCCGCGAGCTTCTTCTTGAAATCGCTCCCCGAATTGGCGAAAGAGCGGATGAGCTGGCAAGTCTTTGCGGTTATCTGCCACTTGCTCTGCGCAACGCCGCCAGCGCTCTGGCTGAAAAGAAGGACTTGAAAGTTTCCGAATATGAGCAACGCTTGAAAGATAAATTTGCCAGGCTGGAATTGGTAAGAAGTTCATTCAGCGTGAGTTACGATCTCCTCTCTCCGATGAGGAAAAAGCATTGGAGGCGTCTATCTGGCTTCCCGGAAGATTTTGACCGAGACGCTGCAACTGCGGTTTTAAAGATGAGTCCAGAGGCATCGGCTGAGGCTTTAAGAGATCTAGTCCGCTGGAGCCTGGTTGACTATATTCCAACCGCAGGTTCCGATGACGGAAGGTATAAGCTACATGACCTGGCTCGCATTTTTACAGAATCGTGCCTAGCTCAAGGTGAACTCGCCGATATCCAGCAGAGGCACGCCAAATACTACTCGAAAGTTCTTTCTCAAGCTAATGATCTATATCTTAAGGGCGAGATGGATCTATTAGAAGGCCTCAAGCTATTCGATCTCGAATGGGCCAATATCAAAGTAGGGCATGCATGGGCAAAAAGCTCAATTAAATCTGGAGTGATTAATAAAAGAGAATCGAAATTAGTAACGGATTTAGCCTGGTCTTACGCAAATAACGGGGTCCAAATTTTGGATTTGCGTTTGCATCCACGAGATCAAATTAGCTGGTTCGAGACAGGATTAGTTGCGGTCAGGATGAGGAAAGATCGCAGCGCTGAAGGGGCGGCCCTAAACAACCTGGGGGCTACTTACAATCATCTGGCCGAGACGCGCAAGGCCATCGAGTTCTACGAGCAGGGCCTAACGATTTCACGAGAGATAGGCGATAGAAGACGCGAAGGAAGCAATCTGGTCAACCAGGGGAATGCTTACAACTATCTGGGCGAGACGCGCAAGGCCATCGAGTTCTATGAGCAGGCCCTGACGATTTTTCGAGAGACCGATAACAAAAGGGGCGTAGCAAACATCCTGGGCAACCTGGGGGCTACTTACAACTATCTGGGCGAGACGCGCAAGGCCATCGAGTTCTACGAGCAGAGCCTGACGATTTCACGAGAGATCGGCGATAGTAGAGGCGTAGGAAACCTCCTGAACAACCTCGGGCTGGTTTCCTCTAATCTGGGCGAGATGCGTAAGGCCATCGAGTTCTACGAGCAGGGCCTGACGATTTCACGAGAGATCGGCGATAGTAGAGGCGTAGGAAACCTCCTGAACAACCTCGGGCTGGTTTCCTCTAATCTGGGCGAGATGCGTAAGGCCATCGAACTCTACGAGCAGTCACTAACAATCTCTCGAGAGATTGGGAACAGAAGGAGCGAAGCTGCCTCCCTGGACAACCTCGGAGTTGCTTACTCTGATTTGGGCGAGACGCGCAAGGCCATCGAACTCTACGAGCAAGCCCTCGTGATCTCAAGGGAGATCGAGAACAAAAGGATCGAAACAGAATGTCTCTGCGATTTGGGTAAAACATATCTAGACTTAAAAGAAACCGGCAAAGCCATTGATTACTGCACGAATTCGATGGATCTCGCCCGCACCATCGAATGCAGAAAAATTGAGGGCGATGCCCTCTGTACCCTGGGCAAGGCCTTCGCCGCCGAAGGTGACCTGCAAAAAGGCGTGAAACACTGCGATCAGGCCTTGAAGATCTTCAAAGATATTGAGTACCCCAAAGGAGAGGCTAATTCCCTATTTGTCAAAGCCACAGCCCTGCACCAGCTCAACGAGAATGAAGAAGCCGCCCAATGCGCCCAAGAAGCCCTGTGGATCTTCCAGAAGATTGAGAGCCCCATGGCGGAGAAGGTTCGCCAGATGCTCGCAGAGTGGCAGGAGGGCCAGGGAAGTTAGTCCCGGAGCGGAGATCATCTTTCTCGGCACAAACTGTAGCCTTGCACGCTTCGCCCCCCATCCCGCGATTCGCCTCTTTTCATCCCGTCCTTTTTCAGCCAAAGACCCCAGGATACCCTCCCACCGTCGCCCGGAGGAGGACGTCGATGATCAGGGCCGCGAAGAGGACCGCCCGGTAGTTCGCCCCCTGGTAGAAGACCCCCTCTCCCCGCTTCGCGGTCGGGTTTCGGATGAAGTCTATGGTCTGTCCGACCATCCAGACCCCCGCCACAAGAGCGGTGGCGAAGTAGATCGGCCCAAGGCCGGTGACGATCCCCAGGGCGAGGGATAGGGCAACCCCGACGACCCAGGCCGCAGCGACGAGCTTTGCGGTCTTGGGGATTCCGAAGGTGACGGGAAAGGTCGGAATCCCCTCCCTCCGGTCGCCCTCCACGTCCCGGGAGGCGTCGCAGTTGGTGAACCCCCAGTCGGTGATGCAGATCATGGCCCCGAGTACGATAGCGCCCTCGTGAAGGCCGGGGCCCGCTTTCAAGAAGCCCGCCGGGGCCATGGCGAGCCAGACCCCCACCGGCACTATCCCGAAGGAGAGGCCGACCAGCGCCCAGGAGAAGGGGGTAGTCCTCTTCGCAGCCTTCGAGTAGACGGCCATGATCAGCGTTGCCGCGATCAATGCGACCAGGCTCTCGGGGTTGAGGTAGAGGGCGACCGCGGCCGCGATCCCAAATAGAAGCCCAGAGTATGCCAGGGCCGACGATCTCGTCACCTGCGATGATGGGAGGGGCCTGCCCGGCATCCCCACGGCGTCGACGTCCACGTCGCAGCAGTCGTTGAAGACGTAAGAGCTGGTGATGGCGGCGTACGCCCCCAACGTTGCGATGACGAATGGGAAGGCGGGCGGGAGGCCTCCGGCGGTGGCATAGGCCGCCAGGAGAGCCGTCGCCCCCGGCAGGGCGATGTCCATCGGCGCGAGGGGCGGGCGGAGAAGCTGCCAGTAGGCCCGGAGTCCGCCGCCGCTCTCCCCGGTCTTCGCATCCTTTACATCCGTGCAGCCGTCCACGCACTCTCACCCCCTCAATCCAAAAACCCCTCGAAGATCTCTCCGTAGTCTTGAGGTCGGACGAGCCAGTCCAGGGTTCCCTTCTCCCTTCCGATGGGGTAGATCTCCCGGTTCTTGGATAGGCCCAGGGCCTTGGTCTTTGGAACCTCGATCTCCCTCAGGGGGGCCGCGTCCTCGCAACGGGGGTTTTCGACGAAGCCGTCGTCGATGAGGAAATAGGCCCCGCCACCCCTCTTCTTTATCGGCTCGTAGATCGAAGAGAACTCCCGCGCCACGAAGTTGGCCATCTTCAGCCTCTTGTTGGAGTCGTTGATGGTGATGTGGCCGTAATCGGGAGGGACCACCACCTTGTCGCCGGCCCTCGCTCTCACCACCACCACGTCGCTGAGGTCCTCCTTCTGGAGGAGGTAAGTCGCCTCCCCCTCCAGAACCTCGTAGACCTCGGGATAGGTGACCTCCTGGCCCGGGACCTTGGGGTGATAGTGGCCCGCTGTCTTGACGTACTCGCACCCCAGCATCAGAGGCGGGATGATGGTGATATCGTACCTGATCCCCTGCTCTACGAAGAGGTCGCCATCCCTCCTGCTGAGAAAGAGGTCCCGATACATGTAGTAGAGCTCCAGGTTCTCTGCACCCCTCGCCCACTCTTCGTCGTAGAGGACCTCGTCCATGTCGTGGAGCATTCTCACGTCGGGCTCCTTCGTCTTTCCGCCGAATTCGAGCTCGTTCAAGTCTCAACACCCGGATGGAGATGGAACGGCAAATTTATAACGTTTTTCCGAGAAGTAGACCCCATGGAAAATGATGAGAGGCCAGCAACTTTCTGCGAGGACCTCAGAAAGTTCATCATGACCTTCGTATCCACCACCGCCGAGGCGATCCAGGCGACCCAGGGGACCGGCGGCCTCATGATCATGAGCGTCGCCATCGGCACCAAGCTCTGGGATGAGATGGAGCAGTTCAGGGAATGCGACATGCCGAGCTTCGAGACGAGGGAAGAGAAGATCAGATGCTTCATGAACACCCTCAGGGACTCGGGGGCGATCGGAGACAGCTCCTTCGAGGAGAAGGACGGACACCTGGTCGTCACCATCAGAGATTGCTTCTTTGCTCCCGCCAGCGATCGCCAGATCGAGACGGGGCTTCTTCACCCCCTCTGCCCCATCGGCGGGCTGATTGTGGCGGGGCTCCACAAGAACGCCCACATCCTCGCCGCCCTGGAGAGGGTAGAGCACGACCCGGAGGGTGAGGTCTCCACCCTGACCTTCAGGCTCTACTCCTGACGAACGGCGAAATGGGTCGATGGCCTGTGAGGCGGCCCACCAAATCACAGTTTCTTTTTGATCTGGTCCCAGACAGACCTTATGGCATCGCCGACGGGGCCTTCGACCTCGACGAGGGTCTTTCCCGAGATCATAGCCTCGACCACCCCGGGATCGAAGGGGAGATTTCCCGCGAGGCCGACGCCCAATTTCCGGCAGAGGGTCTCGATTCTGTCCGTCATCTCGGGGTTCAGGTCGAACTTGTTGACGCAGACCAGGGCCTCGACTCCGAAGTGCTCCGCGACGCCGAGGATCCTCTCCAGGTCGTGAGCCCCGGAGATGGAGGGCTCGGTCATGACCAGGGCGATGTCGGTCCCAGTGATGGAGGCGATGACCGGACATCCTATCCCCGGCGACCCGTCGATCAGGATCAGATCCTTTTTCTCCCTCTCGGCCACCTTGAAGGAGAGATCTCTCACCATCGTCACCAGCTTTCCGCTCGCCTCCTCCCCCGGAAATAGGTCGGCGTGAACCATCGTCCCAAACCTCGTCTCGGAGACGTAGGCGTGGCCCGAGACCGAGTCGACCATGGTGATCGCCTCCGAGGGGCAGACGAGGGTACAGACCTTGCACCCTTCACAGCTCCGGGGGTCCACCCGAAAGTCGTGGATGGCGTCGAACCTGCAAGCCTTCTCGCACTCGCCGCACTCTGTGCACTTCTCGGGATCGATCCTGGCGGTCTGTAGCCCCAAGAAGTCGAAGGTCTCTCGGATCTCGGGCTTGAGGATCAGATGGAGGTCGGGAGCGTCGACGTCGCAGTCCGCCACCACCGCGACTCCTTCGGCGAGAGATGCGAGGGATGCGGTCATCGTCGTCTTTCCTGTCCCACCCTTGCCGCTGATGACTACAAGCTGCTTCATCTGATCGCCTCCTCGACTTCACCAAGAAGGCCTGCAAACCTCTCCTGCCATTCGGTCATCTCCCGAGAGAAGAGGATCCCCCGAGAATAGAGCTCTGCGATCTTCCTCGTCATGGGGATCTCCAGGAGGATCGGGATGTTCTCCTTCTCGCAGTAGTCGTAGACCCCCCGGTCGCCGATGCCGCTCCTGTTCACCACCACGCCGCAGGGGATCTCCATCTCCCTCACCACCTGGACAGCGATCGAGAGGTCGTAGAGGCCGAAGGGCGTGGGCTCGGTGACCAGAAGGCAGAAGTCGCTTCCTCGAACAGCTTCGATGACGGGACAGGCGGTTCCGGGGGGCGAATCGATCAGGATCAGGTTGCCCTTCGCCTCCGCCTTCACCGACCTTATCAGGGGAGTCGCCATCGGCTCGCCCACGTTCAGCTCGCCCCAGAGAAGCCTGACGTCTCCGGACCTCGCCCTGAAGATCTTGCCGATGGGCCGAGCCCCCTCGGAGATCGCCCCTTCCGGGCAGACCAAGGCGCATCCGCCACAGCCGTGGCAGAGCTCCTTGAAGAGGAGGACGTTCTGGGGGAATACTGCGAGAGCGTTGTAGGCGCAGAACTCCGAGCACCTGCCGCACCTGGTGCACTTATCCTCGTCTATTACGGGAATCTTCACGGTGCAGTCAAAGCTCACCTCCTCCTCGCGGTCGGGGAAGAAGAGGTACGAGTTAGGTTCCTCGACATCGCAGTCCACCAGCTCCACATCTCCGATGGAGGCTGCCAAATTGGTCGTCACTAGGGTTTTTCCGGTGCCGCCCTTCCCGCTGGCTACGGATATTATCATCTTAAAATCCCCAAATTCTCGTGATCAATCCCGTTCCGGTCGTTGGATGCCGAAGACTGAGATAAATGTGCCATTTGAGAGGATATACTTTAAAGCTTCTGTTCTGAGATGGAGACGAAGCACCAGCTAATGCCTCTGGATGATCAATCGGATCCACGAAAGATGTCAGCCAAAAAGGGCTAACATGAGACGTACTGTCCGCCTATGTTGAACCATTCGGACTTGACCTTCTTCCAGTCCCTGTGGATGTCCACCCTCCAGGTTCCTTGCATCCTTTCGGGGGCACACCCCCGGATCTGTATGGCGCTCCAGGCTTTCCCTGCCCAGTCGCCGCTGGTGAAGTCCTTTGGCGGGACCACCGCGTAGGATCGGGCGTAGAGCTGTCCGTTGGGCGCGTACCATCTCCACTCCATCTGATGGGGCTGGAGGTCTCTTGCGAACCTGATCCAGGAGACTGCCTGGTCGTCTGTTGGCGAAAATGAATAGGTCCTGTAGACCGGATCCCATCTAGTAATGTTCACATCTTTGGCCATGGTGTGATCGCTGAGCGGAACGAAAGGAAACCATATGGCCCCGCCCACCGATGCGGTCAAGAAAACCGCAAAAAAGGCCAGCACAGCCTTGATCTTATTCATCTCGGATTTACCCCCTACATTGCCATGATCTATCTTATACACTCTTGATCATAGATACAATAAATAACTATAGTAGGGTCGGACCTCCAGGTGGCCAAAAAAACGCTCTGGGGTCAGAAAATTAAAGGACGACGACCTTTATCCGCCTTCTCTTCGCGACCTCTGCAGGAAGGTCGAAGGCTTCGCAGGCCTCATCGATTATAGCGCCGTCGCCGGTCGCCACCGGACAGGTTGCGAGCTTGAGCCTCCTGTCCACGTCCTTTGCGGTCTTTGCGCATCCTCGAATTTCGAGGTCGGCCATCATCTCCCTGATCCTGGCCGCAAGCTCGCCGCTTCTGCTGATCTGCTGGTCGAGGAGCAGTTCGGCCCGGACGACCCCGCTTTCGTTGAGGATCGACAGGATCTCCGAGAGGGCGACGGTGGTGTGACCTGAGGATCTATATCTTCTGAAGATGCCTCTAGTGTCCCTCAAAAATCCGTCGTCACAGAGATAGACGGGGGCGCCGAGGATGAGGCTCTCGACTGTGATGAGGACGTTGTAGCCGTCGATGGCGATGCTCCGTCCTCGAAGCTCCTTCGCTGAGATCCGTTTACCCTTTCGCGACTCTGCGACGTCTGAAGGGACCGCCACCCTCGTCAGGACGAACCTCTCCTCCTGGGGTAGGCGGTGGTGGTCGGAGACGAACCTGACCGCTGGCCCCGATGGATATCCCCGGTCCAGGAGGTATCGGACCTCCTCTGCCGCCGTTTTCAGGTCTTCGAGCTCTTCTCCAGGGATCTTTTCGCCTCCCTATAGAGGTCGTTCCCGTGAGAGTCGGTGGCGACGATCATCGGCCCCCAGTCTTCGGCCTCCATCTCCCAGAGCCCTTCGGCCATCCCCAGATCAGGAAGATGGAGCCTTTTCACTCGAAGGTGGCGGGCCGCGAGAGCACCGCACCCACCGGGGTAGGCGAGGTAGGAGGCCTTTCCCCGGAGGGCCTCGGCCTCCTCGGAGATGCCGCCCTTTCCCACGATCAACTTCGCGCCCCTGTCGACGACGTCTTTCGTGTACCTCGCGACCCTGCCGCTGGTGGTGGGTCCTGCAGATAAGACCCTGTCGTCCCTGATCAGTGGTCCGCAGTGGTAGATGACGGCTCCCGCGAGGTCCACGGGAAGCTCTTCTCCCGATCTCAAAAGGGCGTGGACTTTGTCCCTCGCGGTGTAGACGGTTCCGCTGATCCATACCAGGTCTCCGGCCCGAAGGGCGGAAACGTCGTCTTCTGATATCGGAGTTCTCAGTCTATGCTCCATCCCTCATCCCTCACCGCAGCAGTTGCGCTCCTGTTGGCCCAGCACTGGAGGTTGACGGCCACCGGCAGCGATGCGGTGTGGCACAGGGCCGTCTCGATTTTAACCCCCAGGGCCGTCGCCCTCCCCCCCAGGCCCATGGGCCCGGGGCCGATCTGGTTGATCTTTAATAATAGCTCCAGCTCAGCTTCTGAGGTTCCGGGCATGTTGAATAGCGCCCTTTTGGCGAGCCTCGGCGCCAGGTCAAAAGTCCCTCCGATCCCCACCCCTACGAAGACTGGGGCGCAGGCTCTACCTGCCCTTTTCGCCACCTCCTCGGCGACGAACTCCAGAGGGTCGTCGGCGGGGTTGAGCATGGATAAAAAGCTCGCGTTCTCGGAGCCTGCACCCTTGGGGAAGGCAGTGATCCGAAGAGCGTCCCCGGGGACGAAGTCGATGATCAGGTCGGGCATCCCCTGGCCGGTGTTGTCGCCGGTGTTCCTCCTGGTCAGAGGATCGACGGCGTTCGGCCGAAGGGGTATCGTCTCTGTAGCCCGTCGGACGCCCTCGGCTACAGCCTCTTCCAGGTATGGCGGGATCGAGAGGTCCCGGCCGATCTCCAGGTGGAAGACGGGAAGGCCGGTGTCCTGGCAGAGGGGAACGCCCTCTGTGGATGCGATCTCAACGTTCTCCAGTATCGCCGCAAGCGAAGATCGCGCGATGGGGCTCGTCTCCTCGCGGACGGCCTCCTCGATCATCTCCATCACCCAGGGTGGGAGGGAGGTCTCGGCTCTTGCGAGGACCGCCACCGTCGCCTCGACGATGTCCTCTCGCCTCAAGGTCGGTCCTTCCCCCGGATCTTAATCGGCTTCGACTGCTCTGCGATCGCGAGCTCTGTATCCAGCCCCAAAGCCTTCTCCATAGCGTACTTGTGAAGGTCGCCGGAGGCGTGAATCCCGCCCTCGCCGCCCCGGACGGCTCTGCAGGGGTACATCTGGCAGAGAAGCCCTGCCCGAGGCGGAGCATCCTCCAGCCTCTTTCCCACGATCTCCTTTGCCACGTGCCAGGTGCTGCCGCAGGGCGAGCCTCTTATGACATGAACGTCGGCGATCCGGCCTTCCTCCACCAAAACATCGATCACTGGCTGGCCGAACTTCTCGGCGAAGGTGTCCACAGCCTCAATGCCGCACTTTTCGAGGGTGCAACAGATCTCGTCCACCTCAATGTAGATTCCGTAACGATCTGCAATCTTCTGAAGCTCGGGAACCGACCCTGCCCTCCCCATCCCCCCTGGAATGATTACGGCCTGGGCTCCGCCCTCTCCAGCCCTTACGGCGATCTCGGGGGTGATGTCGGGATGGAGGGAGTAGGTGATGATCAGGTCCGAGCTGAAAAATTCCGGGTCCAGGTTCAGATCGTCGAGGAACTCCTCGGGGTCCTCGATGAAATTCGGCAGGAATTGGGGAAGGTCTATTGAGACCACCTCGAAATCGGATCTCTCTTTTATCGTCTCGATGAGACGCTCGCCGTACTTGCCCCTGGTGACGACTCCGACTCGCATATTCGTTTCATGACCATGGATGGTTATAGAGTTTGTCTCGGGGCGGGTCACAGAGAAAGTACATTAGCCTTGAATCCGATCGACGATCATGATACCTTGCGTCCTCGTCGCGGGAACCCATAGCGGCGTCGGCAAGACCACAGTGGTCCTGGGGCTCCTCGCGGCCCTCAAGAGACGGGGCCTTGAGGTTGCTCCCTTCAAGGTGGGGCCCGACTTCATAGATCCCAGTCATCACACCGCCATCTGCGAGAGAGCCTCTCGAAACCTCGACACCTTCATGATGGGGGAGGAGGGCGTCCGGCGATCTTTCGCCAAAGGAGTCGAGGGTGCTGACGTCGCCGTCATCGAGGGGGTGATGGGCCTCTACGACGGCCTCGACGCCACGGATATCGCCTCCTCTGCTGCTGTGGCAAAGGCTCTGGGAGCCCCGGTCCTTTTGGTCATTAACGTCCACGGTACCTCTCGGAGCGCAGCGGCCGTGGCCCTGGGTTACTCTAAGTTCGATCCTGAAGTGGAGATCGCGGGGCTGATCTTGAACCGGGTCGGGAGCAAGCGGCACCTCGACCTCCTGGAGGAGGCGATGAAGCCCCTGAAAATCCCCATCCTGGCCGCCCTCCCCAGGAAAAGCGAGATCTCGCTACCAAGCCGCCATCTGGGGCTGACGATGGGATTTGAAGGCCATCACGATCTTCATGCCCTCGCCGATCTCATTGAGGAGAACGCCGACCTCGATCGGATTCTGGAGCTGGGCTGTGAGGTCCCCTCTTCCGAGCCGAGGCCGGAGTTTGAGGGTGAAAGGATCAAAATCGGGGTAGCATACGACGAAGCCTTCTGCTTCTACTACATCGAGAACTTCGAGGAACTCCGGAGGCTCGGGGCGGAGATCGAGTTCTTCAGCCCCATCCGCGACCCCCTCCCGGTGGTCGACGGCCTCTACCTCGGCGGCGGCTACCCCGAGCTCTACGCCGAGGCCCTGGAGAGTTCCCCCACCCGCCAAAAGATCAAAGAAGCCGCCGAGGATGGGATGCCCATCTACGGCGAGTGCGGCGGCCTGATGTACCTCTGCGACTCGGTGGTCTCAAAGGACGGGAACTCGGAGAACAGAATGGCTGGGGTCCTTCCCGCCTCCACCACCATGACCGGGAGGCTTCAGGCCCTCGGCTACGTGGAGGGGGACGTCGTCGGCGAAACCCCGGTCGTCGAGAGGGGGACCGTCATCAGGGGCCACGAGTTCCACTACTCCAAGATGGACTGCGCGAGGGATGCGCGGTTCGCCTATCGGTTCCGGCGCGGGAAGGGTATCGTCGAGGACAGGGACGGCCTCGTCGAACATGAGACCCTGGGAAGCTACCTGCACACCCACGTCTGCTCATTCCCCATGGAGAGGTTCGTGGAGAGCTGCAGGAGGTACGGGAGAAGGTGAGCTGAAGATCAAAAAGGAGGAACAGAGACCCTCTTTTTAAACGCCCTCCAGCTGGCATCCTTGCCTTTATCCCATTATATATATTAATCGCATTTACATCCGTATTCGGTCATAAGATGCAGAAAAGAGATTGTACTGAGCCGAATTTTTCAGATTTCATATCTGCCTTGCAGCACCCGAAAATTGCATATACGAATAAGATTAACTTAAAGAATTATTGTCGAAGCGCAAACCAGCTGGAAAGACGAGATGATTTTGATGGTCTACCTATCATCTTCCAGTCTCGAGACGCACATGGCTGAGGTTGGGTGGAGGAAGTTTCGAAACCATCTGATCTTGATCGCAGCGGCAGTTCTGCTTCTCCTCCTGGCGATGTACTGCGTCCCCGAATGCCCTCCCCGCTGAGATGCTCGCCACGATATTCGCCCTTAAAGGTTCCATCAAGCAGAGACCTGATCCGGTGATCGGCTCAGCAGAGGTGCTTAACCATGTAAGCCCCTATCAGATCGTAGCCGTGCCGCCGGTAGTAGGGCCTAGCCCCGATGCCACTGGTGACCTCGAGCGAATCGTAGCCCCTGTCCCGGGAGATCTCCTCGGCCTTGGCGAGAAGCCCCGATCCATAGCCCCGGTGCTGCCACCCGCCCCTCTTTCCCAGGGGCGTCATGGGGCCGTAGACGTGAAGCTCCCTCACCCGGGCCTTCTCCGAGAGCCTCAGCCGCAAAAAGCCCGCCAGGGTCCCGTCCTCGCTTTCGTAGGACAAAAACCGCTCCTCTCCCCCGCAGGCCCGATAAGCGAGATCCTTCAAGGATACGTCCGCGTCCTCGGAAACGCCCCTAAGGCCCGCCTCCCTGCACCTGATGCAGTGGCATGCCCTTCCTCTCGCCTCCAACCTCTCCTTTGCCAGCTGGCGAAGGTTGCTCTTCTTGACGCCGGCCACGATCTGAGGGGCTGGGATGTCCCTCTGGACCCGCTGGAGCCTGGTGTAGGGTGGGATCAGCTCCTTTATCCTTGATATCAGCTCTGCGGCCTCGTCGTCTCCCAGGGGGGAGTACTCGCCCCGGAGGCAAAGGTCGTAAAGCTCCGTCCCCTCCACCACCAGGGCAGGGTAGATCTTGAGGTAGTCGGGCCTGAAATCCTCCCGCTCGAAGAGATCCCTGAAACAGGCCAGATCGCGCTTGGGGTCGGAGCCGGGAAGCCCCGGCATCATGTGAAACCCAACCTTGAACCCCGCCTCCCTGAGGGCGCGGTTCGCCTCGATCGAGTCCCGAACGGTGTGGCCCCGTCTCATAAGAGTGAGGAGGTCGTCGTCGGTGGACTGGACCCCAAGCTCCACTTTTGTCCCACCAAGATGGAACATATTTCTTATGTGGGCGGGCCTGCACCAGTCGGGCCTCGTCTCGAAGGTGGTTCCGACGTTTCTCACCCGCGAGGATTCGTTGGCTCGCGCCACTTCAAGGAAGCTCTTTCGGGGCACCTCAGGATCAGAATCCCTGCACCCTTCGTCCTGGTGGGGGTAATCGTTCATCGCCTCCAGACACCTTTTTACAAACCAGTACTGGTAGCCCAGGGGTCTGGAGGTGATCGTCCCTCCCATGATTATCAGGTCCACCTTGTCCAGGGGGTGGCCGATCTCCTCCAGCTGGCGGAGGCGCGTTCTCACCTGGCGGTAGGGGTCATACTCCTGCTGGATCGCCCGGAGGGCCGCAGGCTCCCTTCCGGTGTAGCTCTGAGGCGTGGGGCAGCCGTCCCTCCGGCCGACGCCGCCGGGGCAGGGGACGCAGACGCCGTGAGGGCAGGGGGCGGGAGAGGTCATCGCCGCCACCACCGCCACCCCCGATAGGGTCCGGGTCGGCTTTCTCACCAGGAGCTTGAGCCGGTCCCGCTCCCCTCTCTCGGCCGCGGCCAGGATATCGGCGTTCTTCGGGAGGTTTGAGAGGCCGAACTCCCTTCCCGCCTTCCGCTTCCACTTTTCGAGGTCCGTCTGGGTGGAGATCTCGCCGGAGAGGACTGCATCGACGATCTCCCGCAGCCCTGAATTCAGCCCTCGATCCAGTGGACGGCCTCCGTCATATCTCGCCCTGGCGGGGGTGCCGGCCTCTCCTCGGGCCAGCCGATGGAGACCATAGCCGTGGGCACAAGGCGGCCGGGAAGGTCCAGGACCTCTCTTGCCATCGCATCGTCGAAGGCGCCGGTCCAGCAGCTCCCGAGCCCGAGATCAAAGGCCGCCAGGATCAGACAGGTTGTGGCGGCGGCGGCGTCCTGGATGGAGTAGATCTGGCCCCGCTCACCGTACCGCCTCCCGGACCGGGCCGGATCGGCGCAGACGACCACCACCACTGGAGCCGCTGCTATGTGCTCCTGGCCAAAGGCCGCCACCGACAACGCCAACCTCATTTCGGGGCTGGTGACGACGTAGTACTCTCGAGCCCTCAGGTTTCCGGCCGAGGGCGCCGTCTCCGCCGCCTCCAGAAGGGCGGCGATATCCTCCCGGCTCACAGGCCGGTCGGAGTACCTCCTGACCGACCTTCGCCCTTCCAGGGCGTCTTTGAGGTTCATCGGCCTAGAATGAGCCCGATAGGATATTAAAATTTGTGATGGACCCTAAAATGCAAAAGGCAAAATGCAAAATGAAGAAGGCAGAGGCAGAAGGCAAAAGATAAAAGCCCCGAGGATACCTGCTGGAAGTTGGTGTTCTCATCATGATCAATATCGCCATCCCAAAAGGGAGTTTGCAGAACCAGACCCTCCAGCTCTTCACGCAGGCGGGACTGGAGATAAGGAGGACCGAGCGGGAGTACAACGCTCGGATCAACGATCCCCGGGTGGGGAAGGTGAAGATCCTCCGGCCCCAGGAGATTCCAAGCTACGTGGCCAAGGGGTACTTCGACCTGGGAATCAGTGGGACCGACTGGGTCAAAGAGTCGGAGGCCGACGTGGTCACCGTGGCGGAGCTCGACTACGGAAAGCAGGGGCCAGGAAAGGTGAAGGTCGTGGTCGCTGTCCCCGAGTCCCAGAATGCAGAGAGCGCAAAAGACGTCCTTCCCGGAAGCAGAATCTCGACGGAGTATCCGAGCCTGACCAAGAAGTTCTTCGATGGGCTCGGCATCCCTGTGGAGGTGGAGTACTCCTACGGGGCCACTGAGGCGAAGGTCCCGGAGCTTGCGGACGCCGTCGTCGACCTCACCGAGACCGGCTCCACCCTGGTCAAAAACGGCCTCAAGATCATCGACGTGATCCTGGAATCGACCTCGGAGCTGATCGCAAACAAGGACAGCTGGGCCGATCCGGACAAGAAGGAGGAGATCCAGGCCATCGAGACGATGCTCTTCGCCGTCACCAGGGCGAGGGGGAAGGTGCTGATCGCCCTCAACGTCCCCGAAAACCAGATCGAGGACGTGATCGCCCTTCTGCCCAGCATGAAGAGGCCCACGGTCTCGAAGCTCTACAACTCCGGCTACTACGCCGTCCAGAGCGTGGTGGACAGGTCCGGGATCAACCTCCTCATCCCGCTCCTCAAGAAGGCCGGGGCCGAGGATATAATCGAGGTCAGCATATCCAAGATCGTGCCCTGACGACGAACCACGAACTGTTGGGGCGGAGAACGATTAGATAAGAAAATCAGAGGAAAACGAAGTTTAGTGGTTGGCGGGCGTGAAGGGATTCGAACCCTTGATCTACAGCTTAGGAGGCTGCCGCCTTGTCCTGGCTAGGCTACACGCCCACTACGGCTTTCTGAGGGGGAAACTCGTATATCAAGCTTTCCGGCGGGCGGCGGTGAGGAGGGTGGCACTACAATTTTTGTGAGATGCATGCATAGAAGCTATTTAAACGATTTTGAAGATACAAGATAATCGCGGATATCCGAGTTATCTGAATTGTCCTGTTCTAGTTTTAATATATCCAAATGATATTCTTTTTCAGTTCCAGGTATAATCGACAGCTTAACGTTCTTATTATAGTATACATTTAGGGCACCTTTTTCCATCTTGGCTAGTAGTTTGTATGTCCTTCCATCATCGATTTCTAGATTTGCGATTGTTTTCGAATTATTAAGTTTCAAAAAGAGATAGTTCTTATCAGTATATATTTTAATTACCATGTTATCAGTCTTCTCTACTTTTGCAGTTTTTACCCAATAAACTCTGAATCTATATAACAAAAATTCTTCTAATAATTTAATATGGCATCCGGGAACTTCGTTCCAATTAAACATACGAACTTTACTCTTATTTATCATAAAAGATAAATCGTAATCTCCTTCACGTAACATCAATTTAGCGGGAGTTATTAGTTTTGTTTCGTATCCATTCAAGTAGATTCTAGAAGCAGAAGGTCTGCTTCTGATCTTTGCGGTCCCAGTAAATGCAGTTATTCTTATTAATGTATATAGGCTACTAATTGCTGGTGGTATCATAAGCAGTGTAGTTTCAAATAAGATTATTGAGAATATATTTGGCAAATCGCTAGTACTGAACTTTATATATGTAGGGAACTCAATATAAACACCAGAGGATAGACCCAAAAGGACTAAACCTAAAATCACTCCGTAAATTATAATAAATCTACGTAAAATCAAAGGGTGATTATACTCTACTTTTTCTTCTTTAAGATTAATTGATATGATATTTTTATTTGGCAAGGCGGTATAAAACACAGCTACAATTGCGAGGATAGACGCAAAAACTTGTGCCATAGTGCTATAATACCATTGTAGATGTTCCACAATATTAAGTGTTGGCTCAATTAGAGGAATTATTAAAGTCATGGAAACTAATAATATTGTCATTCCTATCAAATTTACAATCCATAACGTTGCAGTAAATTTATCCTTTTCGACCTCATGTTGAGAGAAACAATTATGTGTAAATAATATTATAAAAATAAATACTATCATGTAGATTATGATTTCGAACCACGCTAATGACGTTAAATAAAATGGAAGCTCCCTATTCCAATAATAGTTCTTATGAGCTATATATGAGGATATAATATATAAAATTATGGGTATTAAGAGAGTTAAATATCTGAGTTTGTTGGTGTTATCTAATAATCTGTCCATATAAGGCTCGTTTTTAGGACGGTACTTAAAAACAACACTTAGTAACAGGATAATAAATACTAATATAATAAATCTTGATTTAATTTTATCTTCAATTTCAGCATTTGTAATTACAAAACTATTATAAGAATTATTTCTAAAAATTACTTTTGTAGATACAGTATTTGACGTATCAAGATCTATATCTTTGGCATAAACACTAAAAGAATATTCGACTGAACTATTTTGAGAGGGTAGAGTTATTAAATTGGATTTATTATTAGTAGAAAATAACATCCCGATCGGATTGATGATCCAAGTATATGTTAAGTTATCGTCTTCTTTATCTATACCACTAACACTAAGTCTTAATCCGACGTTTAATTCTTCGTCTTTATATTTAAACAATAGCGATCCATTATTTGGTAGAGGATTTAGATTCGATATAATTGTGGCACTTGAGTTTATTATTTTTGGGATATTATTTTTGATATTTGTTTTATCATTTAATACGCAGTTTTCTCTTACCAGTTCCAAACGAACGTCATTTTTCTTATATACTATATTAATACCATGATCATATATTCCACCGTCGTATCCATCTTCATTATATTTATTAATTTTAATATAAGATCTGTCAATAATTCCTGCGCGATCGATATCCGCATCTTTTTTAGTATATATATAGTAGATAAACTTACGCGTTTCCTCTTCACCAAGCGAGCAGTTGATTTTAAAATGTTCATGATCCCAACTCATCTCTTTATGATGGCTGACACCAACAACTTCAAAATCATCTTTAAACTTCCCAAATACGATTATATCGCTAATCGGGCAATTTCTCTCTTTGTTATTCAATATAAATCTAACTTCGAACATTTCATCTCTAAACTGTTCAGACTTATTTATATTAATTTCATATGATAAGCCACAATGAGGGACTCCCGCTGTTCCAGGCGGTGGCGGTGGTGGTGGTTGGCACATCGATGTATTAGATAGGATTAATAATATAACAAATATCAATTTAGAACTTGGTGTGATATAGCCTAACAATATAATCACCCCTCTGCTCCTGGTCTACATTCATATACATTTAATACATGTATTGTTCTTTATAATCACACTTTCTGGATTACAATTAACAAGATACACATCCTCGCGGCACCAAATCCGATAATTTTCATCACAATTTACTCTATTATCCGAAACATTAGCTATTTCGCAGTTATATAAATATACTCCTACTTGATCGCATCCATCAACATCATTTTCGGTGACATTTATATCATATATTCGACTATTTCTGCCGTATAAACAAATACAGTACTGATCGCTGTTTATTATTTTATTTTTATGGATAGATATATTACTATATTTATCAGTGATATTTGTTTCCATATAAATTCCAGCGAATCTACTTGAGCCTTCTACCTCAAATCCTTCGATTGAAACGTTACCGCTAGCAATTTTTATAGGTATATAATCACCTATAATTTTAGGTTTCTCCGATTCATGTAATCCGACCAAACTTATATTCTTATCTATAATAATGTTTTCATAGTATGGCTGTCCAGGCTTTACGTAGATCGTTCCTCCGTGAGCAATATCCCTTATAGCATCACTGATTTTCTGATACTCGGTTTCATTGGGATTTTGTTGATTTACAAATAAGATGTGTGGCCTTTCGATAGATATAAGAGAATCTGAAAAATTAAACCGATCTTTGCTATCCCAGCAGGTTACATTCCACGTATAATTACCCTCCTGAGGAAAGCTGCGATTGAAAGATCCTACGGATGCATTTTTAGAGATATTATCGCATACTTTGCCGTCAATAAGAAGAATACATTTTTTGATGCCCTTATCATCGTTCGCCACATATTCAAGCGAGACAGTCCTATTGACATATGCGACCTCGATCGGTTTTACCAGAACTACAGGTGTTTTATCTATCCTCACGGATAGATTCCTAATTTCCTCTATGTCATTACGTTTAGATCTATTATCATAACACACAATCGTCCAATTATAAGTCACAATATCATCGGCCATTTGAGTCTCGGCAAATCTATAGCTAAAATTATCCGCAGACCCATTTTTCGGGCTTGATTCAACCTTGACGGGCTTTCCGTCGATGATCAATGTGCAATTTTTGAGCTTTTTGTCGTCAGACGCCCTATATTCGAAGCTTATATTTTCATCAGCGTAGAACACGGCGCTATTTTCGGGCGATTTGAGCTCAACTGTCGGGTCCTCGTCTGGCAAAATCGAGATGCTGCGAATTTCCATTGTGTTATCCTGCGAAAGGCTGTCGTAGCACCGAACACACCAACTATGATCACCCGGCTCATCAAAGGAATAATCGAAAACATTTATGGCATTATTTTCTATTTGGTAATCTCTTTTCTCGTTCTGCTCGATTTCATCTATGATAAGTGTGCAATTTTCGGGGACTTTATTATCTAATGGCTTATATCTAAATTCTATCTTCCTGCCGATATAAGACTGGCTTCCATTGATGGGCGCTTCGAGACTAACCATTGGCCGAGGATCTTCAATAGTAATATTCCTAGATATCGACGTGCACTGAGAAGCATTATCACAGCAGGTTATGCACCACTCATATTTACCAGGTGTATCAAAATTGTAGCTTAGAGCATTGGTTGTGCCATTCTTTGGACTCTCATTTCGGTCCTTTTCAGCCTTATCGATAAGCAAAATACAACTTACAATCTCTTGATCATCGTTCGGAATGTAACTAAAATCCACATTTTCATCAACATAAGAAGTGGCGTTATCTTGCGGAGATTCGAGAATAATAGTCGGTGATTCGTCGCCCGTATCTACGCAGATGTCATCAATCCATCCGAACTGACACCTAGAATCGGGTCGGGTCCCAAAGAATACCCACTCAAGCTTATGAGTTCCCGTATCGGATATGGTATGAGAGACCATACCCCAATTTCTAGATTCCCCTGAACTTTCTAGTAACCCATATCGGTATACCCCATCAACTCGAAAGACAAATCTTCCACCTTCGTCAGATAATTTCCACCAGAAGTTGACATTAGTCGGCTCATCGACGACTACCTCCCTACAAATGCTTACCTCTTCGAAACCAGTAGTTTTCGCCATTAGAGAAGAGCTGCCACCGTGGCTTTGAGACGTATCTACTTTCCATCCAGAAGGCAAACTATCAAGAATACGTTCTGGAGTGTCGCAATCGATCCAGCCTTGTCCGAAATTTTTCTCAAAGTCTAGGCATTTGCCGTGAGCTGAAACCGTGAAAATCAGAGAGAGGAGGACGAAGAGACGAACCGAATTTATAAAAAGATGCTTCCAGCACTTTTCCCCAAATAACTCACATGTAATAGTTCCATTGTAGCAGATCGACATTCTCCTCTAGCCTCCCTCCGACAGATTTCCCTCTGTTTGTCGTCTCCCTCAAGACGACGCTCGCTTACGACCTCCAAACTACCCAACATATGAGCAGTATAAATCCCTTTTGGGCACTTCCAGAAAGACAGATCTGAAAAGTGATCTCATATTCTGCCAGATAGAGCATGAGATCTTAAACTTTCCAGAAGGAATCGCACAACACCAGAACGCTCACAAAAATGAATAGAGGCAAAACCCGCCCCAAAATCCCGAAAGCCCCTCCAACAACCCACCCAAAAAATCCGTCCCTCTGCGCGACCTCCTCCGCGCCCAGGTACCGTACCTTTTTGTGGAGTTAGGGCCAACTTCTGCCCCCCTACAGCTTCAGCTGCCCCTTCTCGTAGAGATCCTACGCCGCCTGGCCGAGGCCCCCCCCCCCCCCCCCCCCCCCCCCACCCCCCCCCCGGGGGGGGGCCCCGAACGCGAAGCCCCGCAGAGGGCGAGC
>Ga0272442_10003667_pt1 | contig 21447 bp, 19 predicted proteins | sample SSMForm2O_FD_200262 | JGI IMG/M metagenome (GOLD analysis project Ga0272442, IMG submission 200262) | Marine sediment archaeal communities from Little Sippewissett salt marsh, Falmouth, MA, United States - SSM-Form-2O | ecosystem: Environmental > Aquatic > Marine > Wetlands > Sediment ... | reverse complement strand
TACTGCCATCACCAGTTAACTAGTAAAAATATGATTTGCTTAATTTTTAAAAATATTCTTATCTACATCATTACCTACAACAAAAGTTTAAATGATGGGAAATCCTTTAAATATGTCATACTCGGGGAGATAATTTTATGGCAACTAAGTTCCAAGACCATGTAGACAGAAGAATACGAGAAATGAATGAACGAAGGCTGATTTATTTTGGTAAAAAGAAAAAAAGAATATAGAATTGAAAATGACTATTCTACTTTCTTAAGATTTGATGCTTGAGGTCCCTTTTCGCCTTCTTCAACATCAAAAGATACTTTATCTCCCTCGTTTAGAAGGGTTCCCTGTGGGACTTGTGATTGATGTACAAACACATCTTTCTCACCTTCAACTTCAATAAAGCCGAATCCTTTTCGTACATTATACCATTTAATAGTTCCTTCCATTATGTTCACTCCTATGGGTTTCTTTTAGAATAAAAAAATGCAAACCATATATTAAGAAATATGTAATAATGGCTCTTTTTTTTAGATTCTAATAGCAGACATGATTAAGTATTAGTATTAATACTTTCTTTTTAAAAAAAAAATTTTAATTTCAATAATAAACATTCTCTTATTACATTACTTTTTAATTTATTTTATCTAAACAGTTATGGTTTACTAGTAACCACCTAGTCCAATAATAATTTTGGTTAATTATTATATTAGTATGCAGGATGAGATTTGAACTCGCTTTTACCGGTAAAAAATACTGGTTTTTCCCCGGTAATCTTGGTTAAATCCATACTGAGTTAGACAATAAAGTTGAAATCTAATAAAACCATCCTATTCAACTGTGTCGATTAGAATACAAAATCCTAAATAGTGTCAAATGTATAATAGAAATTGGACGAAGGGATATTAATGGTATATGAAGAAGACGAGTTTAAAGGAAATAAGCTAGTAGTGCTAAAAAGAAACGAAGATGATACTTATCCTTTCAGATTTGGATATGGTAAAGCTTTGTTGATTTTGGAGCACATTGAGGATATCAAAAAGTTTGTAAAAGAGAATAAACCAAAAGAGTAATCTTGTTCAATAAAACCTAAAAAACCATAATCCAAAAATAAAACGTGATTTTATCTTAATTTTACCGGAAAATTTTGACTTGGAGAAGGGACATTATCATAAAAAATCCTGGCATTTCAAACACTCTAATACCAATTTTGCTATAAATTTTTTATGAAATATGAATATCCACAGCAATTGTGTCAAACTGAGTCTGATTCATAGAATCCAAGCTAAAGTTTTTATTAGAATATCTAGGCGGATGGATTTTATAGTTCCTACTACTTTGTTTTATTTTGGTACCTACGCTCCTTTAAAAACAATGATTCCAACCTCAATGATGATTTGAACTCAAATCTTCAAATAAAATTCTGAATTTTGCTCTGATTATATATGATGAGGATTCTGGTTAAAAAATAATTCTTAAATTACAATCAAATTAATATCTATCAAGTAAAACTTTTTAGAAAATCGATGAGTTCATTAAGCCCACTCGCATTTGTTTGACCTAAAAAGAACTGGGGAATATTACATGGAAACTCTTGGACAGAAATTACGACGATTAAATGAAAATATAAAAAAACATCAACCAAAGGAAAAGAAATGATTACCATGAAAAATGATCTGAAACTATTATGAATTCAAACAAACAATCAATTTTGGAGACATTAAGAATAATCATAATATAACAATACGCAAAAATGATGTCCTTGAACCGTATATTGCGGAAGAATTTGATAAAATGAGGTGACAATGAAGATGATCTGGCAAGATTATGCAATAACGGCAATTGTATATATGTTTGTTCTGGTAACAATTCCTCAAGTTATCGATGTCGTTAAAGGCAAATCATCTCTTAATTTAATCACTGCAGGACCAACAGCATTAGGCAATTATGGTCTCGCATACGTTTTTTTTAGCTTAGGGTTAGTGTTATCAGTACTCTCAGCATTATTAATTGCAACGCTTTGGCTTATCTTATTTATATTCTCAATTAAAAACCAAAAAATGAGTAAATGAGATGGAAATGATAAATATTCAAATTTCAGAATATCTTATGAATATTTGCTAAACCGATAAATAATCATTTAATTAACTTCTCTATTTATGAATTGAAAATGTCTCAATCATTTCATGATGCACTCATCATCGGTGCAGGGATATCTGGTCTTGCTTGTGCAACACGACTTGAGAGGGAGCATATTGATTTCTGTCTCATCAGTAAAGATATTGGTGGACGGATTCTTCAATCAAAAGATGGACTGGTTAACTACGGCGCGTTTTTTGTCTGCAAAGATTATGATAAAGTATTACCATTTGTTACAGTAAAAAAACGTATTAGATTAAGGGATTTCTGTTTTCATGATAAAAATAGCACATATGCTCTTCATGAACCGCGATTAATCCCTTTTATTCCTCAATTTATAAAGATAGAAAGACATCTCCTGAGATTTAAGAAACATGTATATAAGCTACGTAAAAATTCCCAGTTTATCTCTCAAAAAAAGGCAATAGAAAATGACCCATATCTTCATGAACTCTACATGAAAAATGCTTATGATTTCGTATCAGAACATAATTTAGGTAAAGGAACTAATCGATATCTTTCAAAAGCCTTGTACTCGACAACGTTTTCGACCATCCGGGAGATGAACGCTTTTAGTTACCTGCAATTTCTCCTGCCATTGATCACACCAATCTACACCTTTAACTTTGAAAAAGAAAGGATGATAAAACCATTTCATGACAAAATCATTATCGATACTGTAAAAGACATCCATCATAAAAACAAACTTTACACCATTAAAACCGAAAAAGATGTGTTTCATTCAAAACACATAGTCCTTGCAACTGAAATTACCTGGTCCAGTCAATATGCCAATATCAGGAATTTCAACAAACCAGTTATTACCAATATGGTTCATATTAACGGCAATCCACAAAAAGAGATTAAGAAAAAATCATATCATTTATTCTCCTCTTCTTGTAACACACAGGCAATCGCTAATCTAAACAATGGATCCTATTTATTATATTATAAGGATGAACCTCCATCTCTTCATGATTATTTTTCGAATCATGAGATCATTTATGAGAAGCAATGGAATCCAGCTGGAACCATTAATGGCCATTACCTAATTGAATGTAATAGAGGTAATAATATGTATCTGATTGGGGACTATAATATCGCAGGGTTAGAGGAATCCTTTATGACGGGAATATATGGTGCAAATCAGATTATTAAAAATCAATAACATCCAATACTTTGTATAATATTTGAAATAGTAATCCAGTTTTACCGGTAAATTTTAAAGTGAAATTGGAAAATATGTATAGGTTTCATATTTTTTATAAGTACAATTATACGAGCCAAGCGTGGTTATTAAACAATTCATAAAAACGTCGCTCAACTAGGTTGACTTTTAACTCTTTACTTTCAATATACTTCTTATTAGTATTCATATTTACCTCTTCTCGTTTTTTTAGCAATGTATTTAATGAATTTTTTAATTCTAACTCATAATAATCTTCTAAGTAAGATATTTGAGATGTTGGTGAAATGAAATCAATTATAACGTTAACAATGAATCCTGCTGTTGACCAAAGTTCAACCACAGCAATTGTGACAGATGAAAAAAAATTACGATGTTCTAATGTAGGATATGATCCAGGTGGCGGTGGAATTAATGTCTCACGTGCCATCAATATATTGGGGGGAAAATCAAAGGCAATTTATCCTGCAGGTGGTCAAATTGGGAATCTCCTTGAAGAATTATTAAAAAAAGAAAAAATCGATCAAGTTCGCTTCACCATCAAAGAATCTACGCGATTAAATATACATGTTATCGAAGAAACTTCTGATAAACAATATCGATTCAACATGCCAGGAGCCTCTATGCAAGAACATGAATGGCAACACATCCTGGCATCATTAAGAGAATTTATCCCTTCAACAGATTATATTGTGGCAAGTGGAAGTCTACCGCCCCATGTTCCAACAGATTTTTATCGGGAAATTGCTGCATTATCCAAAAAAATTGGCTGTAAACTCATCCTTGATACCACAAATGAACCATTAAAACAGGCGCTCCAAGAAGGTGTATACCTCATTAAACCAAATCTCTATGAATTTCAACAATTAATTGGAGATACTTTTCAAAATGAAGCGAAAATAATACATGAAGCACAAGAAATCATCCAATCCAATCAATGCAAATACATAATCATCTCATTAGGAGTAGCTGGTACCTTTCTCATCAAAAAAGATAATTATAAACATATCCCTAGTCCACTTGTACCAATTAAAAGTAGAGTAGGCGCAGGAGATTGTATGGTCGGAGGGATCACTTTAAAGCTTGCACAAGAAAAACCCATTGAAGAAGCTGTGAGATACGGTATCTCCGCAGGAGCATCAGCGGTGATGACACCGGGGACAGAACTATGTCGATGGGATGATACCGAAAGAATTTATGCATCAATGATGAATACCATTATAAACGTATAATAAAAATTGATAAAGGTAATTCATTGTAATTTTAAATTAAAAATTCGATAAAAAACAGTTGTATGATTATGCAGAAGGCGGGATTTGAACACCATTTTACAGATTGAAAGACCGGTTGTGTGAATTATAAATTAACCTGGGATTTATTCTTGAACTTTAAATTATAATTATTTGAATGAATATTTATTCAATTTATGTTTTATATTTTACAATATGAATAAGTAAATTGTTTAAAATTTAATTAAAATTAATAATAGGGTTACATTTTCGTTATTTTGTACGAAATTGTTTAAAATACTTTTAAGTATTAATAAAATCATTTAAACGTAATAAATAAATTTGAGGGGGAAATATGAAAAAAATAGTATCAATCATCTTAATAGGACTTTTGGTGGTTAGCGGCTTTGGAGCCAGAGCATTCAATAATGACAATCCTATAATGAAAATAAAAGAAATAATACGAATTTCTCAACCAAATATAAAAGAAATAGAAGAATATGTTTCTATAGATTTTAAAGAATCGGATTCATTCATTTATGAACCCGGTAAACCATTACTACCCGTTACAACAAAAATATTTACATTTCCATTAGGTACAAAAATAGTTAATGTAGATGTTACCTGTAATTGTAAAGAGTACATCTTATCAAATAAAGTACAACCAGCCCCAACACCAAGAATTATTTCGAAAGGTTTTTCAAAAGAATTAAATAAAGTTATTCCTGATGAAACAGTCTATGGCTCTTCTGAATTTTATCCCTTGGAATTTTATACTGTTTTAAGGGGTGCTGGTTTACATGATAATGAACATGTTCTTTTTTTAAATATAAAAGTGGCAACCCGTTATTCTCCTCTCCTTGATTTGCTTCTTGTTCCTCGGGAAATCGAGATAACAGTTGAGTATCAGTTACCAGAAGTATCTCTTTTTACTGCTGATGATTATGATATGATTATCATAGCACCGGACGAGTTTTCATCAGAAATACAATCTTTAATTGATCATAAAAATTCAGTTGGGACTAAGACCTTCTTAAAAACCACTGAAGAGATTTATAATGAATATGATGGAAGGGATAATGCTGAAAAAATTAAATATTTTATTAAGGATGAGATTGAAATGAAGAATGTCTCTTATGCGTTGCTCATTGGAGATTTCAATAAGGTTCCATTGAGGAAAATTTTTTGGAACATTGATATGCCCATTGATATGCTCACAGATCTTTATTATGCTGATATTTATGATAGCGAAGATAATTTTTGTAGCTGGGATTCAAATAATAATGATAACTTTGGAGAAGAGGACGATGGATTGGATTTTTACCCTGATATACACATTGGTAGACTTGCGTGTACTACTAGCGAAGAAGTTGGCATTGTTGTTGATAAAATCATTTATTATGAAAAAGAAACATTTGGTCAAAGTTGGTTTAACAATTTGATCTTGATGGGGGGAGATACTTTTCCTGAAGAAATCTTCCCTGACGCAAAGGGTAGGGAAGGTGAAGAACTTAATCAAATAATAATGAAGATTATGTCCGATTTTAAACCCATAACAATATGGACATCAAAAGGTAATTTTGAAAGGGATGTTATTGCTCAGGAAATAAATAGCGGTGCAGGATTTTTATTTTATTCAGGACATGGATGCGAATTTGCTATAACTCCTGAAGCTGGTCCTGGCATTTTATATTTCAATAAATATGTAAATGATCTATCAAATGGTTATAAATTACCGATAATGTTTTTTACTGCTTGCAATACCGCAAAACTTGATTTTGTATTTGAGGATATGTTAGTTAGATTTCAAGAAATGTTTGGATCTGGTCCACTTTGGATTATGTTTGAACTTCTGAAATTTCTTTTTTTTGTTAAAAAAGATATGCCAATTCCATGTTTTGCTTGGAATTTTGTCAAACATGAGGGTGGTGGAGCCATTGCAGCAGTAGGGTCGACAAACTATATATTGAGCTCTGCGGATAATCCAATTAAAAATCGTTCTGGTTGTATTAATCCTCCAATTTATTTTTTCAACGCGTTCAATAGCAGTGAAACGGTTGGTCAGATGATGACAAAGTCAGTGAATGATAATATCCATGATTTACCAACTGATCCTCTTGCAGAATACACGATAATGGAACATATCCTTTTAGGTGATCCTAGTTTGAAAATTGGAGGGTATATACTCAATTAATGGAGGTAAATAAATGAAGAAAATTAGCTCTATAGTAGTACTCATATTCATTATAGGAAGCGGATTTGGACTTACAGAATCGACACAAACACCTATTTCAAAAATTTGTATTCAAGAATCAATGGAAGTATATACGAGATCTCTTGAAGAATTGTATCCTGTAATGACTGATTTCATTCCGATACAACTAACAGAAGAATATGAGAAGTATTCTGCCATCACTCCTCTGGATACTCCCGCTGAATTCAGCTGGACAAATTATGATGGAAAGGATCTTACAACCCCTGCAAAAAATCAGGGTAGATGTGGCAGTTGCTGGGCTTTTACCGCACTGGGTGCCATTGAAAGCGTGATAAATATACAAGAGGGATTCAAAGATATTGATATAGATCTATCAGAACAGTATCTGCTTTCCTGCGTACCAGCTGCAGGGAGTTGCAATGGAGGACGGACTGCTTCGCCTTTTAGCTTCATCATAAATACTACAGAGGAAGGAAATTTTGTCAATGGTGTCATCTTTGAGGAATGTCTTCCCTATCAAGGTGATGATAGTATACCATGTTCGCAGAAAGCAGAAAACTGGTTAGATACACTTGTTCCTCTCTCTGGTTTTGGCGAAGTCTGGTTTGAATCAGATGATGCCGATGCAGTTGCAATAATGAAATCGAAGATCTATGAAAATGGACCTATTTATGTATTGATACTCGTTGATAATTCCTTTCGATACTTTGGGTCAATTTTTCATAGATCCACAGATTATTTTCCCTATCGACCACTTAACGTAGAATTCTTAAATCATGCTATTCTAATTGTTGGTTGGAAAGATGATTCACGTATTCGTCATGGTGGCTATTGGATCTGTAAAAATACTTGGGGAAATTATTGGGGATACAATGGTTTTTTCAACATGGAATACGACGCAATGGGTATTCAATCATATATGGCATGGCCTGAATATGATCCGGCCGTGTTTGATTGTCCGCCAGTTGCAAACGCTGGAGGTTTTTACCAAGGAACCACCGGTGAAACACTTGTCTTTGATGGTTATTGTAGTTGTGACGATGAAGATGAAAACCTTGAGTATTTCTGGGATTTTGGAGATGGAACAACCAGTGACGGGTGTTCGATTTCACATGTTTTCTCACAGTCAGGAGTCTATACTATTCAATTGACGGTGACTGATGATGGAAATAAGTCATCAATTGATTCGACACTTGTTTTCATTGATGAAGAACCATTCGTTATCGATTGTTCCGATGGCAATGGAATCACCATTGAGATTAGGAACCCTTTACATGTTGATATAGTGGATGCCCTACTTGCCATTGATATTAGTGGATCCTATCAGAATATGGATTACATGGAGGAAAATATTGAATGTATAGCTGCCGGTGATTCTTATTTGATAACCTTGCCTATCATTGGTTTTGGAAGAGGTACGCTTCATCTCGATTTTGAAACGATTGAAATGACGAGACAATTTTTTTCCGTCGGTCCGTTTGTCAGGCTCCTATAATGTCCAAGTCGAAAAAAGGTAACAGATTGATTTCTCAGTTCTCACTGTTTAATGGTGTTGTTCTAAGATAAAACTGTTAAGATTAATCCAATACTTCATACCTCCTAAAAGATATGTCTAAGGAGGTAAAGAAGTTTATATTTTCTATAAAAAAATCGACCGGAAGCTTTTACCCTTAAAACAGATATATTCTTGGACTTCTAAATTATAAATATTTAAATGAATATTTATTAAAATCATGTTCTTTATATTTCAATAATAATAATTATTTAGTTTCAAATTGACTAAAAATTAAATTTAGTAGTGCATTATTGACATTTTGTACCAATTTAGTCAAAATACTTTTAAGTATTACTAAAATCATTTTAAAGTAATAAAAAAATGTAGGGGAGAAATATGAAAAAAATTGTATCAATCATCATAATTGGAACTTTGGTCTTTGGCGGCTTTGTTTCTAATGGATTATCGCTTACAAATTCTGCTAAATCATCAGATATAGAAACTTATAACATGCTGATTATCACACCAATAAGTTTTTCTGATGCGCTTCAACCACTCATAGATCATAAGAATTCGGTTGGTATTCAAACGTTTTTGAAAACAACTGAGGAAATCTATGATGAATATGGTGGAAAAGATGAAGCTGAACAAATCAAATATTGTATCAAAGATATGATTGAGACATATGATATCGAATATGTTCTTTTGATAGGTGGACATAAAGGGCAACTCTTTCGATGGTATGTTCCTGCTAGGATAGTTCATCTTGCCGATGGTGCTCGGTATACAGAGTATGTAAGTGATTTGTATTTTGCTGATATATACCGGGAAGATGGCAGCTTTGATGATTGGAATAGTAACGGTGATGATATTATTGCTGAATGGGGCAAAGATACATTTGATCTCATTCCTGATGTTTCTGTAGGTAGATTGCCCTGCAGAAATAAAGGGGAAGTAACCATAATTGTCAATAAAATTATAGAATATGAAACAGGTTCATTTGAGCCGTCGTGGTTCAATAAGATTGTAGTTGCTGGCGGTGATACCGTCCCTAATACCGGTGATCCTTTTCCCTTTGAAGGTGAACTTTTATGTGAGGAAGCGGCATCAATCATGGATGGTTTTACCCCAGTTGAACTTTTTACATCAGATTTGAGTCTTGTTGATTCTGTTGATTTTATTGATGCATTGAATCTGGGCTGTGGATTTGCTTTATATAGTGGTCGTGCAGGTCCCTCTTCATTTTTAACCTTTGATGAATATGGAAATGCTATTACACCGCTTCATGTTAGTAACTTGGATCAATTATCAAATAAGGCGAAATATCCTATTTTTATCATTAATGGTTGTTTATCTGGAAAATTTGATGTTACAATTTTTAATTTTATAAAGTATGTTCTCAATCAGCCAAATGTTGAGGGTAGTGATATTGCAAGGGATTGTATAGGATATAATCTTGTAAACCTTGAGAATGGCGGTGCAATTGCCTCTATTGCACCAACGTCCCAATGTTGGGTTGGTTTAGGTGATTTAGATAACGATCAGATTCCTGATATGATTGAAATTGCTTCTGGTTTTTTAACTCTTGAATTTCTTAGGATTTATGCTGATGATGGTATTGATATTCTTGGTGAAATGCATTCTAAGGCTATTGAGAATTATGCCCATGTTTTTCCAGTTCACAATAATAAGATAGATTGTAAAACCGTTCAGGAGTATGGATTACTTGGTGATCCTAGTTTGAAAATAGGGGGATATTAAAATTAATTTGATGGGGGGTGAGTAAAATTATGATAAAAATTGAATCAATTATTATGACTGGAATTTTGCTTACCAGTAGTTTTGGAATTGGGGGATTATCACTTACAAATGAATCTGATACTGATAACAACATTCAAATACTCATGTTAATCCCTGAAAATTATGGAGCTAATTACAATTTAATAAGAGATCATTTCGAAAATTTTGGATGGAACATCGTACTTACCGGATTGAAAAAAACCGTCAAACCATGTTCCGCATATGCAAAAGGTCTCGGTTGTCCTTCTTTAAATGTAGATATTTTAATATCTGAAATAACTGATATAACAAAATATCAAGCATTATGTATTATTTCTTCAACAAAATGGACAAGTACTCCGCCATGTAATGACATATTACAATCACAAGAAGCTCTGGATATAATAACTTCAGCTTCAGAAAATGGATTGGTAATTGGAGCTTGGTGTAGTGCTGTTCGTGTACTTGCAGCAGCAGACATCATAGACGGAAAAAATGTAACAGGTGCTCAAGAGTATAAAAATGAATATATTAGTGCAGGAGCGAGATATTTAGGATCCGGGATTTATCCTGTTATTGATGGTAATATTGTCACTGCAACTAATGGTCAATCATGGGGTCTTGAAGCATGTGAAGCTATTGCAACTGCGATTGATCGATGTCATCCGTCAATTTCTGAAGGTTATAACAAAACAAATTCTTGTGATATCAAAGAGAGAATAATTGTTAATAATGATAATTGGTTGAAAACTATCGGAACTACTTCTTCTGATGGTGGACGATCTGTTTTTGGAACAAATGATGGAGGATATATCATTGTTGGGTATACCTACATTAATGGACCATATGATGTTGATATACTTCTTGTAAAAACAGATTCTGAGGGTAATGTAGAGTGGAATAAAACAATAGGGGAATCTGGTCGAGAGTATGGTAATTCTTGTATTCAAACAAAAGATGGGGGATATATTATAACAGGTTTCACAACTTCCTACAGTTCTTCTCCATTCAATAAAGATGTATATATTGTTAAAACCGATAGGAATGGAAATATTCTTTGGTCTAATAGTTATGGTGGTACAGATGAGGATGAAGGTAATTCTATCTGTGAAGGAATTGATGATTCATATATCATTTGTGGGTATACAAAGTCGTTTGGTGAAGGAGATAACGATGTATATCTTATTAAAATCGATGACAATGGAAATATAATTTGGGATAAAACATTTGGTGGAATAAGTTCAGATAGAGGTAATAAGATTATAAAAACAAAAGATGGGTCTTTTGTTGTTGCTGGGGCAACAGGCTCATTTGGAGTTGGTTTACGGGATTTTCTTTTAATTAAAATTACTAATGATGGTGAGATTTTATGGAGTGAAACCTATGGAGTTAAATCAAATTATGAATGGGCACTTTCTGTTTGCGAAACAATAGATGATGGCTTTCTCATTGGTGGTTTTTCTGATATATTATTTAATGAATTAATGGATGTTTATGTAGTAAAAACTAGTTCAGATGGAAGTCAACAATGGACCAAACGATTTGGTGAGGGGACTTTTTATGATTATGGAATATGTATTATTAGGACACTAGATGGTAATTATTCTATCTGTGGTACTTCAAAATCAATAGATAATGGAAATGATATATATCTTTTAAAAATTGATAATGATGGAAATAAATTATTTTCATCAGTAATAGGTGAAAATAGCCAGGAATGGGCAAATAGTATTATACAAACAGATAATGGTAGTTGTATAGTCACTGGTTATACAAGCTCTGATAATTCAAATGATTATGATATATTTCTCCTTAAATATCCATTCTTTGAAAGTAATCCGCCCGCAAGACCTAGTAAACCATCTGGACCAACAAGTGGGAAACCAGGTGAAGAATACTTTTTTTCAACAGTATCCAGCGATTTGGATGATGATCCAATTTTTTATTATTTTGATTGGGGAGATTGCAATTGTAGTGGTTGGATTGGACCATATGACTCAGGAGATGAATGTAGATTTTCCTATAACTGGCCAGATAAAGGAAGTTATGAAGTGAAAGTGAAAGCTAAAGATATCTTTGGTTTTGAAAGTGATTGGTCTGATCCGTTGAGTATTAGTATGCCAAAGAACAAATCAATAGGATATTTTAATTCTTGGATACTTCGACTAGTTCAAAGATTATTGAACTTTGAATTCTTACTATAATTTCATTTGGGGGGAAAAATAATTCATTTCCTTTTTTCTTTTTTTACCATCTATTTTTTGTAAACATGCTAAATATTAACACTATATACTACTAACCCTTTTAGTGTTCCATGGTAATGAAAATACTTAACCTTTGGATAAATTAACTTAGCTTTGGTAGTGAGGGAAAATATGGTAGTTAAGTTAAGAATATTTTTGATATTGTAAAATTCAAAAAAAATTAGTGCAAATCATATTTTTACCGGTAAAATAAAGACATTTAGGAAAATTTTTTTAATGATGAATAAGTTATATTTTTTTGTATTGGATTTGTGAGAGAGGCAATATATTATGCCAAGATTTATTAAAAGAAGTTCTAAAACTATTGGTCTTCCTCCAGGTTCTCTTGTTCATGTTGGAGAGAAGAGAACTGCTGAAGTAAAAATCACCGTTATTGACTATGATGAAAAGAATTTTGAGGAAAAAGAGGTGAAAAAAGTTGAGGAGTGTTTTCCGTTTAAAGAAAAACCAACAGTTACTTGGATTAATGTTGATGGTGTTCATCAGGTTAATGTTATTGAGAAAATTGGTAAGCACTTTGATTTACATCCACTTATTTTAGAGGATATTGTTAATACTGATCAGCGTCCGAAGATGGAGGATAATGATGGTTATATTTTTATTGTTCTCAAAATGTTGTATCATAGTGAAAAGGATGATGAAATCAAAGCAGAGCAGGTTAGTTTGATTCTTGGTAAGAATTTTGTCCTTTCTTTTCAGGAATCGGAGGGTGATGTTTTTGATTTTGTAAGAGCGCGTATTAAGAATAGTAAAGGTCGAATTAGAAAGGCTGGTGCTGATTATCTCATCTATGCGTTATTGGATGCAGTTATTGATAATTATTTTCTTATTCTTGAGAAAATAGGTGAAAAATTTGAAGTTATGGAGGAGGAGTTAGTTACCAATCCCGTACCTAAAACCCTTCAAGCGATTCATAATATGAAAAGAGAGATGATTTTTTTACGTAAATCAGTTTGGCCTCTTCGAGAGGTTATCAGTGGCTTGCAGAGAGGTGAAACGAAATTAATGCAGAAATCTACAAATATTTATTTACGGGATATGTATGATCATACCATACAAGTAATCGATACCATTGAAACCTTTCGTGATATGATTTCTGGTATGCTTGATATCTATATGAGCAGTATGAGTAATAAGATGAATGAGGTGATGAAGGTTCTTACTATTTTTGCTGCAATTTTTATTCCTTTGACGTTTGTTGCAGGTTTGTATGGAATGAACTTCAGTCCAGATGCAAGCCCGTTTAATATGCCTGAACTTAATTTTTATTGGGGGTATCCTCTGGCATTGTTTGCTATGGCTGTGATTGGGGGCATAATGTTGATTTACTTTAGAAGAAAAAAATGGTTATAATACGATTGCTGGTTTCAATAGAATTAGGATATTGTGGAGGTTAAGGAAAAATGGGTTTATTTAAAAAGTATAAAGATAAAGTAAATGAAGAAATAGATGAGATTACCTGTGACAAGTGCGGTAAGACTCTTAAGAATTATAAAAATAATAAAGATAAACATCTTTGTAATGAGTGCTATTCAAAGATATTTGAAAAATAATAATGAGTATGCTTAAAAAAATTATTACTTCGATAACATTATCATTTTTCACAGTTCTTTTATGGTTAATATATCATAGCTATACTGATTTTTACAATTTTTATATTTTAAAAGGGTTTTACACTTTATTTGCTTTAACGATAATTTATATTATTTTCAGAGTTTTTTTAGAAGAACTCATTGTAAAAAGGTTGAAACAAACAAAAATGAAGTATTCTTTTAAAAAAACCATATCTATTCTTTACTTCCTTGTTTTTTTATTTGCATTAGTAGCTATCTGGATTGAACAAACTGAAACGATTCTGATTTCTTATGGTCTTATTGGTGCAGGTATCGCGGTTTCATTACAGGATGTTTTTAAAAATTTTGCAGGTGGTATCACGATTTTTTCCTCAGGAATATATCGTGTTGGTGATAGAGTTGAAATCAATGGGAAAATTGGTGATATTATCGATATTGGTGTTCTATATACAACTATTATGGAAATAGGGGAGTGGGTAGATGGAAATCAGGCTACAGGTCGATTATCATTTATTCCTAATAGTAATGTACTTTCTAGTAATGTGAATAATTTTACAAAAGATCATAATTTCATTTGGGATGAAATAAGCCTTCCAATAACCTACGACAGTGACTGGAAAAAAGCACATGAAAAGATCTATAAAATTATTAAAAAAGAAACAGAAATCATTGCGGTTCAGGCGGATAAAGAAATAGGTAAACTTGGTGAAAAGTATTATCTTACAAAAAAACCTGTTGAACCTGTCATTTTTTTTACAATTACTGAAAATTGGCTAAATTTTAATATCAGATATGTTACTGATACACGTGAGAGAAGAATTATTCGTGATAAGTTAAATAGGCTAATTTGGGGGGAACTTGAAAAATCAAAGGATATTAGAATTGCTTCTGAAAACATTGATGTTATGTTAAAAAAAAGCTAAATTTGGAGTATTACTTTATTGGAATAATTCGTCATGTAAACTATTTGTTGGCTATATGGTTTTTCTTCTTCTTTTGCAAGTTTTTTGATTAGTGCATTTCTTTTTTAGTTATGGATATATTCATTCTAATTCTTATTCCATGTTTTACACAAATTTGTAATAATTTTACATATTTATATGCTTATGTACACAATGTTATATACTACCTACCATATACTACTATCATCCGAAAAATTTCGGAAAGGACAAGTGAAATCAATTATGATAGACAGAGAATTTACGGTCTTTGAAAACGATATGTACTGGAGAACGCGAAAGCGACTTCAATTATTAGAAGCAGATGACTTTCGAAAAGCAATATTTACAAGAATGGATTGAAAAGTTTAGTATTTAATGCTGAAAACTAAGAAAATGAGATAAACAAAATATCAAGGTCGTTTATATCGTCTAATTTCTTTTTTTTGGTGGAATAAATAAGAATTATTGATTCAGAAGATATTATTATTGATATATAACAAACAAGTAGTCTATTAGTGTAATTTAATATCAAAACTAAGAGATGAAAAAATCTATATATTAATAATTATAAAATTTGGGGGAAATTTGTGAGAAGTTGAATAAGAATTGAAATTTTACCCTTGAATAAGGAACATAAATAGAATGATGATAGATATGAGAATAGCAATGATTGGTTGGGAATACCCACCGTTCAAATCGGGCGGTCTTGCTACGCATTGCTATGGCCTTACCCGAAGTCTAGCTGACAAAAATGTGAAAGTATATTTTTTTATGCCTAAAACAAAACATACGGCAAATAGTGACCAACCAAATCTGGTGATAAACGAAGTTGGAGAAACAGAGATTTTTCCTTATGATCGGCCAGAAGATAAAGCTTTAGCTGGTAATTTTTTTGAAGCAGTTCATAGATATAATCAACTTGTTGTTGCAAAAGTTAGAGCTGTTGCAAAAGCTGAAGGTAAATTTGATTTTATTCATGCTCATGACTGGCTAACAATGGAAGCAGCTACGATTTTAAAAGAAGAAATGGGTGTACCTATGGTTCTTACTATTCATTCTACTGAGTATGACCGGAGTGGTTGGCTTAATCCAAATCAATGGTTTATTGATATAGAAAAAAAAGGTATGGAAAAAGCAGATAAAATAATTGCAGTAAGTAATTTTACCAAACGTGTAATTGTTGAAAAATATGGTATAAATCCTGATATAATCAGTGTTGTGCATAACGCTGTCTATCCCATTGCTGAAGGTAAAAAACAAGAAATCGTTTTGTTTTTAGGTCGTCTAACAATTCAGAAAGGTGCTGAGTTTTTCTTGAAAGCTGCAAAGAAGGTGTTGGATAATGAACCTGATGTTCGTTTTGTTGTTGCAGGTATAGGGGATATGTTACCATGCTTGATTGATCAGGCTGTAGATTTGGGTATTTCAAACCGAGTTATTTTCACAGGGCATTTAACTGAAGATGAGGTTAAACATATTTATGGTATTTCTAGTGTATATGTTATGCCCTCTGTTAGTGAACCTTTTGGTATAACTGCTCTTGAGGCTATTTCTGCTGGTACTCCTACTATTGCTTCTAAAACCGCTGGTGTATGTGAGACTTTCAGTAACTGTTTAAAAGTAGATTTTTGGGATTCTGATGAGATGGCAAGTAAGATCTTATCGTTGTTAAGATATGAATCTTTAAGAGAATCACTAGCTGAAAACGGAAAAAAGGAAGTTGAACTTTTTACTTGGGATAATGTTGCTGGGAAAACATTAGATGTTTACAATGGTATAAATGTTGAGAGATTAAAAAAACAACTTAAGGAGCGAGAAAAGATATATGAGTGGAATCAAAAACGTACTTCCAGAGTCAATAACTCAACGTTAACTCTGAAAACTAAGAAGGTGAAAAAATCTAAATGTTAGGGATGAGTATATCGTCCAAATCTTTTTTTTGGGAGGAAAAAAAATGGTAAAAAATCAGACAATTGAAGTTTATAAAGAGGTTATCTAATGACATCAGTCTGTTTATATTTTGAGGTTCATCAACCGATGAGATTAAATCATTTTTCGGTATTCAACATAGGTACAAACCATGATCGATCTTCTGACTATTTTAACCAGAAACTCAACCAAGAAATTTTTGAAAAAGTTGCAAAAAAATGTTATATACCTACGAATAAGGTATTGCTTGATTTAATCAATAAATATGATGACAAATTTCGGATTTCATTTAGTCTGACTGGTACTTTCATTGAATATTGTGAACAATTTATGCCTTCAGTTCTTGATAGTTTCAAAGATCTGTTTGCTACAGGTGCTGTTGACCTCATCGAGGAGACATATTATCATTCACTTTCAAGTATGTATGATGATCTTGATGAGTTCGAAGAACAAGTAAAAATGCATCGAAAGAAAATGAAAAAAATATTTAACTATAAACCAAAGATTTTCAGAAACACTGAAACAATCTATGATAACCGAATAGCAAGAAAAATTACTGAGTTGGGATATAAAGGAATTATAACCGAAGGAGCAGACAAAATTTTAGGAGGACGTTCACCGAATTATCTGTATAAACCAGTTGATACAGATCTCAAAGTGCTTTTAAGGAACTATAAACTGAGTGATGACATAGGTTTTAGATTTTCAACACATGATTGGTCAGAGTTTCCTTTAACCGCAGATAAATATGCAAAATGGATAGCTCGTTGTAACGGAGATCTTGTTAATTTATTCATAGATTATGAAACATTTGGAGAACATCAATGGATAGAGACTGGAATATTTGAATTCCTTAAACATCTACCTGGCGAAGTATTGAACCATAATCATTTAGATTTTGTAACGGTTAGCGAAGCAGTTGAACGATATTTGCCTGTTGGAGAAATAGATGTTCCCGGGGCTATTTCATGGGCTGATGAAGATCGTAATGTATCAACTTGGCTTGGAAATGATATGCAAATAGCTTGTTTTAATGAATTAAAAAACATTGGTAGCAAACTTAAAGAAAAAGGCGATGAAGGATTACTTAAAATTTGGCGTCGTCTTCAAACATCAGATCATTTATATTATTGTTCAACAAAAGGTCTTGCTGATGGGGCTGTCCATGCCTATTTTAGCCCATATGAAAATCCTTATGAAGGTTTTATTAACTATATGAATATATTACAAGATTTAAAACAGAGAGTAGTATTGTAAAGATTGGGGATAGTGAAATATGTGGATTCCAGTAAATATTTACCATGTATGATACTATTATGCCTACACTCGGATTCTAACATGTATTTAGGGGTTAACTCACTTTTTTTAACCACAAAATCATGATTATACAAAAAATGATGCGTTTTCTCCTATTAATTAAAATTATAATATGTCTTTTTGGTAATGGTTTACATTACCAACTACATTTAATTTGAGTTGGAGGTGTTTTTTGCCCTGTTACATATGTATCATAGCCTAGGTAGTCGTAAGAACCAGCGATTGGTTCTAACACAATACATTGTTTAACATGAATCTTATAAGATTGAATTGTTTAATTTTCAAATAATTTATAAAATGAGGGATGCGAATAAAATGTTAAATTCACCGTTTATTTAATATCATCTCATAAAATATGCAGGGGACTGGATTTGAACACCATTTTACTAGTAAATAATAAGAGGGTTTTCCCGTTAGTCGCTTTTTCAAAATTTAAAAAAAGCATAAATTATTCATTTTAACATTTTAACACGACATGTTTTTATACAATTAATAACAGATTGTGAGATGGTTAGGTGAAAGGAATGATAAAAAAATATGTAGTGCTAATATCTGCTATTTTAGTAATACTTATGTTTACATCAACAAGCACTGCTTCGTTTTTGTTCTCAGAGGGAAAAATATATGAGCGACCTCCAGAAAATTCACCGTTGAAGAACATATTGGATAGATTCTACCAGATTGCATCTGATAAGAAAGATAGTATGTCAATAGATACAAATGATGAATATTATGATGGAAATGATGTTGATGATGGTGAACATGATGAGATAGACCCTGTAGGTCCAGACAAAAAAGGAGTAGATAATCTTCTGCCAAACGTATTAGAAGAAGGTTTCTACTGGACACCTGATGACGGAAATGAAGAGGCATCAGTTGGTGATGGGACAATTGACTATCCAGATGGAGAAGCAAACAATGAGGTGATGACGATAGATGAATGCGATGAATCACAGTGTGAATGGATAGTTGACTCAAATGGAGAAGAAGGAACCATCAATGGCAATATAATAACAGATGCAGACAGTACAGACGAAACAACACAGGATGAGTGGACAGTTTATTCAGATGGATATGAGGGAGTCGCAGGCAATGAGATAACGATAGACGAAGGTGAGTGGACAGTTGAAGAGGGGACCACAACGGTGAAACTTGAACGGTTTGTAAAAATTGTTACGGAACTTAATGGAAATCTTGGATTACAGCTACAAAGAGTTATAGAACGTACTGTTGCTACCGATGAAAATGGTATATCTTTGCCAGGGTCAGGCGGTTCAGCAGAGAACATCATAGTTGATAATGTTGTCCTTACAGCTGATGATCAATAGGAATACCTTTTAATTATGATATTTTCTTAATCAACAGGTGACATTTTTTTATATAAATTTTTTAATAAAGTAGTGCAGGGGAAGGGATTTGAACACGTTTTTACTGGTAAGAAACATTAGTTTTCTCCTATTGGTCTCAATGAAATTAAGGATAGTTTTTTTAATCAAGATTCATGTGAAATTAATATCAATTAGGTTTTATGCAAATAATCCAATTGTTGAACAGAATTATTTTAAACCGGTTTGGATTTTTGATGAAAAACATGATGTAGGCTTAGATGCTTATTTTGTGGTTGATGCCTGTGAATCTGAATAAAATTAAGAAATTTTCTCTTATTCTTTTATTTTTAATTTTTGGGATTAATTCAATTTATTGGGGTTTAACATCTTTAATTTCACGTGGTGGAAATCTTAATATCTCTGATGATTCATTTTTTATCTTATCCTGTTTGGCTATTATTATTGTAGGTTTTTTGTTGTTTATATCAATAGCATTGGTTGTTAAAAAAATTCAAGTACAAAATGAATTCTTTTCATTTATATTTGCCTTTTTTGGAGCTCCAATTTTTATTGCTGGATTTTTTTCATTTATGTTAATGTTAAATATTGAGCTATGGGATATTGTACCAACATCGAGGATGTCATTATCTTTAATGATGCCTGGTGCTTTACTTCTCTATGTTGCTTATAAATTATATTGCGATAGAATCATTTAAAATTATCAATAATTTAAGTAAAAAAGAAAAGAATAAAAGACCTTTAAATTACTATACTATTATTATAAAAATATGCAGGGGGAGGGAAATAAACACTGATTTAGTCATAAAAATAACTCACTTAAATAAATATCGTTTTACATCAGTTCTTGTAAAATAGTAGAGAAATAACAATAAGAGAATGATTGCGGGTAAATTATAGAAAATAAAACCAGTTTCTATATGTTTGTAAAAAATATAACCTGCAACAATCTCAAGCCCCATTAAACCGATTAATATGGTAAACAATACTTTAAAAATATTCAAAGACCATGATTTTCCTTTCAATAATGTATACACAACAGGGAAAATCATGATACCACATAGCAACTTAGCATACCTAATATAAAGTAATGATATATCATCAAAAGTAACACCATCAAACATCATTGCATCGCCAGTATAGTAAGCACTAACAAATTGTATAAATAACCAAAAAAACCAGAATAAACCTAAAACTTCAACAATGGTATTTAGGCCATATGGTTTCTGATGGGAGTTATCTGTATTATTCATCAGTTTCCCCCTCTCAAATAAAAATGTTTAATTACTTTATCTATTTAAAATCTTTTAAAAAAATACAAATATTTTAAATATTTAAAAAATAAATACTAAATGTTACAAATTTATGAAATAATTATGCAGGGGAAGGGATTTGAACACCATTTCACTGGTAAAAATAATGATTTTCTCCTATTGGACTCAATGTGATTTTGATAAGATAATGTTCTTCTAATAAGATAGTTACTTTTTAGATAATTATTCAATCATTTTGAATGAAAATAAGTGGTATTAGATTAATAATTTTATTTTAAAAATTATAATTTGAGGAAGATTTATATCATATTGTAACGATATATAATGTGGAGGGTTTCCTTGAAAAGTATCATATCTCTCATGATTATCTGCTTATTTCTCAGTACCCCATTGAGTGTTATCTCTCAATCAAATCACATTGATTACAGCGATGAGAATCTCAAGTTTATATGTTATGATAGCAATGGGTTTAATGAGGGGAGGTATCAACGATATCTTCAGATGTTTGAACAACAGAATGGTGATCTTCAACCATTTGATGAGGTAGAGTCGACGAATAATATTGAATCTTTTTTTATCAAACAAGGTACATCTGATGGTGGTTTGATGGATTCAGCGTGGCCGATGAAATGTCATGATAATTATCATACGGGGAGAAGTTCGTATAGTACGGCAGATAATGATGGTAATGAGTTATGGACGTATGAAACTGATAATTGGATAGAAGGGAGTCCTACTATTGGTAGTGATGGAACCATTTATTTTGGT
>Ga0272442_10003666_pt1 | contig 21448 bp, 21 predicted proteins | sample SSMForm2O_FD_200262 | JGI IMG/M metagenome (GOLD analysis project Ga0272442, IMG submission 200262) | Marine sediment archaeal communities from Little Sippewissett salt marsh, Falmouth, MA, United States - SSM-Form-2O | ecosystem: Environmental > Aquatic > Marine > Wetlands > Sediment ... | reverse complement strand
GCGCCGGAGACGGGATTTATTAACACGGTGTCACTGACCCTTAAAGCACTCTGGAATTGAAAGGAGTTTAAGATGGAAAAGATACTGTTTTGTGTTCTTGGCGCGTTTGGAATGATCCTCGTAAATTTATCCTGCAGCGAGGACAGCGAAGAGGTTTTTCTTGACACGGACGGGGACGGTATTCCGGACGACGTCGAAGGTGAAGGCGATGACGACATGGATGGAATTCCCAATTACAAGGATCTGGACTCCGATAACGACGGCATCCCGGATGAAATAGAGGCAGGGGACAACGCCTCAAGTCCTAGAGATACTGACGAGGACGGGGTTCCTGATTATCTCGACACAGATTCAGACGGCGATGGAATTTCGGACACCCAGGAAGCCGGCCCTGACGGCAAAACCCCCCAGGATACTGACGGGGACGGTGTCCCTGATTATCTGGACACTGATTCAGACAATGACGGCAAACCGGACAAAGATGAGGGTTTCGGGGATGAGGACGGAGACGGCATCCCTGATTATCTGGATGATGAGTACACGGATGAAGAAGCGGACGCCGGCATGGACGCCAGTACTGACACGGATACGGATACCGACATGGATACGGATACTGATACGGATACTGACACTGATGCTGATGCTGATGCCGACGCTGATGCTGATGCCGACGCTGATGCCGACGCTGATGCCGACGCTGATGCCGACGCTGATGCGGATGCCGACGCAGCAGCCGCAGACAGCGGAATACCGGATGCCTCAGCACCACCAGCGGATGCCGCCGCCCCTGCTTTATAAATAATTTTCTGTCTCTCCGGGGAAGTTAATTTCCGATTACAAATCAGCAACGCTGATCGACATGGCTTCTATAACATGATCCATTTCAGTGTCTCGCGATGGATTCCGGGCTGAGGTTGCCCTTTTTCCAGTTCCTGAATGCGAGAATGAGAAGTATTGCACCAACTCCGAAGCACGGAATGGACAGGTACTGCCCCATGGTGAGCGCGGATGAATATGAATCCAGCGTCTGATATTCCTTGAAGAACTCCACGATGAATCTGAGAACGAAATACGAGGCCAGAAACGCCCCCAGAATCAGGTAGCGCGGGTGCTTTCTCTTGAATTTCCAGTAAAGATAATAGGTCAGGGCCAGCATCAGCACACCGATGATGATCTCGTAAATCTGCGAAGGATGTCGAGGCATGGCATGAGGGCCTTCCTTGCCGACAAAGCGGAAGGCCCATGGCACCTCCGTCACCCTGCCGTAGATCTCGCCGACAGACAGGTTCCCCAGCCTGATGAATATCGTGCCTATGACGGCTGCAGGCACGAACCTGTCCCATATATCGGCCGTGTTGTAACCCCTTATCTTTGCCCAGATCCACAGAGGAATCATCAGGCCCGCGACTGTTCCATGACTCGCAAATCCGCCTCTGGTGACATCCAGAAAACGGAAAGGCTCGGCCGAATACTTTTCCCAGTCGTAAAAAAGGCCATGCGTGATGTGAATTGCAAAAACCTCGGTTATGATGGTCACAATCCACAGTTCGAATATCTGATCCTCGGGAACGCCGTATTTCTTGAATTCGCGCCTGTTGAGAAAAAAGCCGATAACGAACATGGCTGCAAAGCACACCTCATACCAGCTCAGCTTGTAAACGGCGGTCTCAAAAATGTAGCGTTCGGGATTCCACTCAACGTACACCGGGTAATCTCCCTTAATTCCTGCGCTTGTTTATGAATTTTCTTATCTTGAGGATCACGGTAGCCACCACTGCGATAAGAAGAATCAGGCCCACAAGGGCTCCGAATGGAATATGCTTCGAGCCCGTTGTCCTCACCGTGATGCAGCCCGGACTCTGGATCTGAGAATAGGACTTATATATAGTATTCATGATTCGTTTCTCTTTAGTCTAAACATATGTTCCAATAATACAATATTATATGAAATTATGGACAACTCAAAGTACTGGTAATACAACGTGACATATAGGACCAGGAAAAATACACATGCTTTTACAATCAAAATCCCTTGGGGAAAATCCAGCAAAGCAAGATAAAAAAAAATGGTTCTACCTCGTCATAATAGTAATCATCGCCATACCATATGCTTTTACTGAAATATATGTCCGTATTTTATACCCACACAAGGATCTCATGGTAGAAACCGGCAGAAAAATCGGCCCTAATCCACTGGGAGAAAGGTGCTTTATTGACGCTTTTTCAGCATACAGATCCAGGCCTGGCAGTTTTTCAGACACAAAAACGGTAAACAGTCACGGATTTATTTCAACACCTGAAATAAAATTACAAAAACCAAAGAATACAACCCGCATAATGTTCCTTGGCGGTTCATCTACTGCAGGTGTAGCACCAGACCTTCCTGACGAGGCCACATGGCCCTGGCAGACGGCCTTATTGCTCAGGAAGAAGTTCAAGGACCGGAAAATCGAATTTATTAACGCAGCCCAGCCAGGATACACAACCTTTGAATCCTTCGGTGTGCTGTGGAGCCGCATCCGATTTTTTTCGCCCGACGTAGTGGTTCTTTACCAGGGCTGGAACGAAATGTACTATTTCGACGACGTAGATACCATTACCCGATGGAGGACGCTTAACGACGGCTCATGGACCTTTAATAGAACGAAGGGCCTGGTAACGCGCTATGCTCCGTCAGTTTTTGATTATCTTATCTGGCCGTCACAGGCGCTTACGTACGTCCGACTGGGATTGTCAGAGTCTGTAAAAGGTGAAGTTAGCAACTCAAAAATACTTAAAAAGTCCTATGATACGAGGGGCCTTGATATCTTCAGGGGCAACTTACGCATAATACGCGAAATATGCGACCTGATTGGAACCAGACTCTATGTTGCAAAGCAGGCAACCCTGATTGTGAAGGATCTTCCACCGGAAGTCCGGGAACACATGAGATACGATCTACACGGATTCGGGCATGATGCGCACATTGATGCTTTTGAACAGCTGTACAGGATTATCGAAGAAGAAATAGAACCTGAAAATATTCTGGATTTGACGCCACTGTCCGGCAATCCAAGATATTTCGTCGATCATGTCCATCACACAATTCTCGGTGCCCGCAAGACTGCTGAAATAGTATCCGCAAACGTATCCCTCGGGACAAACTGAAACCTGATCCTGTTCAAATACGGCTCTGTATATGTTTCCATACCGTGTCATGCCTCATGTACAGGGTGAAATGGCCCTCGTGTACCCATACAACGTCAAAACCATCCCACACCCGGCGGCTTCGCTCACGCGGCACCAGCTCATCCTGCTCTCCAAGCAGTGGGAAACATTTTGCCGCCATGTCTCTTTTCAGTCCCGAGGACAGGTCAAAGGCGCCTTTATAGCAGGCGAGATTCTTTTTCCTGCCCGCATCACCTCCGACGGGTAAAAACCCGCTGAAGAGCATCGAGTGAAAATCCGCACTCGCGGCGACCGGGATGTACACGTCTGCAGTATCAAACAGGATCATGTGCCAGGCCGCTGCAACACCCCCCAGACTGTATCCGGCTACGAGAACGGGCCCGTATCCCTTTGCCTTCAGATACGAGACAGATTTCTCGATCATAAGTATGGATGCGGCCGTCATTTCCAATGTTGATGCGGCACTTTCATACGCTTTCAGGCGGAATTCGCGCTGTGTTTCATGAAAGGGAGCCTGAACATAGGCCGCAGCATAACGCGGTACAGGAGAACGTGAACTCAGAAAGAGCCTGTTGAACATGTTGATGCGACCCCACGGTCCCGGTGTCGTGTACGGAATCTCGCCGCTTGCGTGATGCCACAGGAATACGGGTCCGGGCTCGGCCGGGAAGGCGGGCCATACTATGCGTGGTGCATAATCCTTTTCTGACCGTCGCAGCGTCCAGACTCCTTTTTCATTGTCCATGGACAGCTCTGCGTCGTCAGTCAGCAGTTCATTGATGCCGGGTATTTCGAATTCAGTGTCAGGATCGTTACGAAACACAGGGGGAAAAAAAACGTGTTCTAATCGAAGAGCCGCGCCTTCGAAAAAAGAGCCAATGCGAATCATGTACGCTCAGTTTACTCCGGGAATCGTTTTCACGCCGGCTTCGGCATTCGCTTCGGTATCTTCCAGTGTGGTATTGCTTTCGATAAAGCTGTAACCCTTTGGCATGTCGCCCAGGTTGACCTTGTTCTGCTGCAGAATATTGGCAGCGCAGAAGTGCTCGGTCTCGAAGTTTTTCCAGAACCCGGTCACGCACTTGTTCATCTCGATCATGTCTATCTGGTAAATCGTGGGCCAGCTTCTCAAAACAAAACGCAGGAGTTTGTTCTTTTTTGCCTTTTCCTTCTTCTTTTCCTTGTGTTTCTCGTACTCTTTTCTGAGAGAAAAGGGATTTATCTTGAGATATTCGATCTTGAACCTGGTTTTGAAGTAATCCAGCGTGTACGTTCTTAAGGTTTCGGCAAGTACTGCAGGCGACTGAAGTTTTTTCGGAAGCTTGTTTATCATATCCATGTGCATTTCGCGTCCGAGCGCATGATAGCCGCCGTCATCATCTTTTTTCACGTAGAAATTGATTGAACATACCCGGTTGTAGCCCCCCCAGTCTCCGGTGATATCGGATACACGGCGCCTGAGCTCGTTCTCCCTGAAGATCTCCTCGCGAGTAAAACCGAGTTCGGCGCAGCACAGGTCCATGAGTTCGGACAGGGTGTACTCCTCCACGTCCAGGAAATCGCCCGTGGGCGCAACGCTGCGGATGCGAAAATCCAGGATGAAGTCCAGGTTGTCCATCACATAGTCGAAAGTGGGCTTTATCTCTTTTTCATTCATTCCCTTTGCCAGGGTAAAGGACATGATAACGGGAACCTCGAGCTTTTTAAGGTTCTCGAGTGCCTTGAGCTTGGTCTTTGTGGCCCTTACGCCGATCATGGCCTTGTATGCGTCGTCGTCAAAGCCGTTGAACTGCATTGCAACAGTAGATATACCGGCGTCCCTGAGCGAGGCTGCATAGTCGTAATTGGCGAACTTGAGTCCGTTGGTCAGTATGCACACCGTGCCCTTTTCCTCTACGACCATTTTTGTGACATCGACAAGGTCCTCGCGCATGGTGGGCTCACGGCCTCCGAGCACGAGGTGCTTGTGCTTTACGAGCCTCAGATAATCCCTGAGCTGCTCGATAGTGGGCTCTGGATTGTCAGGGTCAATGGCCTCGTAGCAGATGGGGCATTTAAGGTTGCACTTGTCGCTGAGGTAGACGTGCCGGTGCGCGTAGGGAAGCGGATCCGGAGGCCGGTGGGTCGTGAGCATCTTGTAAAACTCAACGTCCCGCTCGATCAGGGCCTTGTACTCCCGCCCCCTTTCGTCCTTTTTGATCATGTACACGCAGCCGTTGTCTTCCACGACAGTGGCCGGAATCCTGCGGTTCGTAAGGGGGCTGAGACTGACTGTTTTTCTAATAACTTTCAATGTCCTGCTCCTTCTATCAGATTAAGTTCGCTGTCGAATTCAGTGTTATTGTAACTTATAGTGCACAAAACAATAATATCCAAGCAATAACTACATTTTTCAATTTGTTAGTACAATTTATGAAGAATATCTTAGTATTTAATTAAAAATATTAAAAAGCATAAGCAAAATCGAGGGTTATTTCGACATCACTAAGGCTCTCGGCGCCCACGTCCACCTGAACGCAGGCCGCGCCGTCGCCTGTGGAATCAAACCCGCCTATGACATCGTTTGTATCCGGTGCGGGCGCGTCCGCATCGGCATTGCCGTTGTGATCAAAAAAGCCGGTCAGGTAGAATGTCCCCTCCGGAACCGGATCAAAAATAAAAGGTACGTAATCGCCGGCCGCATCAAGTTTCGCCCCCGTGATTATCACTGTGGCCGTTTCCCCGGGACTGGGGTTCGTCATTGACGGACACTCCGTAACCAGTGTGAGGTAAACGTCGCCCGTCGCGTAACTTTCGGTTGGCAGGCCCTGTCCCATGACGGCCCTTCCGCTTACGGCAACGCCCTCTATGACGCCGGAATCAGAATCATTACCCTTGTCGTCCGTGTCTGTGGCCGGTTTCACGCACGCGTTATCTTCTGAACATTCCTTTCCTTCGGGGCATTCATCATCGCTGTAGCACTCGGGGATTTTAGAACGGTCAATGTCGTAAACGCAGCTTGATAATATCATCTGAAGGCTGAAAAACAGCAGTATTGTGCCGTATCGCATCTGTGCTTCCTCCTCAGAAATCCACCGTAAGCGTCACAGCGCCGGAATCAGCCGCCCCTGCTATATCGAGCCTCGGGGTCGAGGCTGATGCAGTGGACGCTTCAACTTCCGCTTCATCGCCGTCCACAAGGGCGTCAACCAGCCACCATATGAGTGACCCCGCAACCATTGCGCCACCAACGGCCATGCCTATGTTTGCGGCAAGGGCTGCATTCTCCACATCATCCGCACCGTCTTCCGTGGGCCGATCTTTGTAGCTGTCATAGTTGGTGTCAGCCTCGTATCCGAGCGCGAGTCCAACGGTGAACACGGCCAGGCCTCCGCCCCCGAGCAGAATGGGCCCGATGGGAAGCCCATCGCACTCATTGTCGGAACTTTCTTCCAGCTGCACTGCTTCTTCGTCATCTGCATGCGCATCTGAAACCGTGGCAAAGCAGAGGGCCATGGTCAGGATAATTGAAATCAGAATTTTCATTAACGCTGTCTCCCTTCCAGAGAATCACATCAACAGCCCATAAGCTTATGTCCGTCTTAAAGAGATTTCAATCCTGATCAGGCGAAATCAAATCTTAAAAACAACAAAAAAGTCTATCTTTTATGCAACCGTTTCAGGCTTTGTACCGATAATAATACAGAGACATTTGTTAAAGTAGAATCTTGAGATCACAAATTGTGATCTCAAAGCATTAACGGTTTGAAATCATTGCAGAATAAAAAACCAAGGGAGAAAAAAGATAAAAAAACAGTCAATTGTCCTGGTCGAAAGAATAGAAAAATCCATTCTTCTGATCAGAGGTGAAAAAGTGATGCTCGATCTGGATCTGGCTGAGCTTTATGGAGTCTCCACCAGAGAATTGAATCAGGCAATCAGTCGTAACCAGGAGCGTTTTCCAAAGGATTTCATGTTCAGGCTTACGCGGGAAGAGTTCAATAACATTGAATGTAAACATGTTACCTCCAATAGAGGTGGAAGGCGTTATCTTCCATACGTCTTCACGGAACAGGGCGTTGCAATGCTGTCAAGCGTTCTGAGAAGCAGGCGTGCTGTTCAGGTGAACATTGAGATCATGCGCACTTTTGTGAAACTCAGGAAAATGCTGTCATCAAACAGGGATCTCGCGAACAAGCTGGACGAGCTTGAAAAGAAGTACGATAAACAGTTTGCCGTTGTATTCGAAGCAATACACAGGTTGATGCAGCCTCCTGAAAAATCCGGAAAAAAGATCGGGTTTTAATAGCAATTCGCAATAGTCCGCCTTTTAATCCGCCGTCTGACGCGTAAATTAAAAAAGTCTTTTTAAATGTTTTAATTGTTTTCAAACACTAATATTATGCCTCAGAAAAGGTATGAAGACATAACTTGTTGGTATAATTAAGGAAAGGACAAAAATGGGACTCAAGCCCGCACCTGAAGACCTGAAAACCGAAAGCGTCGACTGCTTTGTGTGCGGTTGCTCAGAAAAGCACGAGATAGCAAGGGCAAAGGACTATGACGCAGGCTACGACATCGAGTGGAGCGTTAAACAGTGCGACAACTGCGGCTTTGTGTACACGGATCCAAGGCCCACCATGGACTGCATGCTCAAATACTTCTACCCGGACGACTATGTCTGCTACGCACAGGACGCCCTCGGCCCCTTGAGCGACGCCACCCTGAGATTCAAGTGGCACGCGGGCCTCGTGATTCTTAAAAAGGAACTCGAAAAGCTTCTGCCCAACCCGAACCAGGCGCGCATGCTCGATGTGGGATGCGCCCACGGCAGAATACTGAAGTTTTTCAGGGAAAAAACGAGCTGGGAGGTGGAGGGGGTCGAGCCAATCGAATCCGTTGCGCAGGAGGCCATGCAGACGGGCGCAAAGGTGCATGTGTCAACACTTGAGGAGGCTGAGCTTCCCGACAATCATTACGACGTCGTGATCCTGAGCCACCTGCTCGAGCACGTTGAAAACCCGGACGTCACCGTTCGCGAGCTGTACAGGATTATCAAGCCGGGCGGTTATCTGTACACCGTGATGCCGGATCACGACGGAGACGACCGCAAAGCGCTCGGAAGCCTGTGGTGGGGATATCATCTGCCACGTCATCTTTATCACTTTGACTATGACAGCGTCTGCCGGCTTCTGGAGCAGCGGGGGCTTCAGGTCTTAAGCGTGCGCGATGCTCCTCTGCCGAACCTTCAGGCATGGAATCTCGAGTACCAGGCGCGCGGGCACAATCTGCCGGACTGGACGGTGAAGTACATCAACCGCTGGAACCCTGCCCTGTGGCCCGTTGCCGTGGCCATGGGAACCTACTTCCGCAGGACGGGACAGGGCCACAGCGGCATAATGCGCGTGGTGGCGCAGAAATCGCTTCTGTGGGAATCGATCCCGGAAGAACTCAAGGAAAAGAAACGACGCAACGAAAACGCCATTGAGCAGCGCAGGGCAATTGAAGAGCTGCGTGGTGAGAAAAAGATAAGCCGCAACATGGAGGAGATCAGGTACCTGCCCCGTTTTATGAAAAAGAACCGGCCCATGCTGTACCGTTTCTGGAAATACGCGGCAAAGAATTTCTGGACCCGGCAGCCGACATTCTGGGGTGTTGACCTGGCAATCACGTATAAATGTAACCTCAAGTGTAAGCATTGCTTTGCCGAGTCCACCCTGGCGGATCCGTCCAGGCAGGAGCTCACCACGGATCAGTGGATTTACATAATCAAGCATCTGCTTGATTCGGGCTGCATATATTTTCAGATGCAGGGGGGAGAGCCTACGACGCGCGATGATCTTTATGAACTTCTCGAGGCCTGCGAGCCGGAGCGCTCGATCGTGAACGTGATCTCGAACGGAATACTCATCGGCGAAGAGGAGCTTCAGCGCTACAACGAAATCGGTGTCACATGGGTGGACGTGAGCCTGGACAGCGCGTATCCCGAGGAGCACGCCGTGTTCAGGGGTCTTGCCAGTGACAGGACGGACCTGTTCGAGCACGGACTGTGGGTCGTAAGGCGTGCGAAAGAGCTCGGCATGATAGGGGGCGTGTTCACAACCGTGAGCACCGAAAACCTGTGGAGCCCGGGCGTGCAGGAGCTCATACGCCTGTGCCGGGAAGAGCGCATTCCGCAGTATCTTTCCATCGCCATACCCGTTGGCGCGTGGGAGGGCAGGCACGATCTGCTCATCAACGCCATCGATCGCGAATACATGCGGCTTCTGTGCGAAAAGGACCCGCTCCCCTACAGGGATCTCACGCCCAGGCGGGCCTATTCGTCAGGCTGCCCTGCCGTGAAAGAGACGGTGTACATTACGCCTTACGGAGACGTTTGCCCGTGCCCGTACTCGCACATATCACTCGGAAACCTGCTCGAAGAGCCCTTTCCAACGATCCGCAACCGTGCAATGAAGGTGCCGGAGTACAGAAACCGCGTGAACGTCTGCCCGGTGGGCGAGAATCACACCTTTATCTCCAGATACCTGACAAAGATCTACGGGCAGAAGCTCCCCGTAGACGGCATCAAACTGTTCGACCTGTAGCCTGCGTCATAAGCTCCCCGATTGCAGGCGTAACATCAATGGCTGGTTGATTCCTTGACTTAAGCATTATGTATGCCTTAGGTATTGTTTCTGTTAGCTAAACCGCAAACATCAGTATTCACCTCAGGTATGCTGCCTGGGGGAAGAAGGGAGGAAACCGTCATGGGATCAAAAATGGTTATCAACAGACAGAAGTCGTCCGAGGCTGTGCAGGCAGTGGGCCGCAATCATGCCGACGAAATCGAAAAAGGCGTGACTGCCGCATACGGCCCTGATGCAGGACCGGCTGTAAAACTCCTTATTCACAACGCAGTCGAGATTCTCAAAAGAGATACAGTTTCCATGGTCTCTTCGGACGATGAGCACCTGAAGGAGACGGCGGACGACGCGTCCAGCATTGACGAGAGGGACACGTTTGCACAGAAGGCGTATGAACAGCTGGTGGATTTCAGGGAAACGGCAAAAGCCGTGTACGGCAGTGAGTACGTAGACACCCTGGGATTCAAGGGTTCAACGCCGCAGGACCCGGTGGCCATTCACAGGCTCGGCGTTCTCGTTACCGGAAACATCAGTTCCAGCAGACCTCCGGAGCCACGGCGGGCGGGAGTTTCCCTTGACATCGCACAGTGGTCGGGTCCACTGGGAGAGTCCATCAGGGCGCTGGAAAAATCCCTCAGCCATGTGGCGGACGAAAAGCGCGAGGCAGAGTCATTGCTCGTTGCCAGGAACACCGCCATAGAAAAATACGACCGCACATTTTCCAAAACAGCCGACCTCATGAGTTCGCTGTTGAGCATTGCAGGCAAAGACGAGCTTGCACAGCGCGTCAGGCCGTCCAGAAGGCGCTCGGGCCAGACGGCTGAAGTGGCGAATGACGCCAAGGAATAAGACAGAGCCATTAAATTCCGCTCAAAAACCCGCTCGTTAATCCGCTTTCCGGGATACCGGGGGCCTGATTGACGCCTGGCAGGCACACGGGGGATTTCCCAATGCCTCTCTTTTGTGTCTGTTAATGGATTTTTCAGTAAAAACAGGGCCTTGTGGTACTCATTAAACCTATGGGGAATCTCCCGATGCCTTTGTTGACACTCATGAATGAGTCCGGGAATCTCCCGGGGGCTTTACTGATGCCTCGGAAGGTGAATGGGGATTTAATCTTTCAGGAATATGCTTTGGGAGCAGCCGCTTACCCTTTATCAAATCCACGATTTCCAGCCACAGCGCGCGGTAGTACACTTTTACAGCGTGGATGTGGGCTTTGACAAAGCTCAGGTTCCACGGCATGCGCCACAGTGTCCGGTAATATACCCAGGGGCGCGAATAAAAACGCAGACCCGCCCTGCGTACTACTTTCGGCAGATCAATTCCCGTGGCCTGCTCGTAGAACGTCATCCGGCTGAAATAATTGTAATCCTCGTGATCCCAGTCCACGTCGAGATCCGGGTACGCCTGTTTGGCCAGCTCGGTAAGACCCATGCGGGGGTATACGACAACGGTGAAAAACCATGCTCCCAGCAATGGGTGTTTCATGGCAAAGCGCACGGTCTCGCGCATTTCTTCCATGGTCTCGCCCGGAAAGCCCAGCATGAAGAAGGACTGGGTTATGATGCCCGCCCGGTCAGTCATCCAGATAGCTTTACTCGCTTTTTCCAGATCAAGGTTTTTGCGAATCAGTTTCTGAATTCTGGGGGAGGCGCTTTCAACCGCATATGTGATGGCATAGCAGCCCGCCTTCTTAAGCTTTACTATAAGCTCCTCGTCCATGCGGTCGGCCCGAAGCCCGTTTGGAAAGCATATGGATACATTTATGCCACGCTCAATAATAAGATCGCAGATTCTTTTGGCATGCCTGAGATTCAGGTTGAAGCAGTCGTCCACGATCTGCAGCTCTTTTACGCCCTTTTTTTCAACAAGATACCCGATTTCTTCCAGAACCCTTTCGGGAGAGCGAAAGCGCATTTTCTTGCCGAGCACATTGTGACAGTAGGCGCACCTGTACGGGCATCCCCGGGTGGTAAATAGAAAGGCGTATGGAAACCGCTTGGTGTAAAAATGCATGGAAAATATCCTGCCGTAGGCGTGGAGATCGATCAGGTCCCATGCCATCATGGGCAATGAATCAAGATCCTGTATGTAAGGTCTCGGCCCTGCGAATTCGATCTTTCCGTCTTCTGCCCTGTACTCCAGCCCCAGAACGCCGTCCATGTCCAGTCCGGCGTTGTATCGTTCGAAGAATTCCAGAACTGTCTCTTCGCCTTCGCCGATAACGGCATAATCTATATTGTGATCCGCCAGCACCCGGTCATCGAACACTGCCACATGCGGCCCGCCTGCCATTATAACGGCGTCCGGACGCACGCGCCTCGCTATTGCGGCCGCCTGGTGAAGCTCCTTTGCATCCACGCTCATCACGCTGAAGCCGATTAAGTCCGCCTGGAAGTCGGTAATTCTCTTTTCAAGAGCCTCGAGATCGAGCCGCTCCACAACCTGCTGCACAACGTCTATCTCGACGTCGTTTCCGTATTTTTCACGCAGCACGGCCGCAAGCGACAGGATGCCGAGGGGGGGACCCGTGTTCATTTCGAGGAACGCGTGCCCGGGTTTTATGAACTGGATTTTGCGGATCGCCATGAGGGCCTGTTAAGCCTCCTGAACTTCATTCTTAAGCTATGATTGATAATTACAGTAAAAATGGAGGGTTGTATATCAAAATCGACCTGCTTGAGACAGAATTGGAGGCATTCGGACGGGAAAGGACTCAAGCAGCTGAGTAGCCCTGCATCGTGTTGAACCCATTGACTTTTATACTGAGTCGTGGTGCATAAAAGATCCGGCTTTTTACCGGACAGAAATACATACGGGAGAAATAAAATGAAAATATTCATAGACACGGCCGACGTTGACGAAATACGCAAATACGCTGATCAGGGCCTTGTTGACGGCGTAACGACCAATCCATCCCTTGTCGCAAAGACGGGAAGACCGTTTGCTGACGTTATCAGGGAGATAACGCAGATCGTGGACGGCCCCATAAGCGCAGAGGCCGTAAGCCTCAAGGCGGATGAAATGTTCAAGGAGGCGCAGGAGCTTTCGACCATTCACAGCAACATAGTTGTGAAAATCCCGCTCACGGCGGACGGGCTCAAGGCCGTAAGCATGTGTAAAAAGGCGGGCGTGAAAACCAACGTAACCCTTTGCTTCAGTCCGAGCCAGGCGCTTCTTGCGGCCAAGGCCGGCGCCTCGTACATAAGCCCCTTTATCGGGCGCCTTGACGACATCTCTCACGAAGGCATGGACCTGGTCTCGCAGGTAATGGACATCTACGACAACTACGGATTCGACACCGAGGTGATAGTGGCCAGCCTCAGGCACCCCGTGCACTTCCTGGATGCCGCCCTCATTGGTGCGCATATTTCCACTGTTCCTCCAAAGGTACTGGGACAGCTCGTCAAGCACCCGCTTACGGACATCGGAATCGAGAAATTCCTGGCGGACTGGGAAAAAGTACCAAAGTAGGGGCGTGCCGTGCCGGGCCCCCGAGTACTCGTCGTCTGCCGCAGGACGGATCTTAAAACCCTTAAGAGGACGGGGCGCATAAGGAGGCTCGTGGACAATAATGATCCTTCCGCTCACGATTTGATACTTGCGGATCGTGAACATGAAAAAACACTTTCAGTCCTTAAGAATGCCGCGAAAAAACTCGGTATCAGGACAAGATTCGTTCACAGGACGGACAGGGTCGATCCGGGCGAGTACGAACTCGTCGTCACTGTAGGAGGAGACGGCACGCTTCTGCACGCTTCGCATAAAATCGGTCATACGCCCGTTCTTGCAGTAAATTCCTCTCCTTCGACATCTCTCGGATACCTGACAGTGGCTTCGTCATCCAGCATTCCCGGACGCCTGAATGACGCGGTAAAGGGAAAGCTCAGGGCCACGAAGCTGAACCGGATGGCCATTTCCATACAGGGTCGAATCGTATCCGGGCGCGTTCTTAACGACGCATTGTTCTGCCACGCATGCCCCGCTTCCACAACGCGATACACCATCGGCCTTGACGGCAGGCAGGAGGAACAGGTTTCCAGCGGAGTCTGGATAAGCACGCCGGCAGGATCGACTTCGGCGTCTCTCGCCGCCGGGGGCAGCGTGTCCTCCCTCAGATCAAAACGACTTCAGTTTGTCGTGCGCGAACCGAACAGTCAGCTCCGCGATACTTACGGACTCCTGAAGGGATTCGTTGCCGCGGATGAAAAACTGCATATTCTGAACGGGCTTTACCACGAATCAAGAATTTACGTGGACGGCCCACATGAAGTATTCAGCATTCGAAGGGGTCAGCAGGTTGAGTTCTCTGTCTCCGACGAACCCCTGTACCTGCTCGGATTCAGTCCGGACAGGCACGGGCCGGGCAGGAAAAACAAGAAAGGAAGGTAAACGAATGCGGGCATTATCGTGTATGTGTGCAGCAGTCCTGGCAGTAATCCTTGCCGGTTGTTCGGGAGCGACGGCAACGCGTCCGCCCGCTGTGGAGGATGGTGAACGCCTGATAAAAGCAGGAAGGATGTCCGAGGCCAGGGACACCTTCGCCTCGATTGTGGCCGAACATCCGGAAGACGCCAGGGCGCAGTTCTACCTGGGCGTGGCGCTGTCGGCCATGGGTGATAACGAAGGCGCCCGGAAAGCTTACGAAGATGCCATCAAAGCCAACCCCGGGCTTCCGGAGCCCTACAACAACCTCGGAGTGCTTCTTTTTGACAGCGGCGATGCAGCCGGTGCGGTCAGTCTTCTGAAGAAGGCGGTAAAGCTTGCGCCCGCTTATGCCGAGGCATGGTACTCGCTCGGCCTTGCACTGGAGGAGACGGGAAGCCTGGACGGGGCCGAGGAGGCATACGTCAAGGCGGTCGAAGCTGATCCCGAATCATCGGTCGATCCCCTCATCGCCCTTGGCCAGCTCAGCCTTAACAGGGGCGATCTCGAAAACGCTCATGAAAAGATGATGGAGGCGAACAAAGCGGCGCCTGACGATCCCCTGCCCTGGTACAACATCGGCCTTATCAGACTCAAACAGGGAAACGCGGATGAAGGCGCAGGCGCTTTCATGGAGGCGGCCGCACGCTCTGACAGCGAAGAAGACGCCGAACTCATGTACGTCATGGCGGAACAGCTCAGGAGAATGCAGAAATTCCCGCAGGCCCGGAATATCCTCGAAAAGCTGGTAAAATCCGCGCCATCACCCGATGTAAAGGCCCTCAGCAGCCTCGCCCTCGTGCTCGAAAAACAAGGTGAAGTTGACGGAGCGGTCGATCGCCTTCACGAGGCGGAGCGCGCCGCGCCGGGTGATGCCATGCCCCTTTTCCTGCTGGGCAACGTTCTTGCGAGAAATCAGAGATTTGAAGAGGCCGTGGCCGCTTTCGAAAAAGTTCTCGAAAAGGACCGGGACGGAAAGTACAGGGCAGAGACCGAAAAACGCCTGAAGATCTGCCGGGATGCACTTGAGAAATAAAACTAATTTACGTCGGCCATGAACACGCCTGCTGTAACACCTTCTCCTTTTTCAAAAGCTTCCATAGGCACGCTGGAGCTGAAAAACCGCATTATACGTACAGCGGCATTCGAGGGCATGTGCCCTGACGGCAATCCTTCCGACGCACTGATTGAACATCACAGGGCAGTCGCTGAAGGAGGCGCTGCAATGACCACGGTCGCCTACTGCAGCGTGTCAGAGGACGGACGGACATATGGACACCAGATGTTCATGCGCGGATCCATTGTTCCCGATCTCATGAAACTTACTCAGGCGGCTCACGAAGCAGGCTCAAAGGCGTCGATACAGCTCGGCCACTGCGGCTACTTTGCATCGAAAAGCGTGATAGGTAAAAATCCCATCGGACCGAGCCGCATGTTCAACACCTACGGCCTTTCATACTGCAGTGCCATGGACGCGAATGAGATCGGAAGGGTGATTTTCGATTTTGCAAAGGCCGCGCTTCTCGCAAGGGAATGCGGTTTTGACGCCGTGGAAATCCACGCGGGGCATGGATATCTTCTGAGCCAGTTCATTTCGCCTTACACCAACAGGAGAAAGGACGAATGGGGCGGCAGTATCGAAAACAGGATGCGGTTTCCGGCGGCGGTCATACATGAGATCCGTACGATGATTGGTAATGACTTTCCCGTTATCGTGAAGATGAATCTTTCTGACGGTTTCGATTCCGGGCTTAAAATAGAAGAAGCATGCGAAGTGGCCGAACGCTTCGAGTCCGAAGGCTCTGACGCACTCGAACTCAGCTGCGGGTTTGTCAGCAAAACACCACTGTACATGCTGAGGGGCAACGTGCCACTGAAGGAAATGGTTTCAGTGCAGGACAGCTGGATAAGGAAAATGGGCCTCAGCATGTTCGGAAGGATTTTTGTGCAGACCTATCCGTTTGAAGAGATGTTTCTTCTCGAAGATGCAAAAAAGGTAAGGCAGCGGGTGAAGCTCCCTCTCATACTTCTCGGGGGCATCCGTTCGCTCGACAATATCAACAGGGCCATGGACGAAGGATTCGATTTTGTGGCCATGGGGCGCGCGCTTATTCATGACCCTGATCTCGTAAACAAGATGATGGCGGGGACCGCGACTGAATCCGAATGCGATCAGTGCAACAAGTGCATCGCCGAAATGGACAGAGGCGGTGTGCGATGCGTGCTTCTGGATGAAGAGGAGGCATGAAATGAAACTGTGCGCAGTATTTGCGGCTTTTGCCCTGGTTCTGCCACTGGCGGGCTGTGATGACGATGACGGACCGGATCTGGACAGGGACGTGGTCACCGACCTGCCCGAGGGGAACGCATCCGGAAACGACGCCAGCGGTTTTTACTCTCTTGAATTATACACGTCGGACTGTTCTGGCAGCTGCGGCCCTGTAGGGCATTTTCCATTCAGTTTCAGCCTCTGTGACGTCGGGGATGAGGACAGGACCACGGTAAGAATAAAACAGATCGACGGCTACCTCGAGATAAAGGATCTTCAGGGTTACATCGTTACCCGCCTTTACGGGGGCATAAACCGTGATGGAAGCTTTGACGTGGGCGGTTACGGCACGGAGCACGGCGGCGAAGTTGAATCCACGGCCAGGGCCACGGGCAGAATCACGGGCAGGGGTGAAATCACGGGAGACGCTCATTCGCATACAGAGGGAAGTTACGACGATGATCACGTGGACTGCAAAGCAACTTACAGGATCACGGGAAACAGACTGTAAAAACTGATCCATACCAACCTGGCTTTTAAAACAGGTAACATGAGAAAAACTAAACACAACAGAGACTGGTTCGATGGATTGTTCTATGAAAGGTTTATTGCAAAGCACATCGATAAATTCGTCGGCCTGATAGGCCTGTGTATTGAAAAAAACAGCAGTGTGCTCGATGTGGGTTGCGGCACGGGCAGGATGGCCTTGAAGCTGGCCCCAAGATGTGAACGCGTCACGGGAATTGATTTGTCACCTGACAACATTGAGGTTGCAGACCGCAGTCTGCTTGAATCGGGCCTGAAAAATGCTGAATTTGTATGCGACGATGTCTTTGTCAGGATTGAAGAGTATCCGGATAAATTCGATTATGCGGTTGTTTCCTACTTCCTGCACGAATTGAGCGAAGAAATGAGAAACAGCCTGCTGGAAAAACTGGTTGCAAAGGCTAAGAAGATCATTCTTGTGGATTATCTCGTGCCTCTGCCTTTAAGGTCGTCTTCCGCAATCACCCTGGCCATTGAGTATTCAGCCGGCAGCAGGCACTTTTCGGGTTTCAGATCCTTTTTAGCGAATGGCGGTCTGAACCACATGGTTCGTGCGCACGATCTTGCCGTCGAAAAGGAATTCACCGGACAGAAATACGGCTGGCAGCTCATGCTCGCGCATGCCCGGAAGCCTGCGTGACGTAACGGCTTAATACTTTTTTGTCTGGTCCCAGCGCTGCGCGGGGTGGTCACGCGTATATCATTTCCGCTACGGAAAAATACCTAGCTCCTTTATCGAAACAGCAACTTTTTCGATGGCGTATATGAACGACGCAGTCCTCAGATCGACGCCATGTCGCATTCCTGTTTCCTGGATATCGCAAAACGCCAGAATCATGGTCTCTTCCAGACCCGAGTTGACCAGATCCTCCTCATTTCCCCCGGATTCCAGAAAGTCGTAGACCTCCTGCCCGAGCTTTTTGCCCGTCATTTCTTCCACCGCCTTCAACATGGTTCTGTGGGTGAGCAGATCGAATCTCTTTTGCATGCGTCCGAAACGTACGTGAAAAAGATTTTTCAGCCATTCGAAATACGAAACTGTCACTCCGCCGGCATTCAGGTATATGTCCGGCAGTATCATCCTGCCGGACGCTGTCAGTATCTCATCGGCCTCGGCTGTTACCGGGCCATTTGCCGCCTCCGCGATTATTTTGGCCTTTATCCGCCCCGCGTTTTTTCTGGTAATTTGATTTTCGAGAGCGGCCGGGACAAGTATATCGCAGTCCAGCTCAAGGGCTTTGCCGGATTCGTTAATGCTTCCGGCATCCTTGAATCCCAGAATCGATCCCGTTGCATGCCGGTGTTCCATGACATCTTCGAGCACCAGACCCTCTGGATTGAAAACCGCACCTTCAATCTCGATCAGGCCGACAAGGCGGGCACCATTCTCCTCGATGCATCTGGCGGCGTGGTATCCCACGTTGCCCAGTCCCTGGATCACCACTCTTTTGCCCTCGATTCCAGGGGTCAGCCCGAGTTTTCTCATTTCGTCGGCTCTTTTACATGCCTCGCGAATGCCGAAAAAAACGCCGCGGCCGGTGGCTTCCTTTCTACCGTATATACCGTCCTGGCTTGTGGGCTTGCCGGTCACACAACCTGCCGAGTCCAAATCGCCGCCGGAGCACGCTCTGTACGTGTCAAGAATCCACGTCATTTCCTGTGGTCCGGTACCGTAATCAGGGGCCGGGACATCAACAGCAGGGCCGATGAAGTTCTTCTTTGTCAGTTCGAACGTATACCTTCTGGTGATCCGCTCTATCTCAGCGGACGAATAATCACGTCTGTCGATCTTGATACCTCCCTTGGCCCCTCCGAAGGGAACGTCCACAACCGCACACTTGAAAGTCATCAACGATGCCAGGGCAACGATCTCGTCCTCACACACGCTAGGAGCATAGCGAATGCCTCCTTTCACCGGCAGGCGGTGATGGCTGTGCTCGGCCCTCCACGCCTCTATCATGTCTATTTCTCCCGTATCCAGACGCACTGGAAAAGTTATCTTGTACACGCTGCTGCATGCCTTTATTCGATCGAGTACGCCGCGCTGGAGCTTTGTGTGGGTAGCTGCTTTTTCGAAGTATCTGTCCACTTGCTCTAAAAAATCGGCTTGATATTTCATTTAGATGCCTCCTCTCCAGATCTCTAACAGAGTGATACGAATTTTCTGAAATTGATAAAAATAACTACTGCCGGGTGGGCAAAGCAGGATATCGGGTTCATTTGAAGTACACTATTATATGAAGCCTCTCAGATGCTCGTAAGATCCTGTATCTCTTCGCTGCGGGATAATACTTTTTCCGGTGTCAGGCGTTTGAGTTTTTCCACTCCGAATCCCTCGCAAGTGTAAGACGCCACTGCGGATGCCGTTATCATTGCCTTTCTGAACGACTCGTCGTTGAGCTCTTCCTCCTGCGCAAGGTAACCCATGAAGGAGCCTGCAAAGGAGTCGCCTGCCCCGGTGGGATCGACTATGTCGTCCAGCGGAAATGCAGGAACGTAAAAGTTCTTTCCGGCGCCGAAAAGAAACGCTCCGTGCTCGCCACGCTTAATCACAACCCTGTCCGGTCCCATTTCGAGAAGCATGGAAGCGGCCTTGAGAAGCGGATAACGCCCTGTCAGGAGAAACGCCTCTTCATCATTGATAAAGAGAATATCGATATTTCTTATGACTTCCAGCAGTTCTTCCCTGTTCTCGTTGATCCACAGGTTCATGGTGTCTGCTGCAACGAGCCCGGGATTCTCTATCTGCCTGAGCACGTCCATCTGCAGAGAAGGCTGGATATTCCCCAGAAATACCAGTTCGCTGTCCCTGTAAGAAGCCGGCAGCTCAGGGCTGAAGTCGGCGAAAACGTTCAGATCCGTGAACTGTGTCTCCCTGGTCTCGAAGTTCTCGCTGTACGTACCTCCCCATGCGAACGTGAGGCCCTTTGCCCTCTGCAGTCCTTCTATGTCGATATCCCTGTTTGTCAGCACTTCCTCGTATTCCGGTGTGAAATCCTCTCCGACCACGGCCACAATGCGAGAAGTGCAGAACGGGGCCGCGGCAAGGGAAAAGTACGTTGCGCTTCCTCCAAGGAGCCTTTTGCCCTCACCTGCCCGCGTTTCTATATTGTCAAAGGCTACTGAGCCTACCACGAGTAAATTCACTTTATTACCCTCCCTGCTATGGGTTTAAGTCTCTGTTTTGTCTTGCTGTCTACAAGGGCCATGTCGCTGAGGATGACGCCTTCAAGCGCGCGGTGGCATTCGCAGTCGTCGTTTTTCATGATGTTTTCAGCGGCATGACGCAGTATTTCCTGGGCATTTGATACGTTTTTCTTTAATGTCTCCACAATCGATTCAACACTGACATCGTCCTCTTCCGTCCGCCAGCAGTCATAATCCGTAACCAGAGCCATGGTCGCATAGCACATTTCAGCTTCCCTTGCCAGCCTGGCCTCCGGAAGGTTCGTCATTCCTATAACGTCCACGCCCCACTGCCTGAATATCCTTGATTCGGCCCTTGTTGAAAAAGTGGGTCCCTGAATGCATATGTAAGTGCCTCCCATGTGGGACTTGATTCCCAGTTCCTGTGCACTGGCGTAAAGTTTTGCGGCCATGTCGTTACACACCGGATCCGCAAAAGGCACGTGTCCAACCAGCCCTTCTCCGAAAAATGTGCCCCGTCTTCCCCATGTCCGGTCAAAGAACTGATCCACGATCACGATTTCTCCGGGATGAAAGTCCTCCCTCATGCTGCCCACGGCACTGATGCTGACTATGCGCCTGGCTCCCAGCATCTTTAGCGCGCAGATATTGGCCCTGTAGTTGATTTCGCCGGGCATGATCCTGTGGCCGCGGCCGTGACGCGGCAGAAACAATAGTTTCTGTCCGTTCAGATCGGCCACCATGACTGCATCGGAAGGTTCTCCAAAAGGTGTCTGAACGACCTTCTCTTCAATTATGTCAACGTCCTTCATCCTGTAAAGGCCGCTTCCTCCTATTACGGCAAGGGCCGCGCCCGAAGCATCAGCAGAACTCATGCATCCTCCTTCAAGTCTTCCTTTTCGCCCTCTTTTTGGGCGTCCCGGTCGCCATCGTCTTCTTCCGGCCTGGAAAAGGGCGTTCTTTCAACCTCGATATCCTTGGTTTCGTTGCCCCTAATTATGGTGAGTTTCGCCTTTGATCCAATAGGCCCTCTCATGGCGTTGAGCATGTCCTCGAGCGTCATGCCGGATACAGGCTCGTCCCCGATTGCGATAATCTGATCCTTTACTTTCAATCCCGCTTTTTTCGCGGGGCTGTCCTCGGGCATGCTGTTTACCGTAAGCGTACGAGTGCTTTTTGAGTACTTGAGAACCGCACCGATACTGCCGTCCCAGGACGGCTCAAACACACTGCAGCCCGCTATCATCGTGATACACACGAAAATGGCGGCAGGTAGACAGTATTT
>Ga0272442_10003664_pt1 | contig 21453 bp, 20 predicted proteins | sample SSMForm2O_FD_200262 | JGI IMG/M metagenome (GOLD analysis project Ga0272442, IMG submission 200262) | Marine sediment archaeal communities from Little Sippewissett salt marsh, Falmouth, MA, United States - SSM-Form-2O | ecosystem: Environmental > Aquatic > Marine > Wetlands > Sediment ... | reverse complement strand
GGACCCCGAGCAGATCGAGTACCTTGCCGATGCTGTGGTCGACGATGTCGGCGATGGTGCGGGGCTTGTGATAGAACGCGGGTACCGGCGGCACGATAATGCCGCCCATTTCGGCAATGCGAGCCATGTTTTTCAAATGGCCCAGGTGCAGGGGGGTTTCGCGCACCATGAGCAGCAGGCTGCGGCGTTCCTTGAGCATGACATCGGCCGCGCGCGTGATCAGGTTGTCGGCATAGCTGTGCGCGATGGCCGACAGGGACTTGATGCTGCAGGGCGCGACAACCATGGCGTCAAGCAGGCATGAGCCGCTTGCCGGCGCAGCACCCACATCATCGTTTTCATAGACCTGCACAGCCAGCTTTTCAATCTCGTGCGGTGCTCCGGGTCCGAGTTCATGCTCTATAATGGCACGGGCGGACGGGCTGATGATCAGGTGCGTTTCAATGTCGGGCGTGCCTGCGAGCACCTCCAGCAGGCGCCGGCCGTATATCTGGCCGCTTGCCCCGCTCAGGGCGACGACGATCTTTGTCATGGCATCCCCTCCTGCAGCGCGGTTATGATCTTTTCGATCAGTTCGTCGGTGTTTGCCAGCACGGTTTCAATGCCGGCAGCAGTAATGTCGGGTATGTGAAAGCCGGCACTGGCCATGACGGTGCGCTGCAAAGCCGCGGCGACCCGCATGGACACCCGGCGCGCGAGCGCATCATCGCGATGGCCCGGGAACGTGAATTCAAACAGGGTTGTACTGCGCTGCTGCTCCGGGGCACGTTCCGGGTGCGGCGCGGAAATCGCGACCGATCCTATATGCGGGCCCGTGCCTCCCCACACCGCGACCAGCACATCCGTGCCGATCGCCTGCACCGAGGCACTCACGGCCAGCGGTCCTGTTCCGGCGCTTAGTGTGGTGGCCATGCAGCCTCCGGGCAGCCGCCCGCTATCGGCGGAAAAACCGTTATGACGTCGCCGTCGTCGAGCTGCGGATCATCGCTGCGCTGTTGCCCGTTAAGCAGCACGATTCGCGGCACATCAGCAGGCAGCGCAGCGCGCAGCAGCGCATCGCCCAGGCGCGCGCCGTCGCCGAGTTCAATGGTGATCGAACCGTCATTGCCGCATGCGGCGGTGCAGCCCCGGAACGGCCCCAGAAGTTTAAGCGTAACCCGTGCCATCTGTATCGGTCCCTGACGGTTGTGTATGAACGGGCCGGCCGGCCACGGCAACAGGAGTTGAGAATCCGGCGTGCCCGGCGGCCTTGACAATCGCATGCACACCTGCAATATACACATGGATCGTCTGTTTTGAAAATATTTTTTTATCGCGGCCCGGCGCCGCGCAAAGGAACGGCATGTTATGAACCAGCATACGTCCAAACCGACAGAAGCTTCAAAGGGCCCGTTGAGCGGCATACGCGTTGTTGAATACGGCGTGTTTCACGCCGGACCCGGAGCTACAGCGATTCTTGGCGACCTGGGCGCCGAGGTCATTAAAATCGAGACCGGCCATGGGGACCCCGAACGGTTCTGGAGCGTGGTCGGAGGAGTCGACATTACGGTTCCCGGCGGGCAGAGCGTCATGTTCGAGATCTCCAACCGCAACAAGAAGGGCCTGCATCTCGATATCAAGCAAAAAAAGGGGCGCGAAGTATTCGAACGGCTGATAGCGACCGCGGACGTGTTTCTCACCAATCTGCGCCTCAGTACCACCGCCGCTCTGGGCATCGATTATGAATCCCTGCGCCGGATCAATCCCGCCCTTATCCACGCCGGGGTGTCCGGCTACGGCGAACAGGGCCCGGCTGCCGACCTGGGCGCATTCGATCCCATGGGTCAGGCCCGCTCCGGCATGATGTACCTCTATGATGAGCAGAACCCGGCGCTGATCCACATGGCCGTGCTGGACCAGGCAGCCGCCATTACCGCGAGCCACGCCATTCTGGCGGCGCTGTTCGCGCGCGAACGCCACGGCATTGGCCAGGCAGTGCACACGTCGCTGTACAGCGCCGGGCTGTGGCTGATGTATTGCAACCTGTACGCCAAGAGCGTGCTGAACCGCGATACCGCCTTTGCCTGGCGCCGCTTCGAAAATTCGCCCCTGCGCAACAGTTTTCAGTGCGGCGACGGCAAGTGGATCATCGGCGTGCACCATCCCGAGGAAAAGTACTGGAAACGGTTCTGCGAGCTCACCGGCCAAGAGGGGCTGCTTGCCGATCCGCGCTTCTGTGATGCACCGGCGCGGCGCGCGCACGTGGCCGAACTGGTCAAGATCTTCGACCGGGTCCTGGCCACGAAATCCCGCGACGAATGGATGGCCGTGTTTGAGGAAAACGGACTGATGTTCACGCCGGTACAGGATACCGGAGAGGTTTTTGACGACCCGCAGGCCCTGGCGAATGACTACGTTGTCGAATTCGAGCACCCCGCGCACGGACGCGTCAAACTGCCGGGCTATCCGGCCCGTTTCAGCGCTGCGCAGGCCGGAATGCGCGCAGCCGCGCCCGATCTTGGGGAGCACAGCCGCGAGGTTTTGCTCAGCCTCGGATACGGCGACGACGATGTAGCGGCCCTTCGCGAGCAGGGCGTGATACGCTGAGCGCGCAATTTCCTTGGTCTGGCTGTCCATTCATGCTATACTTGGGCTCGCAACAACGGAGAAACCCGCCAGGGTTCCTGCCGTACATTTTCCTGCACAGCAGCTTTGCTCAATAAAGACAGCGCCGGAGATGTGAAGGCCGCAGAGGTTCATCGCGTGAAAGCTTCGCAGGCCGGTCGCTGCCTTTAGCACCACCTTAAACTACGGGACGAGTATGACGCATACAGTATGCGGTGTTTTCAAACCGCACAAAAACGGCTCCGGGGTACTGAGCGACCCCGGCAATTCATTCCGCCGGCAGCCCGATGAGGTCGCGGTGCCATCGGAAATCGTGCGGCGTTTCGGCCTTGTGCCGGGTGCAACGATCGCGGGGACCGCCCGGACCGGACAGAAGGGCCGCATCCTGGCCGAGATCGCTTCGATCAACCAGCGCGATCCCGGCATGTTCAAGCGGCGCACTCCCTATACCCGTCTTACGGCGGTTGATCCCTGCGAACGCTTCGATCTGGCCGCCTGCGGTTTGACCGATATGCGCGTCATCGACCTGGTGGCGCCCGTCGGCAAGGGCACGCGCGGCCTGATCGTCGCTCCGCCCAAGGCCGGGAAAACCACGCTGCTCGAGCATCTGGCCGGCGCCATCGCCTACGCCCACCCGGATGCGCGCATTATCGTACTGCTGGTGGATGAGCGGCCCGAGGAGGTAACGCATTTCAGACGAGCCGTCGCTGCAGAGGTCCTGCACAGCAGCAGCGACCAGAGCGTGCAGGAGCATATTGAACTGGTGGAGATGGCCATGGCCTGCATCCGCACCGAGCTCGAGTGCGGCAATGACGTCGTGGTGCTGGTGGACAGCCTGACCCGCATGGGCCGCGCCTTCAACCAGCGCGGTTCGCGCACGGGCCGCACAATGTCGGGCGGACTCGGGGCCGGCGCCCTTGAGATACCGCGTCGGTTTTTCGGCCTTGCCCGCGCGGTGGAGGACGGCGGCTCGGTGACCATAGTGGCGACCGCGCTTATCGACACGGGCTCGCGCATGGACGAGCTTATCTTCGAGGAATTCAAGGGAACCGGCAACAGCGAGATCGTTCTCGATCGCAGCCTGGCAGAACGTTTTGTGTTTCCGGCCGTCAATATCCGTTTAAGCGGCACGCGCAAGGAGGAACGCCTGTTCGCTGCGGACGAGTACGCGATGATGACCGCACTGCGCCGCCGTTTTGCCGATATGCGGCCCAAAGAGGCCATGGAAGAGCTGCTGACAATGATCGAGCGCTATCCATCCAACGGCGAACTGATTGCCGGATGCGCCGCGGCGCCTGTACGCCCGCGCCGCTAACATATGCCCTGTGACCGCCACGGCGGTGGTGTGACGCGCTATTGGTTCCTGTTTTTTTGTTGACACAGCCATACCCCAATGTATACTTCCTGCGAAAGGAAAATCAACACGCAAACCGCATAAGCCTGTATGCTGCTGTTGCTTTCAGGCATAGTAAACTGCATAGTATGAAAAACGAAAAAATTCTGATAACCGGCTGCGGCGGGATGCTGGGCTCGTCGATGTACGGCATATGCCGGGATACGGGTGCGAAGGTTCTGGCAACCGATATCGACCTGAACGAGGCCTGGCTGGAACACCTCGATGTGCGGGATATACAGGAGTGCGAACGCGTCTTCGGCGGATTCAAGCCGACGATGACTCTGCACATGGCAGCGCTAACGGACCTTGAATTCTGTGAGCGCAACCCTGATAACGCCTGGAAGACGAATGCCCTGGGTACGGAAAACATCGCCCTGATGTGCAAAAAGCACAATACCCTGATGGTGTATATCAGTACTGCCGGTGTGTTTAACGGCAAGAAAGATGTCTATACTGATTTCGATATGCCGAATCCGCTCGGTTACTATGCCAGGTCCAAACATCACGGTGAACTGTTCGTCGAACGGTTTCTTGAGAAGTATTTCATTTTCAGGGCCGGCTGGATGATGGGGGGCGGGCCGGCCAAGGACAAAAAATTCATCAATAAAATTTATAAAAAAATTAAAGCCGGTGAAACCGAACTTTTTGTCGTGGATGACAAGCTCGGCAATCCCACCTACACACATAATTTCGCCGAATCGATTTTTAGGGTCATCCCGACGGGCTATTTCGGCCTGTATAACCAGACATGCCTTGGCAACGGCAGCCGCTTTGACGTGGCCCGGGAATTCGTTCGCCTGCTCGGCCTGAGTGACCGTGTGAAAGTCACGAAGGTTTCATCGGAACATTTCAAGGAGGAATATTTCGCACCGCGCCCGGTTTCCGAAAAACTCGTCAATCTCAAGCTGGACATGCGCGCTATCAACTTCATGAGGCCCTGGGAGGACTGTCTCGCAGAGTATTGTTCTGTTTTCCGGGAAGACTATGAACAAAAAGTATGACTTTATCGTTTTAGGCGCGGGCCTGGCCGGTCTTTCCTTTGCAAAAAGAATAAGCGAAAACGGGCACTCGGTTCTGCTTCTGGAAAAAGAAGATGCGGTGGGCGGGCTTTCCAGAACATTACGGCATAACGGCTTTTACCTTGATTTCTGCGCACACCGGTTTCATACAAAAAACGAGGAGCTGCTTAATGAGATCCTGAACCTCGAAGGCTTTTCCATGCAGAAGCACTTGAAGAAAAGCCGGATATATATGTTTGACAAGTATCTTAAATATCCTTTCCAGCTGCAGAACCTTCTCAGGGCAATGCCGCTGGCAAAAAGCATCCCGGCCAGCATCTCCTTTCTGTGCAACCTTGTAAAAAAGCGGTTCCAAAACAAAAAAAACATCCGCAGCTACCGTGACTGGTTTGTGTACTTTTACGGCACGAGCTTATATGAGGTCATGTGCCGCCCGTATACCTCAAAAGTCTGGCGCACGGATCCGAGTCTTATTTCCGCCGACTGGGCAGAGGAGCGGTTTCAGGGTGAAAAAATAATCTACCTTATCAAGCGGGTTTTTGCCAAGCTGCTGACGCTCGACTTCAGCAGCTACAGCATAGAAGATGAAGAGCATATCCCGGATGGCGGCTATTTTTATTATCCGGAACGGGGTATTCAGGAACTCTCCGACAGTCTTGCCGCTGCGTGCACACGACACGGTGCCGAGTTCTGCACGGGCATCAGGCTTGATCGCATTGAAAGAACAAACAAAACGGTTCATTTCAGGGCCGGTTCCGGGCAGCAGCCCGGAACCGCCGGCTATACGCACCTTATATCCACGATACCCCTGAATGTTTTGTATGAATTGCAGGATGATAAGGATCCGGCAATAGCCGAGGACATAAAAAATCTCATCTACATGAATATACTTTTTGTTTTCGTTTTTTTGAACAAAAGCAGAATTTCCAACGACCACTGGCTGTATTTTCCCGACAACCGCATCATTTTCAACAGGGGTGTGGAGTTTTCTAACTGGTCGCCCTCTATGTGCCCTGAGGGAAAAACAGCGGTGTGCTTCGACATAACCTGCTACAACGACAGCGATATATGGCGAAGCAGTGACGAGGAGATTGCCGCGACCGTTCTTGATGATGCCGACCGCATTAATTACATAAAAAAATCAGATGTTGCATCCTGGTGTGTGTATCGCCTGAAATATGCCTACCCCTTTTATGATCTGGACTACAAAAGGAAGCTTGATAATGCTGCGCGGTTTTTTGAGCGCGGTGATTGCTGGCTGTTGGGCAGAACCGGTATGTTCAGGTACAATAACGCCGACAACTCGATTGAGATGGGACTTACGCTTGCGGAAAATTTTTTGAAGAAAAAAGAAAATCCATCAATATATGATTACCAAATCAAGCATATCAGCCTGTAGCCATTCGGTGGACCGGGATCATAATAACGCCCGGTGGTCCCGCCGCATTGGGTCAGGATGAATGCATCATCTCTGCCCGCTTGACTAGGGCTTGTTCAATCCTCTGAATTTTTTCATGCACCTGTTCCCATAGCTTACTTCGGCTCGAAAATTCACCGTAGAGCTGAAGCTCCCGTATGGCGACGTACCATCCTTCATCGATATACGCTGCCCTGGTGCCCTGCCACTTGTTGGCCGGGACATGCCCCGATGCGTGATACGTTTCAAAGAAGAGCGTTCCCTGCTGGCGCACGGTATCGAATGACAGGCGCGTGTCTTCACGGGCGGTTCCCTTGTCGTAGACCAGCGACGGATAGCCCGCCCCGGCTGGTCCGAGGGCATCAAAAGCAAAGGTAAACAGGTTCCCCCGGGAGTTGGTGACCGGAGGAAAGACGAATAAAAATTTTGAATAATCCTGAATCTCGCCTGCCGGTACCAATATCGTCACCAGTTTCTCCCGGCGGGCATCTTCTGATCGAAGGGTAAAACGGACAGTGCCGGTCGAGTGCTTGTGCGGCCGTGCAAACAGTACCCTGATTGCGCACAGATTATCCCCGGGTGCAACGAAGGTCTGTTGTATCTCATGTTCAGGTGATATGGCCGGCGTATCGCAGCAAAATTCTTTTTGCTGAATGCCGGGATGCAGCCCTGTTTCCGCGAACGAGGGCCGTATGATCCTGACATATGAATCACAGAAGACCCCTATCATGAGACAGGAAACGGCAAGCATCACAAGGGGGCGCCGCGGACCTGTAACGACCATGCTCATTCCGGCGGTCAGACATAGTGCTATGGGCGCGATGACAACAAACAGGTAGCGGCCCATGGCCATCGCGTAGGTAATGTTGAAGAAGCAGTACAGTACTATGCCGCAAGCCACAGCGCCGGCCATAATTGCGGCTATCCTGGTATGCCCGAAAGAAAAGCCCTTGCGCACCAGGCGGACAACATATCCGCTTGCCGCTGCGGCCACAAGCATTCCATACAGTCCGTAATGCAGCGGGGAAAGCGGAACCTGCATGGCGCCGAACAATCCGAAAAAAGAAAAAAACGACATCTTTGCCAGATACAGCACATATTCAAGGCTCAGGGACTCCCCCCTGAAAGACCATGGCTGCATCATGTTCAGTGCTTTTGAAAAAACCGGGTCATCGAATACAAGCCAGTTTCTGAAGTACCACCAGCCGGCGACTGCAGCTGCAGTACCGATGATGATACTGCATTTCTTCAGAACGGCCGAAAGATCTTTGGGGGATGCTGCCGCCAGGGCGATAAAAGTAACGGGGGCATAGACAATGGTGGAGGTTTTTATAAGCAGGCAGCATCCGAGCAGCAGGCCGGTGACAAGCTGTCGGCGCACACCGAAGGAGGTGCCCGAGTAAACGACCATTGCCAGCAGGAAAAGCGAAGCGAAAAAAGAGCTCATAGGTTCATTCGAAATCGATGCGGACACATGGACAAACTGGGGGTTGGCCGCAACCAGCATCGCGGCCGCCAGTGAAGTATAATATTCACCGGAAAAAATTATCAATGCGAGCCGATACACGCAATACACGGTCAGCGCGCTGAATATGATCGAAAGCAGCCTGATGAGGTATGCGCTTTTTACGATTCCGGAACAGCCCGGCGATGCTTCAGCGCAGTCGAGCCTGATGATGCCGTACCCGGGGCTTTCATCGATGACCAGACGGCTTTGCAGGGCGATATCCCCGCCCGGGCAGAACAACGCTGCCAGGAGATAATACAGCGGCGGGTGAATTGCCTGGGCGACCTTAAAACCATCTTCCCGCGCATCAAGATACGGCAGGCTGCCGTGACGGGCGATATATTCACAATATACGTAATGGCGGTCTTCGTCCGGCGGGACCCATAAGGGTGTGGTAAAACAGTACAGAAGACATGCTGCGACAAAAAAAAGAAGCAGACAAAAAATAGACGCTGCCTCGGGCCGTATGTGTTTGTGAATGAATGGTTTCATCGGTGCCGGGCTCAGGTCGCGGCTTTGCGGATGTCAGCCGCTTAGTGCTTTCGCAACACCACGTTCAAAATATCGAAAGGGTTGAAGTAGAACGAGATGTTTTTTGTGAATTGCCGGTTGGCGACTTTTTCTATCAGTTTCAGCAGCAGGTTATCGGGCATATAGTACTGGACCCGTGAGAGGAAAAACGACAATGAAAGGTATTTACCGTGATAAAACGAATCCTCCATGGTCAGGCCGGCAAGGGCGGCCAGCCGTGCAAGGGTGCTTCTGCTGAAATAGTAGAAATGTTCAATATTTTTGAACCCGATCCAGTTTTTCTTGAAAAGCGGGAAGGACCATGAGTCGACATTCGGGATTGACAGGACAAGGACGCCGTTGTTTTTCAGCAGCTTTCTGCACTGGGTGAGATCGCGGAGCGGATCCGGGGAATGTTCGAGATAATCCCACATGGTTATGGCGTCAAAGGAATCATCGGTGCCCTCGTAGTTTGCAAGTGTTCCCTGGTGGACGGCGAGACCCCGCGAGCGCGCGTAGTCGACACAGAATTCAGAGAACTCTATTCCGTAAGCCTCCCATCCAAGCTCCCGGGCCGCAACGAGGGAAAAGCCGGCAGCGCAGCCCACGTCGAGAACAGAACCTCTCGATTTCGCGTACTTTTCAACTTTTTTCATCCGGCGCAGCATGGATCGAACGATAACGCCTTCGTCCCCGATATAGTCTGCATAGGCCTTATAATCAACACCATAGTCCCGACCGTTTATGACGAAATACTCCTTGGAGTACATTTTTTTCAGGCTTTCGGCATCGAGCCTGGGATTGTTGTATACGAGGCCGCAGCTTTTGCACCTGACTATGCGTTCAGGCGCATAAAAAAGAAATTCCTCGTCACTTCGGCCGCAGATGTTGCAGGGGACTTTTTCGCGCGTATAGTCGTCTTCGAGCATTGAAGGTTCAGCTCCAGATGTCCCGTAATACATTACGGGCAACATGGTATGAATAACGGAATCCGGCAACGTTAAAAAGCTGATGGTACAGCATGTTCTCGAAAGCTTCCCAGGCCCGCAGGACTGAAAAAAGCCCGGTAAAGGGAAGCTTGATGAGCTTTCTTGTGATGGGTGTTATGATCGGAAACTTGACTGTAAGGTTGAACAGGGCACATAAGTTTTCAAATTCCCTGGCGTGAGGGGACTTGATCATCGCTTTGCGCAGAGCCTGGTCAAAATTCTTGATGCTGTAGTCGGCCGGCAGGAGGTTCTTTTCGATCGCATAATCAACGATTTCAGTTTTCGGATAAGGCACCAATACGTTTGCACGTATGTAGTTGACCTTGATTTTCTGGTTCAGGGCTATTGTTTCGAAGGCATCGTCGATGGTTTCGCCCGGAAGTCCCATCAGGTTGGTTACGATTGTCTTAATGCCGTATTTTCTGATAATGGCCGCATTATCGACAATGTCTTTTTCCTTCAGGTTTTTTTTTAAAATCACGTTGCGAATATATTCACTGCCCGATTCGATGCCGAAGGATATTCCCCAGCAGTTGCTTTGCTTCATGTCGCGAATAGTGTTTTCATCGACCTGGTCTATGCGGATGTTGCATGAGAAGGGAACAGCTATTTCCTGCCTGTAGAGTGAAAGAAAGCGGGAGAGCCATTTTTTATCGAGCACGAAAAGATCGTCGGAAAAATGAACCCGCTTGAGGACATAACTGTTTTTCACCTGTTTTATTTCTTCAATCACTCGCTCGGGACTCTTTTTCCGGACGTGCCTGCCCTTGCCTCGAAATATCTGGCGTTCCAGCGGGTTATGGCAGAACGTGCAATTATACGGGCAGCCCACGCCTGATATGAATCTTTTTATGGGAAGATCGCGTATAAATTTGTACTTATAGTAAATTTCCCTGTAGGGCAGCGGCAGCGCATCAAAATCTTCGATCAAGTTCCTCAGTGGGTTTTTTTTGATGCCGCCCTCGTGTTTTACCCAGAGGTTTTCGATGGTCGAGCAATCCTCGTTCGCCTGCAATTTGTTCATGAGCTCAAGCGTCGGGTATTCGCCCTCTCCGATGCATACATAGTCAACATAGGAGAAGTCCACATCCTCGGGGAATAGCGTGGAATGAACGCCGCCAAAGATAATCGGTGTATTCATGGCCAGCTTGATATGCCGGGCGGTTTCATAGGCCCACCTCCTGTTGCCGGTCATGAATGAAAAGCCGATGATGTCCGGATCGCAGTCGCTGATGCGTTGCAGGTAATCATTGCGATGTTCATCGACAATGATCAAATCGACATGGTGGCCGTGTGCTTTGAGCATTCCGGCTATTGACATCACGCCGATATTTTCATTAACGCCGTTATCCTGAACAAACAAAAATTTCCCCATGGTGTACACGCCTGTCGTTATAATGTTCAACACGCCAGCTCCCCGGATCTCCGGGCTGCGCAGCGATCCTCTATAGCCGTATGGCGCCCTTGCCCTGGCGGGCAATAACGTATTCGTCTTCGCTCAGATCCACGATGGTCGAGGGTTCTGATATCAGCACGCCGATATCGAGCACCAAGTCTATCTGTCCGCCGAAATAGTCGTCAATGACTTCGCCTGAATTTAAAACGTGTTCGCGCCACAGAGGCACACTGGTAGAAATAACAGGGTTGCCCAGCTCCTCGCTCAGCATGCGGCAGACGTTGCTGGCAGGTACGCGAAATCCGATGTTTTTCCTTTTATAAAGCATGTGCCGGTTTACTTCACGGGTAGCCGGCAGAATGAAGGTATAGGGCCCGGGCAGGTACCGATTGATGAGCCGATAGGCCCGGTTCGAGACCTGGGCGTATTCTGAAACGTGGCTCAGGTTATGCGAGATAAAACTCAGGGGGCTCTTCTCATCAAGGCCTTTCATGCGGTAGAGTTTTTCCAGGGCTTTTCTGTTCTGCAGGTCGCAGCCCAGGCCGTAGATCGTATCGGTGGGATATACGACAAGCCCGCCCGCACGCAGTACCTCGACGGCCCGCTGTATGGCGCGCGGCTGCGGGTGTGTTTCATAGATGCGCATTAGCATGATGACTGCTCCGATGCGTGTCCAGGCTCAGGCAACTATAGCCGTATTCGTTTGTATTCTCAACACTTTTATGCTGCGGGTGCCGCCTGCCTGTCCGGCAACGGACGCATTCATTGCTGGGATATGCCTGCGGATTGCAAGGGACGTTTCTGTTGTCGGGCTAGAGCATTTTCTTTTTTTCTGTAGCCTTCCAGGTATGAAAATATATCCCCGTTCGTGGTGAGCTTGTCGAACCATGAACGGAATCCAGCATCCAATACGTTGTCCGTTCAGCCGCTTCGACAGGCTCAGGGCGAACGGACGGTGGTATATCGCAGGCTATAGTATTTTGAAAAATGCTCTAGGCTACTATGGTCGTCCAGCCGAAGGGATCGGCAAGCTTTCCGTACTGGATACCGGTCAGCTCGTTGTACATTTTCAGGCTGAAAGGGCCGGGCTCGGCAGCGCCGACAGTATAGTCGCGGCCTTTAAACCGCAGGGTGCCCACGGAGGCAATCACGGCCGCTGTTCCCGCGCCGAAAATTTCCTCTACCTTGCCGGCCTCAATATCATCGCACAGGCGGCGGATGCTGATCGTTTCTTCGTCGACCTGCAGGCCCCAGGACCGTGCTATCTTGATGACGGAATCGCGGGTAATACCGGGCAGAATAGAGCCATTAAGCGCGCTGGTGATCAGGCGGTCCCTGTATTTGAAAAAAATATTCATGGAGCCCACCTCCTCGACATACTCGAGGTTGACGCCGTCAAGCCACAGGACCTGGTCAAACCCGGCTGCCTCGGCCTTTTTGGCCGGCAACAGGGAGGCCGCATAATTTGCAGCGGTTTTGGCGAATCCGACACCTCCGCGCACCGCGCGCACATAGCGGTCTTCCACGATAATGCCGGTCGGCCTGATGCCGTTGGCATAATAGTGCCCGACAGGTGAGCAGATGATGTAGAACAAATAGGTGGAAGAGGCTTTCAGGCGTATGAGGGGATCGGTAGCGATCATGGTGGGCCGGATGTAGAGCGATGATCCCTCATCGTGCGGAACCCAGTCCTTTTCAAGGGCGATAAGTCGGGCCATGGCCTCGTAGGTCTGCTCCACATCGATTGCCGGCATGCACATGCGTTCGGCCGATGCATTCATGCGCGCAAGATTGTCCCGCGCCCGGAACAGTCCGATGCGGCCGTCCTGGCGGCGGTAGGCCTTAAGCCCCTCGAAAATGAGCTGGCCGTAATGCAGGCACATGGTGGCCGGCGACAGGGAAAAGTTGTCGAATTTTTTGATGCAGGCGTCATGCCAGCCCGACTCCGGTGAATAGCTCATGGTCAGCATGCGGTCTGAAAACGCCTTGCCGAAGTCGAAACTCTGTCCGGGAACAACGCCGCCCTTGATTTCTTCAGACGGGATCGGTTCAATTCTTACATTCATATATGGCCTCATGTGCTACAATAGTTAAGTTGTTTACGGTAGTAGCGGGCCCCATGATCCGCGGGGGCTATGGGCGAGCATGGCTGTATGCATCTGACCCGCCGCGGTTGTATGCGTGCAGCGGCGGAAGCATAGCAAAAAAATATGAAAAAATCAAATGGCGTTCCATGCAGCCGGAAAGCGCAGCGCCCCGGCACCCGGACTGCCGCCACAAAAACCGGCTGCGATCATATCATGCAACCAGTGAAACGAGGGTACGGCCTATGCGACCACGCACGTATTTTATTTTTCCGTTGATCATCGCTTTGTGCGGCTGCGCGTCAAACGCCGTGACAGAGCTGCGCGACAACACCTTCAAATCGTCCGGCATGGGTTCGCTCGCCTGCATGCCGTTTGTAAAGGGCCGCGAGTGCCTCGACGCCGTGTCCGACGAAACCGCGTTTCTTGATTGCAGATTTTCCTCGTTCAGGCATACGCCGGAGTTTTACGCGTCCGGCGCCCTGCAGGAACTGTCATCAATGCTGCACGAAGAGTTGAGAAAAAAATACGATATGCCGGTCAAGGATTACAATGCGAGCGTCTCGGTCTTTGAAGTATGCGCCCTGAGAAACCCGGACAAAACGCTGAGAGAGCTGGCTTCAAGCTTCGGCAATGAACTCGGGGCTGAGTATGTCTTTGCCGGTGTTCTGGGCAGCTATCGCGAGAGAAAAGGCTCGGCAGGCGGCATTGACCGTCCCGCCTCGGTTGCCTTCAGGCTGTATCTCATCCACGTCCCCTCAGGTGCGGCCGTATTCGAAGGCTTCTTTAACGAAACACAGCAGGCCCTCTCGGAAAACATTCTGCTGGCGCCGGTTTTTTTCAGGCGCGGCGCGCGCTGGCTCTCGGCCGGAGAACTTGCGCGTGACGGCATTACCCGTATTCTTGCCGACATACCCTGAAATCCTGCAGCCGGGTGCCGGGACTGCCTCAATGCGCTCCGGTCATGCGGACCCGCAGCAGGGCAACCGCGTCACGCACACGCATGCCCACGCACAGGCCGGCCTGGGCCGCGCTGGTGTTTACATGGCTGATAACGCCGTGTTCATAGGTATCGGCCCCGCTGGCTATTTCAGCCGTGCGGTGATCGACCGCGGCGCCGATGATGCCGTGCTGCTGCAGCAGGGCCAGCCCCCTGATACCGGCCTTGTTTTTGCCGCACCCGGCATCATTGAAAAACACCGCGCCTGCGGCCGCTTCGATGGCATAGCCGGCCGATGAGGTGCCCCCGTGCGAACCGCTGATGATGATGTCCGAACGGTTCGCTTCGGTCACGTACGACACGCTGTCCATGACAACCGTTTTTAAAAAACCGTCTGTAAAAATAATCTGCTGCTTCATGGCCGGTGTGCGGTAGATGCCGCGGGATCGGGTGCACCGGGCGGAGCCGGATTCGCTTCTCCCAGCGTTAGCGTTCCCGAGGCTATGCATGTGGCCTGAACATATGCCGACACATCAAAAAGATACAGCGCGCCGAATTGCTTCGTAAGCGCTGCCTTCAGCAGCAGTGTGTCGCCGGGCCCGGCCGGGTGCGGAAATTTCATGTTCACGCCGGCCAGGAACAACAGCGGGCCCGCGTTTTGGCCGGGTGCGGATGCTTCCTTCAGGCCGAAACCGACGAGCAAACCGCTGGTCTGCGCCAGGGCTTCGGCGACAAGCACGCCCGGCATAACGGGCCTGCCGGGAAAATGGCCCTGGAAGAACGGTTCATCCGGGCGCAGCTCCCGTTCGGCGGCGATTGCATCGGGAAGGCGCAGCTCGACGACCCGGTCCACAAACAGAAACGGGCTGCGGTGCGGCAGGATCTGCAGGATCTCGGCAACATCGTGCAGTGCTGGCTTGTTCATGCCTGGTAGCATTCCTGTTGGGAGCAGGCGGCACGGCCGCCGTTTTGATCCTGCGCCAGCGCCCGCAGCTGCTGCGCGTGCCCGATGCCGCAGACGTCTATGCCCCGGTCTATCCACCGGATCGTCCGGGCGAGTACTTCGCCCGGGCCGACTTCGAACCACCGGCACGGCCCGGCACCGTTCAGTTTTTCGATAAGGTCGACCCAGAAAACCCTGCCCGTGAGCTGGTCCGCCATAATGCGCGCAAGCGCATCGGAATCGGCGACAGGCTCAAGACTCGTGTATGAAACCAGCCGGGTGTGCGGTGCGCGCAGCGGAATATCGGCAAGGCCGGCCAGGAAGTGCTGCGCGCTGTGGCGCAACAGCGGGGAGTGGTATGCAGCCGCAACAGGCAGATAATAGGTGTCAAGAGCGCCACCCTCCTTCGCGAGCAGCAGGGCGTGTTCGACATGGGCCCTGGTTCCCGAGATAACGATCTGGCGGGGCGTGTTCACGATTGCGATCCATACCCGGCCGGAGCGCTCACAGATGCGCTCAACCGGCTCCGGTCCAAGGCCGAAGATGACGGCCATGCACCCGTCGGCGTCCTGTAACTCGCCGAGGATGCTTTCGCCGGCAAGCCGCACCACGCGCAGTCCGGCCTCGAAATCAAAACAGCCCGCGGCATAGGCCGCGGCGTAGAACCCGGCGCTGTAGCCTGAGGCTGCTGCAGGCGAACGCCCCTGGGACTTCAACAGGTCGGTGATGATGCAGCACACCGTATACATCGCGAGCTGGGCGTTCACGTCGCTGTTCAGGTCCTCTTCCGGGCCTTCAAAGCACAGTTCGCTCAGGCGAAAGCCCAGCAGTCGGTCGGCCTGTGCAAACCGCTCGCGGGCGGGAGCATAGGCCTTGTACAGGTCAAGGCCCATGCCCACATGCTGTGAGCCCTGTCCCGGATAGAGAAAAATATCGGTGTTCTGCAAAGAAACCTCGTTTTGTTCTGTGCGGCAGCTGTTATTCGGTGACCTGCTTTTCAAGCTCGCTGAAATCGCGAACAGCCTCCGGTGTGTAGTCGCTCAGGTCAAATACATCATCGGGCACTTTGTTCAGGTTCGGCTGGCTGAGCATGAAAACGGCGCGGCGCGATCCGTCAACAGCCTGTATTTCTATATGCTCGGGCAGAGGGGGCAGTCCGGGGGTGTGTGCTGTGTAGCGGTCATACGACGTGATGGTTTCAGCCTGGCGCCACTGCCTGATAAGGCCGTTTGCCCGGTCAAGCCGGAGCTCTCCGTTTTTCAGACGAAGAAGTACCATATCTTTTTCAAAAGATAAAGGCACATCTTCAGGCAGGGAGGCTTCGGAAATATCGAACAGCATGGCCGACATCACGTCTTGCCATGCATTCCCGGCCCCGGCCCGGTCGGCTCGCCCGGTGAACATGGTCCGCCGGGAAGGCACATACAGTTCTACAGCGCCGTCTTTGAGAACCATATCGAACAGAATGCGCCCCAGAAAACCCAGGCATTGTATGCGAACCCGCGGATTCGCTCCCGCCGTGCTGAAGAACATAACCCCCTGCATATGTGAGGGCCGGCCCTTCGGGGGCGGATCCACGGAAAGAGAAAAGGCGGCGGTAAGGCTTGTGATTTTTTCCTGTTCGGCGCGCAGGGCGGCCAGGACATCACGGGGGGTTCTATCCTCCCAGTCAATTGCCGTGGCCGGAGGGGCCGGGCTTTGCCTGCCCGCCACGCAGGACGAAAACACGCAGCACGCAATGATGAGCATAAGCAGTGTTGATGGCATGCGGTGGCAGCGCTTCATGGGTGTACCCTCACGCATGGCAATCAGCTGTTCGGCGGCTGTGCGGACGCCGGAGGATCTTCATAGTTGGCCTGTACCCACTCCCGGTTGCGCGCTTCATACCATGCATGGCGCATTATCAGGCGGTAGGCCATCCGCTTGAACCTGTTCGGGGAAAACAGCATGTTGGCGAATATGGCCGGCCGGGTGTAGTACCGTTTGAGATATTTTTTCTGCAGGGCCAGTATCTGCTCACGGGTAAGGGTAGTGTTGGGCATTATCGGGTGCATGAAATCATAGCGCGAAAAATCATGCTCCTGCACGCGGTTTTGCTGGACGGCCTGGTCATAATAGCGGGTGCCGGGAAGCGGCGTCGTGATGGTCAGCACGAGGAAGTCGCCGATTTCGGTCGCAAAGTCGCAGATCGCCCGGAGCGTCTCCTCGGTATCGTTGACATCGCCGAACATGACATTGGTCATGACCATGATGCCGCGGCTGCGCAGCAGCGCGGCTGCCTCGCGCACCTGTTCCATGGTCTGGCTCTTGGCATAGTTCTTGAGCGCGTCAGGGGAAATCGTTTCAACGCCGAGCATGACCTCATAGCAGCCCAGGCGCTTGAAATCATCAAGCAGGTCGCGGTCGCGCAGGATGTCCTTGACGCGCGACTGAAACCAGAAGTCGCTCTTCAGCCCCGAACGGCCGAGGCTTTCCAGGAAGTCCTCATTGCGCTGCCGGCTCTGGTTGAAGGAATTTTCATTAAAGACGAACAGCGACTTGCCGTAGCGCCGGTTGAGAAGCTGCATTTCTTCAACCACGAGCGGCCCGCTCCTGCCGCGCCATGTCGAGTCCCACAGGACCGCTTCCGAGCAGTAGGTGCAGCGGTCCCCGCAGCCGCGGCTCGTCGATATGCCGACCGCCCTGCGACCCATGCCGTGCAGCTGGTAGACGGGATTGTCCAGGTCGAGCGCATGGTAGGCGGGAAAGGGGAGCGTGTCGAGGTCGGTAATCAGGGGCCGCGCGGGCGTGGAGTCAGGGCAGCCGTTCTCGCGGCGCATGATGCCGGGAACCGTGCACCCCTGGATGCTGCCGCCTGCTTCGATCCAGCGGGCCAGTTCCAGGAATGTCTGCTCGCCCTCACCCATGACCACGGCGTCGAGCTCGGGTACTTCCGCGAGCAGGCGGGCGGCATTGATCGTGAAATGACCGCCGCCTGCTATGAGGGCCGCATCGGGCAGCAGCGCGTGCGCATATCGTATCGCGTGCACGCCATCGTTGTGGAAGGTTGCTGCCGGGCAGGTAATGCCGACAATGCGGTAGCGGTTCTGCAGGAGCCGCTCGCGCAGGCCGGTCCAGGGTTTGGCGAGCGTTGTCGCGTCGAGCACATCGACGGCAAGTCCATTGGCTTCAAAAAATGCCGCAAGGGCAAGCAGTCCGGGCGACGGCATCCACAGGCGCAGGGCCCCGAAAATTTTGTGCGGCGGGTCAAGCAGCAGTATCCGTGCAGCCATAGCGCTCCCAGTAATCGAAAAAATGATACCACTGGTCGGGATAATGCCTGATGACATTCTCGAACGCAGTGGCGATCTCCTGTGTTTTTGCAGCGATCAGGGCGGCGGTTGGCATGCCGCCCGTGCGCGCGACCCTGATCGGGGGGTCCATCCATGCCAGGTAGGTCCCACCCTTGCGGGCCACGGTATAGGCGGGTATGATCGGCGCACCCGATGCAAGGGCAAGAGCCGGGGCACCCGCGGGGAACCATACCCGCTTGCCGAAAAAGCTCACCGCGACCTTTCTGCCCTCTTCCCACCGGTCCCCGAGCATGGCCACGACCTGGTTGTCCTTGAGCAGGTTGACGATCTTGAGCACCGTTGCATAGTTTTCGCCCGCCATATGGATGGTCTCTACGCCGAGCGTGCCCCTGGCACCGTCGCGAAAATCCTGCACCCGGCCTTCGTCGTCCTTGAGCGTCAGGGCATACAGCACGTGGCTGCGCGAGGCGAATGTTACTGCGCCGAGTTCCCAGTTGCCCAGATGCGGCGTTACCAGTATCGCTCCCCGTCCCTCATCGAGTGCCTGTTGTATGTGCTGCGTTCCCCGTTCCTCGGGAACCAGAAACGTGCGTGCGCGGTTCATCTGCACGTAGTCGACAAGGTAGAGGCCGTAGTTCCTGAACACCCGTCGCGCCGCCTGCCGCACCGCAGGGTCGCGTTCCGGCCGGCCCAGAATGATGGCAATATTTTTCAGCAGAATGCGGCGGTAGCTGCCCCAGAACAGGGCGATAAAGTATGACACCACATGATTTTGAAACAGCTGCCAGAACCGGGGCGTGGTTCTCGTAAAGACGTAAAACAGGGCCAGATACAACTTGCGCGGAACAGGCATTCAACAACTACTTTCCATGGGTCGACAGGACGATACGCGAGGCGAATGTGCCCGACAGCGCGCTTCCTACAATGCCGTGAGCAGGACTTGTATAATGGCCCACCCACAAAAGATTGTCAAGAGCGGTACGGTTCGGCGGCCGCAGCGGCCCCACCTGGTTGCACGCGGCATCAAGGCCGTACATGGCCCCGCCCTCATTGCCGGTACGGTGTTGCAGCGTTTCCGGAACGGCCGGCGCGGCCAGCAGGTCGCCGGACTGAAGCTCAAGGCCGGTGCGCGCCCGGATCGCCGTAAAAATGTACTCCCGGAGTTTCTCCAGTGCTCCGGCATCGCCATACCGCTTTGTAAAAAGCTCTGCACGCGGGGCATGCACGATAATTTTCAGGCTGTGATGTCCTGCAGGGGCAAGGCCTGCATCCAGAAGGCTCGCAGCGGTGATGACGATGTGCATGCCCTGCTCCATGGAACCGCCTTCGAGTGCGGCGGCCATGGCCTCGAGATCGAAGTCCGTGTAGATAGACACGAAATAGGGCCAGTCAGGCGGCAGGCGCTCAGCGGCGATGCCAGCGTAGAAAACAAGCGCGGAAAGCGACGGGCGGTATTTTGCGAGCCGGTGCATCCTGCCGTACAGGCGCGTGCCCTCGGGCAGCAGGCGCTCGGCCGCATACGGATTCATGGCGCCTATGATCCAGCGGGCGCGCAGCTGTGTTCCGTCTTCAAGCCCTACGCCCTCGGCCCTGCCCTTGCAGCACAGTATGCGCGTGACCGCTTTGCCGCAGGCAATGGTGCCGCCGTTTTTCTGTATGGCCAGTGCGAGAGCGTCGGTTAACGCCTGCATGCCCCCGCGCGGATAATACACGCCGCTTGAGAGCACCTTTGCCCAAAGCACGGCAACAAAGGCGTAGGAGAGCCTGCCCGGCGGCAGTGTCGTGGGCAGGGCGGACAGGGCGCAGGCGACGCGCGTATCGTCTCCGAAGAACATCCGGAGGATGTCGGCATGCGATTTGCGGGCATGGCGGAACAGGGCCGGGTACATGAAGGGCAGCAGCGCCTTTTTCCACCAGGGCGCGGTTTCAAATGAGCGGAACTCGCGCCCGACTTTTTCGGTAAGGCCGCGATAGGCGTCGAGCTCCCGGACGAGATCGGGAAAGATCGATTTCACGGCCTCGATGTAGGCGCCGGGGTCCCGATAGTCCGTGCGCAGGTCAAAGCCGGGATACAGGTTCCAGATTCGCCCTATGGGCTCGAACGCAATATCCTCAGCGCACCCGATCTGTCCGAGCACTGCAGCGAACTCGCCTCCGGGGCCGCACGCGGACACAAAGGCACAGGCCGAATCGAAATAGAACCCGTCACGCCAAAAACCGCCTGCGTATCCGCCGGGACTGCCTTCCTTTTCGAGCACCAGCACGCGCAAGCCGTTTTTTGACAACAGCCCGGCGCATACCAGACCACCGATGCCGCCGCCGATAATTATTACGTCATACTTTTTGTTCATAGGTTTTTGGCGCACATGTTTCTAAAATCAAGAGGCTTGCATTTTATAAAAATACCCTGCGTATGTATAGCGCTTTCATCGAAGCACTTTTTCCATGCGGCGCCTTATTCCTTTGTTGCCGTTTTTCGGCAAGCAATAAGATCAATCAGTCAAGTATATTAACACACCGACAAGCTTGAGATTTATTGGTTGACACACTTCCTGGCTCTGCATATATTGTGCAACAGAAAATTCACTCACAATAATCAATGAAATAATTCAGCTCACTTGCACGGCCCTTTTGCAAGAAATCGTGCATTTAAGGAAAGTGGTCAACAAAGGGCTTTTCTGCCTCCTTTAAATACCGTTAATGGTGTGGTGAAATTTCCTGCCCGAATTTTGTCCTTGAATACAGAAAAGCTCTATAGGGAATATGAATCGTGAGAACGGAGCAGCCAAAATGGGAAGGATTGCTATAGCAGGCTTAATGTTGGGAATTTTTTTAAGTGGATGCAGCTATTCAACATTAACCAAAATCGAAAAAAAGTATGGTCGACCCGCGCGGGTGGAGATTGAATGTTTTGAGAACAGCGCCATCGCTTGCGATGAAGACACCTACTACAACAACAAAGATGCCATTAAACACATTGTTTGGTTTTACTATTGGCAAACCAGAAGAACTAGAGCGTTTGCAGCGGCCGGATCTAACGTGGGGGGTGCTATAATTAATGATTACACCGGCTGGTTATGTTGGGAGATTATAGCAGATAAAAATGGAGATGTTCTACAACATAGAAAATATATTGAACAGCCGAACAGGCCGAAACAGGGAAGAACGCCCGTTCAAGGCAGAGACAAACCGCTTCCGGGGATGAAAAAATCTGAATAAAAGCCCGAGGGTGCGCAACACGGTTGGCATGGTGCGCACGGCACCACGCCATTAATAATTTTGTTAAAAACAAAAAGTAACAAGTTAAAAATTTTACCGATTTACTAAATAGCACGGAGGCAATGTAAATGGTTCT
>Ga0272442_10003663_pt1 | contig 21456 bp, 8 predicted proteins | sample SSMForm2O_FD_200262 | JGI IMG/M metagenome (GOLD analysis project Ga0272442, IMG submission 200262) | Marine sediment archaeal communities from Little Sippewissett salt marsh, Falmouth, MA, United States - SSM-Form-2O | ecosystem: Environmental > Aquatic > Marine > Wetlands > Sediment ... | reverse complement strand
GGGACAGGCCCGCCAATTCAAGCAAAATTTTTCGTCTGTATCCGGGTTCCGGCTCGCTCCGCTCGCCTCCACCCGGATACAGACGGTTAACACGAAATTACAGAAACAACTTTACAGTAACCTCAAGAAGTCCTCATATTCTCCCTGTAGATAAAATATAGATAGAGCTAAAATATACGTGATCAGAGAATATTGTCTATAAAACCTTAAGTTTTTTATAGGTATATCAGGGATTTAGAGTGTCAATATGCTTAACACCTCGTTTTTTTGTGAAATTTTCTTTTTTTTGCCTCAAAATTTCATAAGAAATTTGTTTACTTAGTAGAGGAAAACGAGCTAAGTAAAGGCGTAAATATGAGCAAAAAAACATCCAGATCGATTAGAAACAAAGAGTTTTTTGAGCTTTATGGACAAAGCCAAAATCGTATTCTTAGTTTTTTGTTTGTAATGGTCCATAATGAAGCTGATGCTGAAGATATATTGCAGGATACAGCAGCAACGATGTTGGAGAAATTTGATACATTTGAGCCGGGCACCAATTTTACTGCTTGGGGAATCATCATCGCAAAAAATAAAGCGCTGAATTTCATACGTAAAAATGCTAAGATGCGACCTCTTTTCCACAATAGCTTTTATACGCATGTTGCGGAACTGGAGACACGAGAGGATGAGAGATATTCTGATCGAGATGCTGCATTAGATAAATGTTTAAAGCAACTTGAAGAATCAGATCAAAAAATCTTGCAAATGCGGTATCAGCAAGAGCTTCCAATGAACAAAATTTCAGAATTATTAGGACGGTCTAAAACAGGCATTTACCACACGCTGGCTAGGATCCATAGCGTTTTACATAGATGTATACAAGTCTCAATGGCGAAGGCACAGGTATAATGGAACATAACAAAGACAGCCTGGAACTAAGTAAACTGATTGTAGAGTTAATAGAGGGTTCTATTGACGAAGAACGTTTCAGGATTCTTGATGATTATCTTTGTCGGTCCCCTGAAGCATTGAGTTTTTATCGCGAGGTCATGAAGAATATTGTTGCCTTGAAAAAGCGAAGTTATATCAAGTGGAATAATGATCTTTCGTTGGAGTCGAGTTTTTGGAAAGAATTGGCTGAATATGAAAAATCGGCTCCTGTGATCGAACTGCCAGAGCAAAAGCCGCAACGGGAGTTGATTCAAAAGGTTGTCTATCCGCCGCAAGAAAAGTATAAAATGAGCAAATTTTCGATCTTTACACTCATCACCTCGGCAGCGGCGATTCTTGTTCTTATGGCCTTTCTTGTTTTTACTGCACCGCAATCGAAGCCGGTTGCTACGATCACAGGAAGTTACAACGCCAGTTGGGGTCATTCGGAAATAATTCAAGGCAGCCGTTTATGGGATGACGGAAGTCTCTACCGCCTTGTAAATGGAATTGTCGAAGTAACTTTTGACAGCGGTGCCACAGTACTTGTTGAGTCGCCGGCTGAACTGGAAATAATCGATGAGAATGAAATGTATATCAGGGGCGTCATGACGGCGGCTGTTCCCGATTCGGCTCATGGTTTTACGGTCAATACCGTTAATTCCAGGGTCGTGGACTTAGGGACGGAATTCGGGCTTCTGTCTTCCGAAACAAAAGGGACCGAGGTCCATGTACGCAAGGGTACCGTTGAACATATACCTGCGGCAGGGACGACAAACCTTTCCAGGCTGCTTCTGAAGACCGGCCAGGCAAGCCATATGGATAAAGCAGGCGGTCTTTCGAGAATGGAATACCGGAACGAACAATTCCGCTGGGACCGGCCCTGTTCTTATGAGGCGGTTGTCATTGGGACGAAACCGGTTGCTTACTATCGATTTGAAAAAGGGGCTTCGGCATTGGGATTTGATGAGATGAGCCGGGCAGTGACCCTGAGCGAAAATTCAAGTCTGGTAGATTTCATGAGTGGTCCGAATATTGATCCTGAGCTTAAAAACCAATCGCTGCGTTTGGCCGGCCAAGCTGAAAGTGGCGTATTTATCGCCGATAAGGTGATGGAGTTAACAAAAGGCGAGGCACTTTCGATTTCGATGTGGGTTCGTCCGGAACAATCAGAAGAGACAGGACAGAATGTTCTCATTTATACGAACAATAGTAAAGATTTTCCGTCATATTCCAATCAAATATACATGACGGACGATAACCGAGTCCGTTTTTATATTCATAGCGTTACACGGCAGCGGGAGGTTATAGAAACCCAGGTGCCGGTTTCGCTTAATCAGTGGTTTCATATAGCGGCTTGTTACGATAATAAACAGATTAAGCTATATATTAACGGTCAGTTGCAGGCATCGCGGTCAGTGGCTGAGGATTTTAGTCCGGAATATCACGAGAATGGTTTTTGGGCTGTCGGTGTTGGCTCGGCAATACAAGAACTTTTGCCGTTTGAGGGTTCTATCGATGAACTTAGTTTTCATGACCGCCAGCTTTCGGATAAAGAAGTGGAGATACTCTATGAGGCCGCAAAACACTAACAATAACCTAATATTTGAGGAGAAATAACAGAACAATTCGTAAGTAAACAAGTAAATAAGTAGGAAATAAAAGTGAGAGTCGATGAGATGCCCTAGAAAAGCCCCCATCGACTCTCGGACGGACTTGCCAGACGCTGTTTTACGTCGTGGAAATCCTTATCTTTATTATTGGTTTTTCATTCCTGCAGGCAAGTCAAAACTCTAACTTTTTTAACCAATAAGGTCAAAATACCCTAAATAGGGTAAAATAACGGATGTTTAACTTAGGTATATATGGGTGTTTGTCCTGATAAACACCAGTGTCTATGTTCAGCGAATAAAAACAGGCCATTGTCGTGAAATATTTTGTGTGGGTGCTATGAAAAATGTTGAAGCGTGTGTTAGGAGCAGTGGGTGCAGTGACGGATTTAATCGGAATTCCATGTTAAATCCGGAGGTTTTTTAGCTAAAATTGCGCGTTAATTTTTTTATTTGAAGTGTGTGTGTACAGGGATGGTGAGTGTTGAAAGGGATTTTTTAAAAACGTTTATGATTGTAAGGGTGTGTTTAACTAAATTCATTTTATTTGAAAGGATGGTAACATGATGAAAAAAGTAATGATGTTAAGTCTTGTTTTAATGTTGGCCTCGATGGCATCAGCCATTTTGCCCGTCGTGTTAGATGATTACGACGGAAGTGTCCCTATTCAGACGTATGGGGATAATGCCTGGGATCCCAACGACCTGTTAACAAACGTAATCAGTAGCGGCAGCCAAATAAAAAGCAATCCTGTCGTTGATGTGGATGCCAGTGCACTCGGGTATGTTGAAGGTATCGATGAACCCGTCATGAGTATCACACTGACAGCGAATCCGGGCAACACAATGCCGAGCCTTGGCAAGGTGATGGTCGCTGATGCTGCTGACCACAGATGGATGTTCTATTTTGCTCCGGATATGATAGAACCCAACAGCGTGGTCACGGCTTACAGTACATCCAGTAACAGGCAGGCTGAGGGTACCACCGACGGAGTGTTCGACTGGTCAACAGTGAGTGACTACTGGATTCAGATGTTTGACTATGAAGGTTATATAGTCAATTTGACCTTTGACGAGATGGCATTGGTGGATATAACTCCCGCTTCAAGCGCTTGGGGGCCCACTCCGGAACGCTTTGAAGTTGTTGATTTAGACACTTTTTCAAATGAACTCACATGGGAATCTCCACTGGATTTTGTTCCTGTCGATCCTAATTTGGTTTCCGTTCAATCGTATGACCTTACCTATTACGTAAAAGATATTGATCAGGTTGACCAGTATGATCCGAACTGGCTTACGTATGGTACAACTGTTTCGAATGTCACCAGTCCACTTGACATCTCCGGTTTGGGTCTCACCGCTGACCAGACCATGTTCTGGCGTGTGGATACACATGTCACCTTGATAAGCGGCCCTTCAGTTGTTGAAAGTACGGACTGGGAGTTTACCACGCTGACAGATCAACCTGTGTTCATTACGCAGCCCGTTGACCAGACTGTTAAAGGAAACGTAGGCGAATCGGCTGTGTTTACTGTTGAAGTAACGAAACCGGCAACGTCCTTCCAATGGTATAAGGGTGATCCTGCGACCGCAGTCAATAACGGTGATGACGGGGGTGATGTTAGCGTAATCAGTACGGCGACCATGTCAACACTTACGATTGATAATGTGGCCCCTGCGGATGCGAACAGCTTTTATTGCACCGCAACCAATGCCTTCGGCTCCTCTGCCTCCGACACTGCTGAGCTGACGGTCCAATACATGATGGCGTATTGGCCGTTTGATTCTGATCTCCAGAGCGTTGTGCCCGGCAGTCCTGCTGTTTCTGTTAACGGAAGCGTAACCGTCGTGGCAGGCGGAATGGTCGGAAACTGTGCAGACTTTGATGGAAGTGGTCATTGGCTTCAGACGACCTCAGAGGATTCTGTGTACTTCGATCCAATGAATTCCGCGATGACTGTCATGTTGTGGGTCAATTCCAATGAGGCCGGCCGGTGGGAACCGTGGGTATCGCGATGGGGTGAAAGTGACCAGGGCTGGCAATTGCGGCTTAACAATACCGACAACTGGCCTATTTTTTCCACCCGCGGAACAAACGGCTCCGATGATGATCCCAGAAATGGTGATAGATCTTTGGATATTCAAAACAGTTGGCATCATATCGTTGGTGTCACGGATGGCGTTACTGGCGTCAAGGAAATCTATGTCGATGGTCAACTCTACGCAGACGGTACCGGCTACACCGGTATAATTCCCACAGACACGATGCCTCCTTTGGGCATTTCGTGCAGGGTTAGAGGTGACACCGGGGCTGTTGAGTACAATGATTATGACATGCAAATGGATGAGATCAAACTGTTCAACTATGCTCTCACCGCTGAAGAGATCGTTAATATCTATCTGGCAGATACCGGCTTACCCTATCTTTGCCCCGCGGACGCTGATTTTCCGCATGGACTCGACTATGACAATAACTGCCTGATTGACCTGATTGACTTTGCTGCAATGGCCTCAGACTGGCTGGATTGTGCTCGCTATCCGGTATCGGCATGCCCGTAATTCTGTCGAATTAGTTTTGATTGGTAAGAACAGTTGAATGAAACTGTAACGTATTATCCATCTGTCGGGCCGGATAGCTCCGGCCCGACAGGTGATTCTTAGGGATAAGAATGTATTGCTCAAGAGAGTTGTTGTTTACGGAACGGAAAAATATGATCCTGAAAAAAGAAAATGGATTTACGCTTATTGAACTGCTGGTCGTGATAGCGATTATTGCATTGCTGCTGTCGATTATCGTGCCGTCGCTGGGCAAAGCGAAAAGCTATGCAGAAGAGATTATCTGCAAAAATAATTTGCACCAGTATCAATTGGTGACAGAAATTTATACCCTTGAAAATGATGATTTTTTACCGGTTCCGCAGGAGTCGATCTTTACGAAGGACAGTGTATTTACAGCAGCGGGAGAAACAAGTAAGTCCTGCCGATGGCATAATCCTAATTTTGAGTTGGATGCTCATCCCGAATTTGGCGGGCCCCTTTGGCCTTATCTCCAAACCGGTGATGTGAGTGTCTGTCCGGTATTTCGCCGACTTGCCAAAAAAATGGAAAATACCCACAAAGGCCACGACGGAAGCGATACCGGCGCAATCACATATAGTTTGTCTATGAATGGGAATTTACAAATTTTAGTCGGGCCTGGATGGACTTTTCAATCTGTCCGAAAATCAGCGGTTAAAAACCCTTCACAGGTCTTTTTGTGGGCCGAGGAAAACATGTGGCAGTTGAATGGTCTTTCTAAATGGCCTCTCAACGATACGACCATCCTGTCAGGTTCAGATGCCTTGGGCAGTTTTCATAAAATTTCAAATGCACAACTGTCAGCACAAATCGGCAGTGGAGAATATAACGCTGGCAGTTGTAATGTGCTTATGGTGGACGGTTCTATAGAGATGGTGACACCCCTGGATATCAAAGATTTAGAAGGAGAAAGAATGTGGTAAACGAGGGAGGACATCTTTTTTCGGGGGTTTTCGGGTTATCCGTGTGGCCGTTTAGATTAAATAGGGAGCTGGGGCGGTCGGGTCTTGGCCGTTACTGAAACGAGAAAATATATTATGGGGGTTGATATGTTGAGAAGAACAGGTTTATTGTTCAATGTTATTTTCCTGATGGCTTCGGTTGCATCCACGGCTCAAGTCGTGCTGGATGAATTTGATGGAACCACCGGCGGCTATAAAGCTTATGGGGAGGATAATGCCTGGGACGGCGTCAACACGCTAACAGGCACAAGCAGCGGCCAATTGCGTTGCACGGGCGTTAGTGCCGATGCCAGTGAATTCGGTTGGGATGAAACCGCTGATGTCCCCGGCATGCGTATTGCACTGAAAGCGAACGCGGGTAACACAATGACCTCCATTGGCAAGGTGATGATAGCCGATGCCGCTGATCACAGATGGATGTTTTATTTTGGTGATCCGATGACCGGAGCCAATGACGAATGGGTCACGTCTTCCAGCATATCCAGTAACAGGCAGGCTGAGGGTACCACCGACGGAGTGTTCGACTGGTCGCAAATCACAACCTACTGGATTCAGTGGTTTGATGTTTTTGACTCAGATACGATCGATTTGACCTTTGACACGATGTCTTTACTCACTATGAGACCCACCCTTACGACCACTGCAAGCAATCCCGTTTACGGAAATTTCACGGTGGATATCGCCTTTCCAGGGGCCGTGACCGGATTGGAAGAGTCTGACTTTGATGTTGTTAACGGGACGGTTCAGGCCTTAAGCGGCAGCGGGAACGCGTACTCCATTGAGGTTGTCCCAACCGTCAGTGGAACTGTTTCGATTACGCTTCCGGCCGGCACTGTGAGTCATTCATATCCCGAATCCAACACATTGGTAATGACCTATGTGTTGCCGATGACATTTGTTCACCCGGGGATTGCGGTGTCTGTTGAAGATCTGGATCACGTGAAAGCGAGACTCAACGTTGAGCCCTGGAAAACGGGCTATGAAGATATGCTGGATAGCGGTTTGTCTGATTTAGATTATGTTATGAGGGGACCGTTTGCTGAGGTGGGCCGCCGAACAAACAATGGAGAGTGGGAAAATGATATGGAGGCGGTTCATAGTTTGGCGCGCCGGTGGTATTTTACCGGCAATGAGGCCTATGCCCAGAAGGCACGCGATATTCTGATCGCCTGGGCGACAACCCATACGCTATGGAATGACGATAGTGGGACTTACCTGTCCATGGGCTACGAATGCATGCACGTTTTTGAAGGTGCGGACATTCTGCGCGGCACCTGGCCGGGCTGGACGCAAAGCGACACCGATATCGTAAAAGCCTATTTTGAGACTGTATGGTGGGATGAGTTTCATATTGCCGTGCCCGGTCCGCTTCGAGCTGCGAACCAGGGTATGGCCCAGTTTACCGCCGCTCTGGGGATTGCCATCTTTAATGACGATCAGGAAAAGTTTGATCAGTGTCTTCAGGTCTTCCTGACAGATGCCGCCGCCGCATTGGGAAGTACGCTGCCCAACGGCCAGATTGGCGATACCGGTCGCGATTGCCATGATCAGGGCCAGCTCATGCTGATGGTCTGGGCTGCGGAAGCGTTCTGGAAGCAGGGGGTGGATGTCTATTCAGCGTTCGACGACCGTATGTTGGCGGCTGCAGAGTATCTTTCGCGATTTAACCTATTAGTGGACATACCGTTTATTCAGGCTGGTACGGTATACGATATTTATCCCGAGGTTCATTTTCTTGCAGGAGAGTATGCCAATTGTCATATTGAAACGAAAATGCTCACGATGCTCCATGGTGCTTACCTGGTGCGGAATGGAATGCGCTCGCCTTATCTCGAAACATACCTTACATGCACGACACAAAATAAGGACTCCTATTGTTACCTGAAATCGGCCGACACGTCCACGGCAGCGCCTCCTGACCCGGTAACCCCGCCAGCTGGCGTTGCTTCGGTAACAAGCCTGAATCAAGCGAATATGGGCGATTGCTCGGGCGGCAGCGCATCGTACAATGCCCCCGCAGGAACCTGGACCGTCACCGGACAGGGATCGAGTCTTTGGTACAGCTCAGAACCCGGCTATCGTTTTGCCTACCGGCCGGTGACCGGTGATGCCACCATTATCGCACAGCTTACCTCTTTTGCAGGGGGAGGAGACCTGAATGCACGAGCCGGATTGGTTTTCTCTGAAAGCTTAAATAATGGTGACGAAATGGGTGCTGTTGCCATAACCGCTCCGAACGACAACGATGATTTGGATTGCTTCTATCGCGGCCATGCAGCCAGTAGTCACCGGGCTGATTCTCATGGAAAACCCAATCAGGCACGCCCGAGAATACCCTACTGGCTTAAAATTGAACGGATCGGCGACCGGGTTAATTTCTTCAGCTCTCCCGATGGCGCCAGTTGGAGTTGCGCAGGCAGCGCAGATTATGACCTTGCAGATACGGCCTATTTTGGACTGGCTGTCAGTGCGGATAACAATAGCAACCTGGCCACCGCCACCTTTACCGATGTCCGGATCACCGGCGGCGACGGCGGTGAAGCGTCTGAAGTCCCCCCCGCTCCGTACGCCATCTATGCGTCACCGGGCGGCGACCAGATTCCGTTGCGCTGGCTGGAATCGTTCGAGGCGGACAGCTATCGAATCTGGCGTACTACAACACCCGGCGGACCTTACACGCTTATTACAGAGCAACCCGGAACCAGCTACATTGATACCGATATCCTTTACGGGACGCACTATTACTATGCGGTCAGCGCAGTCAATGCCGTGGGTGAAAGTCTGCTTTCGGCGGAAAGTACGTTTACAATTCCAAATTTGACGTTTTATGAAGGTGAAGACTATGACGCTCACAGCGGTGTCCAAACGGAAAGTACCTCGGACTATTTCGGGGGGCTGAACCTGAGCCGTCTTGATGACGGGGATTGGGCTCGCTACAATGATATCACGATTGACACGGGAGCCGTCTTCAAAGCCCGGTGCGCAGTCAACGGCGCCGAAGACCGCGACCCGATCGGCTATATAGAGATACGATTGGATAGCCCCGGCGGGACACTCGTGGGTGTGATTGATCCGATTGATACCGGTGGTTGGCAGTCCTGGGCAACGGCTGAAACAACCCTGTCACCAGCGGCGGTCGGGACGCATGATCTTTATCTGGTGTTTAAAGCGCAAACTGCCGGCGACAGCCCCGGCCTTAATATCAACTGGTTCGATATTACGTATCCCCATATCACCGAGTATGATCTGGGTATGGATTTAACGCTTACATATGACCCGGCGACGCATGCGCTGATCAATCCCAGCTCGATCACGGCATGGGATTCCACATCTACCCATTTGAAACTGGCGGATGGCAGCGACCTGAGCAATATGGATTTTCCGGGGATGGGAATTACGTCCTGGGCAACGACTGATTTTGGCGACGATTCCATTGTTACGAGCTGGGATGGGGCTAATCTGAGTGGAATTACGCTGTATACGGACGGTAACTTCGGTGCCGGCGACAACTTCACAGGCGCCGACTTCTCGAATATCGTTTGGGGTACAGCGATTTCCACAACTGATCCAACTCGATTTTTCAGCGGCGGTTCGGGGGCTACGTCTGCCGCCGACAAAGATGATGCCGTTACCTTTGCCGGAGCGGATCTATCCCTGATTTCAGGTGATGCGCGAACCGTGATGGTCAATAATCTCGGTGGTTTTGACGGCGCAACGCCCATCGGTGCAAAAATTGATCATGCGTTTATAACAAACTCCGGCTGGGACAAAGGTGCTCTGTTTGCTGCCGGTTGGCAAACCCCATTTTCGTTTGCTGATGGCGATCTGAACTTTGACGGCAGGGTAGATCTGTTGGATGTCGCTGAGCTTTCTGCGGGCTGGCAGTCTGAACAGGGTTACACCATGGATGATTTGCTTCATGTCGCCAACGATTGGCTCGCCGAAACAGTTCCATCAGTCAATGTTACACTTGATACTTTTGATGGGTCCCTCACCAGCCATTACGTTTGGGGGGGCAATGTCTGGACCGCCCCCGACACGTTAACTGGCACAAGCGGCAGCCAAATGCGCTGCCAGGACCTTGGTGTGGATGCTGGTGAACTCGGTTTCGATGAAAGCCCAGATGTCCCTGTCATGAGTTTGACACTGAAAGCGAACGCGGGTAATACTTTGTCGTACATTGGCCAGGTGATGATAGCCGATGCTGACAACCGCCGATGGATGTTTTATTTTGATGATCCGATGACGGGAGCCGACGACGAATGGGTTACGTCTCTCAGTACATCCAGTGAAAGGCATCTAAGCGAGGGTGAACCCACCGGCGTCTTCGACTGGTCAACAATTGAGACCTACTGGATTCAGTGGTTTAATGCATTTCAGCCAGGAGATGTAATCAATCTGACCTTTGACGAGATGTCTTTGCTCTCTATATGAGGCGTCTCCTTGCCCTTGTTTGTGGGGCATTAGAAGAGGTATTGTGGTTGTAAATAAAACAAAGATATTTTTTTTAGGGCATGGAATTATGAGAAGTACAGGTATTGTATTAAGTATTATTATTCTGTTGGCTTCAATACCATCATCCGCTGACGTCATACTTGATGATTTTGACGGCACCAACGGTGGTGGCTATACTGCTTGGGGGCTCAATACCTGGACCCCTCCCGATACATTAACGGGCACAAGCGGCAGCCAAATGCGTTGCCTGGAATTTAATGTTGCCGATGCCAGTGAATTCGGTTGGGATGAAACTGCCGATGTCCCCGTCATGACCGTCACACTGAAAGCGAACGCGGGCAATACTATGGCGTCTATTGGCCAGGTGATGATAGCCGATGGTGACGACCGCAGATGGATGTTTTATTTTGATGATCCGATGACAGGGACTGACGACGAATGGGTCACATCTAGCAGTACATCCAGTAACAGGCAATTGAGCGAAGGTACAAATGATGGAGAAGACTTCGACTGGTCAACAGTTGAAACCTACTGGATTCAGTGGTTTAATGCATTTCAGTCAGGAGATGTAATCGATTTGACCTTCGACACGATGTCTTTGTCCTATGACGAGCCATGTGAACTGATTTATCCGGTTGGTGAAGAAGGAGTTTACTGGAATCCTGAACTTCAATGGTCAGCGCCTTCAAGTTACACGCCTGGCGGTTACAATATTTATCTGGGTACGGATCAACAGCAAGTGGCCGATCGTGATCCTGCCGTTCAGTATAACACCATCCTCGATCCTGATCTAAATCACTCTGTGACGGGATTGTCATATGGACAGCGTTATTACTGGCTTGTAGAGGCCCGTCGAGATGATTTACCCGAAACCGTCTGGGTTCCCAGCAGCATGGCAACATTTACCACAGGCGGCATCGCATCGAATCCATTTCCACCCGATGGGGAGCTAAATATAAGTCCCCCTGAGGTTGATTTGAGTTGGCAGGCGGATTCTTTCGCAACTTCCTATAAAGTGTACGCGGGTACAAGTTTACCTTTAGACTTTATCGATGAGGTGACGGAACCTGAATATATGGGTTTGTCTATACCTCAGGCAGTCTCAACTTATTACTGGCGTGTGGACGTATATGTCAACTCCACTCCAACGGTTGAAGGTGACGTTTGGTTGTTTACGACCGATTCTGAACCCCTGAGATGTCCGGATGGCGATTTAAATGATGATTGTGCCGTCAATTTGTTAGACCTATGCATCTTTGCCGGGCAATGGCTGGATCCTGCAGGCGCTTCTGCGGATCTGGTCGGTAACGATGGAGTCAATTTAGGTGACTTTGCGGTCATCGGAACTAACTGGCTGGAAGAACAAGAAAAGATTCCGGTCGTTATCAATGAAATTCACTATAATCCGGATGTTACAACTGAGCTGGTGGAATTTGTTGAACTGTACAATCCGATGCCGCTCGATGTGGATATATCCGGCTGGCACTTCTGTGACGGGATCACGTATGAGTTCCCACCCGGGACGATAATGCCGGCGGAAGGTTATATTGTCGTCGCTGAGGATCCAAATCTGGCGTATACACCAACGACGCTCATGGATAAATACGGCGTTCCTGCAAGCCTGGTTTATGGACCGTTTGAGTTTGAAAGCAGCTTAGACAACGAAGGTGAAAAAATTGAGCTTTGTGATGCTGACGGTGTCGAAATCGATCAGGTTCAGTATGGTTTGGGGTTCCCATGGCCAACGGTGGGGGATGCAGTGCCGGATGACGGAACAGCCGTCGGCAGCGGCCACTCCATTCAATTGACGCATTATTCATTCGATAATGATTTAGCGGGCAGTTGGCGTAGTGCTTATCCAACCCCGGGTGAACGTAACGTCGTAGTTTATGCAAATAATATCCCGCCCCAGGTTCGACAGGTTAAGCATGCCCCGATGCAGCCAATGAGCGGCCAGGACGTGCTGATTACCTGTAAGGTGACCGATCCTGATGGTGTTCAGTATGTGAAGCTGGAATACCAGGATGTCGCACCGGGGAATTATATCGGGTACCAATATGGCGATTTTTCCAATTATCCCAGTGATGTTACGACCAAAAATCGTGTCCTCAATCCTGACTATGAAACAGGGTGGGTGGAATTGTCCATGCATGATGACGGCATCAATGGCGATGAATTAGCAGACGATGATGTGTACACCGTAGAAATCCCTGGCTCTGTTAATCAGCATCGGCATCTGATGCGTTATCGAATACAGACAAAGGATACGACACCGCTGGACGAACTTCAGGTACCATACCCGGATGATCCGCAGCCGAACTTTGCCTATTTTGTTTATGACGGTGTCCCGGCGTGGTCGGGTGCGATCGAACCGGGTGATTCCGGCTCAAACGGCGACGTTGTAACGTATAGCCAGGACGTGATGAACTCTTTCCCTGTCTATCATATACTCACCAGAGCCCAGGATGTTGAAGAGTGCCGAACGGATCCGGGATGGAATAGAGCTTCAGAAAAAGCCGGTTGGTACTTGTGGACAGGGACATTGGTGTACGATGGCGTTGTTTATGATAATATCTGGTTCCGGGCCCGCGGTTGGACCAGCACCTATGCTTATGGAAAGATGAATTGGAAGATTGATTTAAACAGGGGACACTACTTCCAGGGGCGCGATCTCTATGGTAAAAAATATAAGAACAAGTGGGATAAACTGAATACTGCTTTTTGTCTTTCAAAGACCTCCAACGGCGGTAATCGGGGCGAATACGGCATGTTTGAGGCAGTTGGTTTTAAATTGTTCAATCTGGCAGAGGTTCCGTCTGTCACAACGCAGTGGTTCCAGCTTAGGGTCATCGATGATGCCGCTGAAGCGCCTGATCAGTATGAAGGCGACTTCTGGGGTCTGTATATGACGCTTGAGCAGGTTGATGGCCGTTTTCTGGATGAGTATGATTTACCCGATGGAAACATTATTAAGGACGGGTTTAGCAGTCAAGTCGGCGATATTAAACGCAATCAGGGCAAAACGCAGATGCCGTGGGACGATGATATTGCAGCATTTGAAAGTGCGTATGGAAGTCTGTCCAGTCCGATCTATCCGTCTCAGTCATGGTGGGAAAACAATGTCGATTTGGAAGCATATTACAGTTTCCATACGGTCTGTCATGCAATCCGTCACTATGACATCGGGGTCGAGACCAACTGCTTCCGCTATCACAGCCCAGAGACAGACAAGTGGATGATGACGCCCTGGGATATTGATGTCTCCTGGGACGAGAGTGCTTATAAAAAACCCGCTGACTATATCGCGGTTTGGGATTCCTGGCTTGATCATAACGGGTCCGACTGGCGAATTGACTATTACAACCGTATGCGGGAACTACAGGATCTGCTGATCAACGAGGACCAGGGGTGGCAGGTTATTGATGAGTATGCCGCGAATGTCTATCGGCCTGTAAATGGCCAATACTTAATGGATGCGGATCGCGCTCTTTGGGATTATAATCCGCGTGAGACAGATCTTCATAGTGACTATCACTTCTTTTCGAGTTCCGACTTAATCAGTCCTGACTTTGCCGGCATCGTTCATTTAATGAAAAGTTATATATCGCCTACAGGAGCCGGGGGATCGCGAATCGAAGATATGGCTGACGATGCTTCGATCCCGGACACACCGGTTGTTAGTTATATCGGCACATCCGGCTTCCCTGCTAACGACCTGACATTCCAGACAAGCGCCTATTCCGATCCTCAAGGGCCCATAACGTTTGCCGCGATGAAGTGGCGAATTGCCGAAATTGAGCCCGGGTCTGTCGCTCCCAGTGATCCCGGTACGGTTCTATTGATACCCGAAGAGGATGATACATGGAAGTACTTTGAGGGATACTCTGAACCTTCAGTACAGGGTGTATGGCGCCAGATCGGTTTTGATGACGGCTCATGGATTCAGGATCAGACAACACCCATAGGGTATGGCGAGTCTATTGTCAATACGGTAATTGATATGCGGCACAACTACACAACGGTCTATCTCCGCAAGGAATTTGATGTAAGCGATCCTGAGGCCTTTAGTTCGTTGAATTTGGGTGTCGTATATGATGACGGCTTCAATATCTGGATCAACGGCAATCATGTCGCTTCGGCAAATGTATCAGGTGAGAATCTTGCCTATGATGATACTGCTAATAATCCCCTTGAACCTGCCGGCTATGTTCCCTTTACGATAAACAATCCGGCTGATGTTCTTGTTTTGGGTACGAACATCATCGCGATTCAGGCCTTTAATGTAACGCTGGGCGGCAGCAGTGATTTCGTCATAGATGTCAAGCTTGAAGGCACCACGGATTCGGGAGTTTCCCCATCACCGACTGGAGGACTCGCAAAGCCAGGCAAATATGAGATTGAAACGTTATGGGAAAGTGATGAAATTAGGAATTCTGGCAATGTAAACATTACTATCCCGGCCAGTGTCGTCAATCCCGGCAGAACCTATCGTGTTCGCTGCCGCATGAAGGATAATACAGGTCGCTGGAGTCACTGGTCCGATGCAAATCAGTTTATCGTGGGTGAGCCGTTATCGGCAGGTATATTGGACAATCTGCGAGCAACTGAGGTGATGTATAACCCGGCTGAAGCCGATATATCAAAAGGTGAACTCGATGTTGATAGCGATGAGTTTGAATTTATTGAACTCAAGAACATTGGCGATGAAACGCTCGACCTGACACATGTTTCATTCACGGAGGGCATTTCATTTGCGTTTGCAGGCAGCAATGTTGATACTCTTGGTCCAGGTGAGTTTGTGCTTGTTGTGAAGAATCGGGCTGCTTTCGAGTCGCGTTACGGTACGGGCATGAGCAGCCGGATCGCAGGAGAGTACACGACTCAAAAACTGTCCAACTCCGGCGAGCTTGTAACGCTTGATGATTACTGGAACGGTACGATAACCGAATTTGAGTACAACGATGGTCGCGCATGGCCCTTTGCGTCAGACGGCGGAGGCCACTCGCTTGTACCATTGCCCGGTGCGATTGCCGATCAGCCGGATGGCACCTCGAAATACGGCGGAAACTGGCGACAGAGTGCCTATATCAATGGTTCTCCCGGTGCGGATGATCCGGAGTTGTCGGCCTCAGTCTTGATCAATGAAATCATGGCGCATACGGATTATCCGGTCCCGCCGTATGATTCAAGAGACTGGATTGAACTTTATAATGCGGGTACTTCGACAGTGAATCTCAACAGCAACTGGTATCTCAGTGATGATCTTGATGATCTTAAGAAATGGGCGCTGCCTGTTCATGCATTGCCGGTAAACGGCCGTGTCAGCTATGATGAAGTTGACGATTTCCATAATCCGATTACAACAGGCTTTGGCCTGGATAAAGCCGGCGAACAGGTGATTCTGTCGTACCTGCCGGGTACGACGGAAGACCGTATTGTTGACAGCGTGCGATTCAAGGGTCAGGAAAACGACACGTCGCTTGGCAGATATCCGGACGGCGGAGCCTACTTCTTTGCGATGGACCCTTCGAGGGATTCAGCGAATACAACACCCAATCACGATATTGTGATCAGCGAGATTATGTATCATCCCGAAGAGGGAACAACCAATGATGAATATATTGTGTTGTACAATCCGACAGGCCAGACGGTTGACCTGTATAATGCATCAGGCCCATGGCGACTTGATAATGCAGTCAATTTTACGCTGCCTGATTCGATATCAATGGCAAATGGTTCTCGATTAATTATTGTCGGTTTCGATCCATCGACAGAAACAGAACAATTGGATGCATTTGAAACAGCGTACAACACCGGTGAATTGACAGCCGGAGTTGACATTGTTGGCCCATGGAGCGGCAACTTGTCTAATGGGACCGAACGGCTGGCTCTGGAAAGACCGCAGGCACCGGATACAGTGGGGGACCCGGTCTCCTGGGTCATCGTCGATGAGGTGACTTACAGCGATTATGATCCATGGCCGCTTAGCGCTGATGGGACAGGAGATGCTTTGGGCAGAGTCTCTGATGCATCGACAGCGTCCGGTCTTGATCCGGAAAATTGGCAGGCGAAAAATCCAACTCCATAAAGAGATGAATTAAACATTAAGTAGATATGGCAATAGCTTAGATTGTTTCTTTGCAGTGCTAATGAAAGCGGTATTTTAAATAATCTGGGTTTGAAGATTAATTTTTACAGGCGTTGTCATTATCCGAAACACTACTTTTAATGTTAAGTCTTGTGTTGCTGTTGGCTTAGATTGCAGTTGAAATTTTTCTTGATGATGCTATAATTCCGACAAATAACCAAGAAGAGAAATAAAAAAGATGGAAAACATCCGATCAGGGAGTTGTTATGTTCATAAACAAAAAGGTTAAGTTTTTGTCTTTTTCCGGTCAATTTCCCATTGGTTTTTCACTGCTGCTTTTGCTGGGATTGACCTGCTCGACAGGGCTTGCTGCGACCACAGTCAACGTGTCCACATTGGCCGAATTGCGTTCCGCCGTACAGCAAAGCGACCAGCACATTATCATGAAACCGGGCAAATACAATATTACCGAACTGCCCGACCGGTCCAGATATTTTCCGTGCTCGGGCAATAACAACATCATCGAGATGACCGGCGTCTATATCGCGTTTCCGGTGGGCCAGGCCAACCGGGCCTATTTCAGACTGACCGGCAGCGGCATCACCTTCAAAGGCGGCGAATATGAGGATGTCTATCAAAACGGGATGACCGAGGTCACGGATTTCGGCAGTTATAACCAGGACAGAGAGAACCTGGCAAAGGGTCAAAAAGGCGGAGCGCTGATCATCATACCCGGCAATAACAACCGGGTCGAGGGCATCAAGTTGACCGCACGAGGATCCTTTCCCTATGGCTATGGAAACATTTACGGCATCGGGGCCGGCAATGCCGCGGGGCTGGACAAACGATGCGGATTATTGATTCACGGCAAAAACGTCACCGTTGACGGCTGCGAATTTCAGCATCGGGCATTCGGGCATGTCATTTATATGGGAGGCGGATTTGACGATGTCCTGATCAAAAACACGCTGATCGAAGGGGCAGTCAGACCCAGCAACGATCTGTATGCCGAAACGAATGACGGTGATCTTCCCAAACGATTCGATTATAAAGTGCAGTTTGACGTCCTGAAGGGACTTCCTATTCCCCGGGACAAAATGCTGAATCTGACCGAAGACGGCATCCGGGCTTATCCCGGCAGCGGCGACGTGACGGTCGAAAACTGCGTCATCAAGAAATGCCGGGCCGGCATCAAACTATACATGACCAGCGGCAAAGCCATCGCCAGGAACTGCACCGTCCTGGATTGTATTGTCGAGGGCTATTCCATGCCCAGTGACGGCGAAGTGATTAATTGCCGAGGAAACGCCGCGTATGGGCCCCTGATCTACATCCACCCCGCCGATCATTTCTATAAAGTCGAAGCGGCCCACCGAAGCAGCATTGAACTGGAACTTCTGCCCTCGCCCCACGCCGTTGGAAATCATGTCATGGCCGCCATTCGCGGGACAAACAACATTTTCAAACTCACGCAGGCGGAAAGCCCCATCGATGCGGTTCTGCGTCCCATCGTGGTGGGTTATTATTCGCGGTTTGAATTATTAACCACCGATTATCCCGGCGTGCCGGAGGGGTATGAAGAAAATTATGAAAAGAACAAGGTCAACTACGAAGCCAAAAACAATACCATTCTGAATGAAACGGAATATCCCGTCATATTGGGTGAGCGTTCTGAACGGAATAATGTGACAAGTTATGGAAAGATTACTGATTACGGAAAGAACAATGCAACGCTTTCAATAAAGGAACTTCCAGATCATTGAGCATCCATAAAAAGAGTAGTTGACACCTGCGCAGTCAACGTCTTAAATGGACAACCGATCCAGACAGCGATTGATTGCAAACTGCATAAGTGATAGGGATAGAAACAGGTGACCTCAATCGAAACAAGGTGGCGGACTTCCAGGTCATTGGGAAATAAGAATTTACAGTTGCTTTATAGGGCGGATTCAACTCATAAATGCAACTGAGTTAAATGCGCATGGAATGTATTAGATTACTATCACAAGAAAGGAATTCTATGTATTGTTTTGTTAACGGTCGCTATAAGAGAATACTGTCCATTTTGATTATCATGAGTACAATGTCTTTTGCTGCTAAGGATACGCAAAAGGTCAAAGTTTACCCCGCCCCGGAAGGGATAGAGCTTTCCAGCGATTTCACTGTGATAGTCGAAGGGCAGCAGGTCCCGGTGTACAAAACAAAAGTTCCTCCGGCCGGACCCATACCCCGCCTGACCCGATCGCTCAGCGAGTTCGGTTTTGCTTCTTTTGCCTCATTCGATATGCGCGCAAGTGTCGATGTTACAATAACCTGCCCGGAACCTGTGAAATCTATAAAAATTCTGCCGACATCCTTTCACATTGTTCCTAAAGTACATGACAAGACCATTACGATTACCATCGATAAGCCCAAGCATGTGACAGTTGAGGTAAACGGCGACTGGCAGGAATCGCTTCATATTTTTGCCAATCCATTCGAGGCAAATGCTCCTGCTCCTGATGATCCGGATGTTGTTTATTTCGGGCCGGGAGTTCATGAGATCACAAGTCTTTCTGTAGGGGATAATAAAACTGTTTATCTCGCCGGAGGCGCATACATACGATGTGGTATGGATCCGGACGAAAAACCCGAGCAAGTGGGCCAAAGTAAGATGCTCCTTACCACATTTACACTGGGTGGCAAAAACATTACCTTTTGCGGCAGGGGGATCATCGATCAGTCTGCAATTCCCAGGGCAAAAAGACGATATTCGCTTTTAGTTCATGATTCGGAGGATGTGACCATCGAAGGTGTTATCTTTCTCGATCCCAGCCGCTGGACAGTTCCGATCAAACGATCTGACAATATCCATGTGGACAATATCAAGATCATCGGCTGGCGCGGCAATTCCGACGGAGTCGATATTTCCAGCAGCCGTGATGTCCTGGTGGAAAACTGCTTTATGCGCACACTGGATGACCTTGTTGTGGTAAAAACTCGTACGGGCCAGGGCGAAGCAAAAAATATCCATGTACGCAAGTGTGTGCTCTGGAACGAGTTGGCCCATGCCCTCAGCATCGGTGCCGAAGTTCGTGAAAATGTGAGCAATGTCCTTTTTGAAGATTGCGATGTTATCCACGATGTCGGGCGTGAAACGGCGCTGCGTATTTACCACTGCGATGATGCTGTAATCAGAGATGTTACTTTCCAGAATATCCGTGTCGAGGAAGCACGGCGTCTGATCTCGCTTTGGATCGGTAAAACACGCTGGACAAAAACCGAAGAACGCGGCCATATTCAAAATGTCGTATTCAGGGATATTACAGCCGTTTCGGCACCAATTGACCCTACCCTGACCGGCTTCCAGGACGGTTCCGACTGGAAACCCTATATCATCAAGGATCATGCGAGCATGGAACTTGTCGGATTTGATGAGAGTCACATTGTAGAGGATGTGCTGTTTGACAATGTCGTGCTTGACGGCAGGAAGGTAACAGCAGAGCACGTGACAATGAATGAATTCGTCAGAGATATTCAATTTGAGTGAGGTCATCTTTTGTTCTATATAACACACTGGGAAATTAAACTGAGTCAAGGCTAATTTGTTTACACCTGCTTTTCTTAAAATGGAGCTTATTGAGACGCCATGCAGTACAAAAACTAATTTTCGATAAGTTCTTTTAGTGCATAGACTTAAAAAACATACGAACATCATTGTAATGTTGTTATGAGTTATTGCACCTTGATGTTCGCATCAGTTATTGTATGTCAGTTATGCTTGGAATAGAAAATAAAGCGAAAGCTGCTAAACAAAAAATAGCAACAGAGAACGGCAGAGAATATAATCTTTGAGTTTATGGAATAGGAAAATACAATGAAGAAAACACTTCTTATACTTTTGGTTATCGAGTTGACTATTATTGCATCGAAGACAGCCATGGCGTGGCCTAAACAGCCGGATGAACCGAATAACCCGACCGATTCTTATGACTTTACTGACGAAGCAGCGCCGCCGGAAGAACCGTTGACCCTCTGGTATCGGAAACCGGCTACGCTATGGGAGGTCGAGGCACTGCCGGTAGGTAACGGTCGATTAGCGGCGATGGTCTTTGGCGGCATTAACCATGAGCGCATTCAGTTTAATGAAGAGACTCTCTGGGATGGTGTGCCGACCGATTACACCAATCCCGAGGCCCTGGGGGCTTTGCCCCAAGTCCAGCGTTTACTCTTTGAGGGCAAGAATGCCGAGGCCACAAGTTTAGCTAAGCGGAAGATGATGGGCAGTCCCTACAAGATCAAATCCTATCAGACCTTTGGCGATCTGTTTCTCGATTTCCCTGCAACTGACACCGTGGCAGGTTACCGCCGTGATCTTGATCTGACCACGGCGATTAGCCGCGTTCAGTACACAATTGATGGCGTAGAGTACGTGCGTGAAGTGTTTGTCAGTGCGCCGGATCAGGTCATTGTGGTCAATCTCAAGGCCAGTCGCCCAGGGAAGATCAATTTTACGGCTGGCTTTTCCCGTGAAAATGCGACCATGGAGTCTGCTTCCCGGAATCGTATGATCCTGCGCGGCAAGTTGGGTGTCGATTTTGAGGCCCAGCTTCTGCCGGTCGTCAAAGGTGGAACTGTGCAGTCCCAGGATAGCAAGCTTGACATTCGTAAAGCCGATGAAGTGACATTACTTTTGGTCGGGGCAACCAGCTATAACAGTGCGACAGACCTGTCCGGTGACGCTGCGGCCCGCTGTGAGAAACCGCTCTGGGCGGCGGCCAAGAAGTCGTATCAGCAATTGCGTACGGCTCACATTGCTGACCATCAATCCCTATTCAATCGCGTGACGCTTGATTTGGGAACAACCGGCGCAG
>Ga0272442_10003660_pt1 | contig 21466 bp, 17 predicted proteins | sample SSMForm2O_FD_200262 | JGI IMG/M metagenome (GOLD analysis project Ga0272442, IMG submission 200262) | Marine sediment archaeal communities from Little Sippewissett salt marsh, Falmouth, MA, United States - SSM-Form-2O | ecosystem: Environmental > Aquatic > Marine > Wetlands > Sediment ... | reverse complement strand
AGGTTCTCACTCATGGCAAGTGGTCTACTCAACTGGGTGACTTGTCATAGGGGCCGGCCGGTGTTTGCCGCACCGCCGGTCCCGCCTCTTAAGAAGGGTCGTGCTAGTTGTTCATTTCCTCTTCCTTTTGAGCCACTACCATATCACGTTTTCACTGGGCGTGCAAGTAATTATGAAGAGTTTTTATTACTTTGCCACAGAACCTTCCAATAGCGGCCAAGTCAACTCCTTTGGGTCAGCGGGGTGGGGTAGGGGAATTGGGATATTCTCAGTCTGGCGGCATGCCCCCTGACGCCGCGACTGCGGATAACGTGTGCAATGCCCGGCAGGATTGGTCAGTTTTCCGGGGATTAGCAGGTATGCCTCGGGAATTGACAATGCCGTAGGGTAGTGTATAGTTTCCGGCTGATTCGGTAATCTGTCGGGGCGTAGCGCAGCCTGGTAGCGCGCAACGTTCGGGACGTTGAAGTCGTGGGTTCAAATCCCACCGCCCCGACCATTTCATACTTGTCACGCCATCGGCGTGATTCCCGGCGCATTTCGCGCCGGTCGCGTCGGCGAGACGCGCCGCCGCGACGATGGACCACGGCTCCGGGAACTCGACTTGCAGGACCGGGACCGGCCTGTCAGCCCACCTTGACGACGACCTCTTGACGGACGTTTGCGCCGTCGCCGAATCGTGCGATTCGGCGACGGGAGACAGCGATTTGCCGGACGCCGCCGACACGTCGGCGGCGGTGGAAGCGATTGCGACAGAAGCAAGTCGCGACTTGTCCGCCGAATCCTCGGCGGATGATGATTCTGAATCGGGTCTGACCTGTCGCGCCGAAGCGTCGCGAAGGCGGATGGAGTCGCGTGCGGCGAAGCCGCCGCGACGAGATGCACTCCTTGCCTCACGTTCTTTGGTGGCTTGCGCGCCCCGGATGTCCGGGGCTCTCCTCCCTTTCGGCTCGATCAAGGATAGGTTCGAGCCGATACGACGATGGAAATCCCTCAATTCCGCTCCCGTTCCGGAGAACGCCGTAGTTTCCGCAAGAATCGCGTCATTCAGGAACGCTTTGAGAGGTTCGAGCCAGGCCGAGCCTTCCCGCTCGATTCGGCGGATACGCTCGCGGATACCGGCTTTCTCGTGCAGTAGCTCTCCCTTCTTCCTGCTGTAGTCGGATTGCTCGACGTCGCCTTCAAGGTACACGTCGAGCAGCCGGGAAAGGCGAGATTCGGCCTTGCCGAGTCTCGCCCGTTCTTCCGCCAGCTCAGAAGCCCGGCAGGCGGATTCCGTCTGCCGCCATTCTCTCACCTGGGCGAGCATGTCGGCTCCGGGCTCCGCCGGAATCGACGCGCTCGCGGTGATGGCCCGGAGTTCATCGGTCAGGGCTTCCTCACTGATGAACCGCTTCTGCGTGCACGGCCCGAGTTTGCGCGTGCATCGGTAGTAATGGTGTCCCTTCTGCCGCTCGCCGGTGATCGACGCACCGCACTCGCCACACTGGATGAAGCCGAGATAGGGCAACGGCTTCCGGCGCGGCTTGTGTGGGCGTCCGCGTCGGGCCATGACGTTTTGGACTGCGTCAAACAGGCCCTTGCTCACAATCGGCTGGTGTGATCCCTCGTGTGTCTCGCCTGCGAACCGAAAGAGGCCGATGTAGAATGGGTTTGCGAGAAGCTGCGGAAGCATGCTGCGCGCAATCGGCTTCTCCCGGTGGTTCGTTAGCCCCCAACCGACAACCAGGTCGTGGAGCTCATCGAACGTATAGCAGCCCTTTGCATAGGCCTCGAACATACGTCGGACGAGTTCTGCCTTGTGTGGCTCAACGATGATTGTCCGGAGCCTTGGCTCGTTCAGATACCCAATAGGCGGCTTGCCTGGGAACTCACCCCGCCGGAGCTTCTGCCGCATGCCTCGCCGGACGTTGGCCGAGAGTGCATCCGAGTAGTAGACGCTCTGAGAGAACGCAATGCTGAGCACGAACTTGCCTTGCGGCGTGTCCTCAAACCAGAACGACGGAAACCGGAGCGCCGTCAACCGGTCAGAGTCAAGCAGGTGGATGACGTGCGCACCATCCGACCAGTTGCGTGCGAGCCTATCGGGGTGCCACGACAGCAATCCTGACGCCTCGCCGTTCTCGATCCGGGCGAGCATGTCGTTGAAGATCGGTCGGCCCGGTGTCTTCGCCGTGCGTGATTCGACGAATTCACGGGCAACGGTCAGGCCCTCGTTGCCGGCGTACTCGCGAAGCTCGGCAAGTTGCGCCTCGATAGAGAGCATCTGCCGCTCTTCGTCGTCCGTTGATTTGCGTGCGTAGATGAAGAACTTCATGTGGTCCTCCTGTTGCTGTACACCTATGTAGGGTGTGGACAAGAATACACCTATTTGGTGTACTTGCAAGCGTGAGGCAACGAAAGGGCATTCCCAAACATCGACGAGCGTTCGGCGCTGCCATAAAGGAACGTCGGACTGCTTTGGGCTTCTCGCAGGAACAGCTCGCGGAAACTGTTGGATGTCATCGCAACTACATGGGGCGGATTGAGCGCGGTGAGCAGAACATCACTTTGGATATGCTGATGCGGGTTGCGAACGCCCTCGGATGCAAGGTCACTGAACTGATGGGCGAGGCAGGCCTGTAGACTGGTCACTCCTCTGCCGTGGAGTGAGAAAGGAAACGCGATGGCCAAACTAACAGACAAGGAGTTGGAGGATCTGTATGACAGCGGGGTCTTTCGCCTAACACAGGAGCGCAACGATTTCTTGCTCCCGCAGGTGCTTGACTTCGTTAAGACCCGGAAATGGTTGAATCTTCATCCAGAGTACCAACGGCGTTTGGTGTGGGACCCGAAGAAACGATCGCTCTTCATTGAGTCTCTCTTCATGAACCTTCCGGTGCCGCCTGTTTTCTTGTTTGAGTGGGATTACAGCCGATATGGCCAGCATCAATTCAAGAACTCTCATGCGATTCTCCTTCCACGAGGGGCGTGCTCTCTTGTCAGATCCATCACCATCGCGTTCACAAATCCATTGTCTCGACCGGGCGAGCCCCAATCTCCAGAAGAGCGCTATTGGCCGGGTGCTTGAACGTGAAAAGCGGCTTGCCGGATTCAAGTGCTGCGCGACACAGGGCCTCCATCTTCCCGCCGGCCGTCGCGTGCGCGACGACCACGGCATCGGCCATCTCGACAACCAGGCGGTTGCGGATTGTGGCCGTCTTAGCCGTGACATGGCGCACCTTCTCCGGAAACGGCGACACGATCACAAGACGACCGTCGTCAACGGCTGGTCGGCAGTCCACCGGCGAGACCGGCATCCGTTGGTACATTCCGCGAGCCAGACACCAGATGACAGGATGCGGCGACCGAAGCAGAATCCGCAGGCATTCCTGCTCCATGGGAGAATGGAAACCGCTGATGACGAGAGTGCCTTCCTTGCGAAAACGCTTGGCCAGATCATACGTCTCGATGATGAGCTTGCCAGGACACTTGACGGAACAGAACAAGGCGACCTTGCGGCGCTCCAGAACTGTCTTGTCCCCAATGACACGACGAATCCTGCTCTGTCCGGTTGATCTCGTCATTTCTGCCCGTCCTGCTTGTCGTACTCCAGGTGTCTGAAAACGCTCCGTCCCCCCTCGTTTTGAACTGTTGCATATTCTGCAACAGTTCCGTCCGGCTGGAGCTCTCCCGTCTCGTAAATGATGTTCAGGTGGCAGCTTATGTGGCTGGTCATGCTTTCTCGGCCTCCCTGAGCTTCTGGTGACCCGCGTCACTGATTTCCCAGGTGCCGTGCGGAGAGTCGTCCTTGATCAGGCCCTCCTGGCGCATGGTGTTGCGAGCCCACTGCGCCGAATTCCGCCAGCGCGGCATGTCGGGGTCGCTGGCAAGTGGCTGGTGATCCACGTCTTTCAGAATCGGCTTCATCGTTTCGTAGACCTTTTCCAGAACTGCTTGCATCTTCGCACTGCCGCGGAGTTCGGTCAGCGCCTTGAGAATTGGCAAGTAGTAGGCGGACTCGGGTGTGCGGAGGCCCTTCCGCAGGCGACCCAGATTGCGACGCTCTGCCTTGGTTTCTTCGTCTTCCTCGGTTTCGGTTCCGCTGATCGCATACCATTCCTTGCGCAAGGCGGCGACCTTGTCACGAAACGCCGTGACCTGCTCTGCCTGCGCCCGGGCTTCGTCCACTTTGCGGAAGTCACGGTTCTCGAACGCCCGTGCGCCGACGCGCGTGAAGAAGTCAATCTCGGCTTCGATCTCCTCCAGCAGCATTTCGAAACCACTGGACACGTTACTGGGATTGTTCTCGATCATGCGTGCCTCCCGTCGTGCTCTCCAAACCACTCGCGCAGCACACACCGAAGCTTCGAGAAGGCCTCGTCCGTGCACTGATTGAATCCAACCGTTCCAGCCAGGTCGGCATAGATTCTCGATGTCCGAGATTTCCCTGCCACTCGTATAGCCGCGAGCATGGCTTCCTTCGGATCTGCCGGTTTCGGGTCATTCTCCGCCCAGTGGCCCTGCTCTTGTAGCCAGGTTCTGAGAGGCGGGGTTCGGCCCGCCCAGCCGAGGGCCGTATCGACATGTGGTGACGCGCTCCAGACCCAGTTCTCAAGTTCCGGCGCGATGACAACGGCGGCGCAGCGCCCCTCCCAACCGGCGGCCGCGAGGCGCTGCTCGACATCGGCTTCCATAGCGCTCCGGTCGAGCGTGTGATCCTGTCCCGAACCGTGATGATCGAAGAGCACCAAGGCGTGTGCCGCCTTCTTGACGGCGAAAAGCAGGAACTCAGGGCCGTTTGTGAAACAGCCCGGATCATGTGCCGGATGCGAATGCAACTCGACGGCTACATCCCGAATCCCCAAGGATTGCCGTCTTGCGAGAATGCCGCGCACGGCATATTCCATGTTCCTGTCGGGAACGAGCACCACAAGATCGGTCATCCCAGGACCCCTCCGGCAAATAGCACCGAAAGATCGGGCGAGCCCTTCCAATCGCTCAGCTTGGGATGCTTGTCGCCACGAACAACGTCAGTCGCCCCATCGTCGGTCTTTGCAAAACACAGAACCTGGTGTGGCTCCACGCAGCCCAAGATGACAGGAGAGTGCGTTGCCATCAGGACCTGGGCCTCATACACGGAGGAGAGAGACTGAACAACCGTCTCAACCGCGCGTGGGTGGATTCCGTTTTCCGGCTCCTCAATTACATAACAACCGTTGAATCCTTTGAGGTATGCAGGCAGCGTCAGGGCCAGGAGCCGCAGCGTGCCGTCAGAGGCGAGCCACGACGGCACCTCAAGCCCGCCCGCATACTCGAGCATCATATAGCGATGCTTGTCATCCTTTCGCTCGATCGACTGGATACCTGTCAAGTCGGGCAATGCTGTTGCGAGGTGATCCACCCATTCCTTCAGTTGCTCCGGGTGTTTGTCCTTGAGCGTGGAAATCACCCACGGGATGTTGGATCCGTCAGGCTTGAAGCCTGTAACCTGTCCAGGGGGTGAAGCTTTCCGAATTTCAAGGCTATCCAGAACAAATTTCTGTATTCCGCTCGTCAGCAGATCCTTGAGCCACCTTGTTACGGCGTACCCCTCATCCGGGGGAACATTGGATAGCGCGACACGTCGCGGAGTTGAAGAGTACGAGGGTTTGTATCCTTTGGCAGTCTCGGGATAGAAGTTCTCGTTCTTCCCTTGCTCCTTGCTCACGATGATGGACTGTTTGTTTCGCGACACGCCTTTCCGTGAAAGTAACGTCTGTGGTATCGGCCGAAGTTGAGGGAAGAAGTCCCGTTGTACCTCCTCCGTGTCGCCGTTCCTCTTCAGAAACACACGCTCCGTGGTTAGCCCGAATCCTTCCCCCTCGACGTTCATTCCCACGGCCACCTCGTAGCGCACTCTGTCGAACTCAGGGTTCTCCAGCTTCTCGCGCAGCTTTTCGGGGATTGTGGCCTCAATAGCCAATTCGAACGATTCCCCCTTTCGCCACCAGGTCAAATCGGAAGGGGTCGCCGTACGTTCCGTGATGGCCGTTTCGATGCCTCGCGATACGAGATCGCCGAGGAAGCCAATCACGTCCAGGAACGTAGTCTTACCTGTCGCGTTGGGGCCGACCATCACCTGGAACGGCTCCAGCGATTGGCGAACGTATCTCAAACATCGGTAATTGAGCGCTTCTACAAGCGTTATCATTGTTCAATCCTCCTCGCCGCTCAGTTGACGGCGTTTTGCTTCGATAAATCGTTCAAGCTCGGCTTTGTCCGGCAGTTGGAGTTGATACTTGGAAACGAAAAGCTGATTGTCCATACCGGCCAGGGCATACTCGACCAGCGCGTGATCCTTACCGGTACAGAGCAGGAGCCCGACGGGCGGGTTGTCGCCGTCGGTCATCATGTTCTTCTGGTACCAGCTCACGTAGGTGTTGAGTTGACCGATGTTTTCGTGACTGAACTCCTCGACCTTCAAATCGACCAGCACGTGGCATTTCAGGATGCGATGGTAAAAGACGAGATCGACAAAGCCGTAGGTGTCGCCGATGAGGATGCGGCGCTGACGGGCCTCGAAGCAGAAACCGTGGCCCAGTTCGATCAGAAACGCTTCGATCTGGTCGAGCAGGCGGTCTTCCAGTTCGGATTCGCCCATGACCTCGCGCGGCTTGATGCCGAGAAACTCGAAAACGTACGGATCGCGAATGGCCAGCCGCGGCGCGGTCTGCTCCGCGCCGGACTGAACCAGTGCGGCCAGCTTTTCCTTGTCTTCCGACAGGCCGGATCGCTCGTAGTAAAGGCTGGCAATCTGGCGTTTCAACTCGCGCACCGACCAGTTGCCGCGGATGCACTCGACTTCGTAAAACGCGCGCTTCAGCGGGTCATCGATGTTCAGCAGTTGCTCGATATGCGTGTACGAGAGCTTCTGGATCAGGACATCGGGCTCAACGGACAAAGGTGCGGTCGCTGACCGCACCTTTTCCTGCAACGCTGTAACCGACTCAGGAACAAGCGGTTGTAATTGTGCGGTCACTGACCGCACAATCTCCGGGTAGGTCTGGTAGAATCGCAGATAGAGGTAGAGCCGCCTCTTGTCGCATGTGCTGACGTTGAGCCTTCGGAGCCTGTCCGCGAGCTGCGCAAGCAGGTTCTGGCCGTACTCCGCCCGGTCCTTGCCATGTAACTCGTATTCCGCAATGTATGCCCCGATCGCCCAGTTCCGCAGCGTCAGACTGACGTTTACCGCGCGCTTCGCCTGGCCTGCACAGTGATCATGCACCTGCCGAATAGCGGTCACGAGGGTAGCGAAATCCATGCCCGTGTTAGCCGCCGGGGGCGACTCCCTGGATACGCTGGCCTGTCGCTTGCGCGCCATCGCTCAGTCTGCCTCCTCACTGCCATCCGCACCGCCCATGCGGTACTTGATGTCGTAGTTGATGATGAAATCCAGTTCCTCGTCCGTGAAGCCGTAGTGCTTCGCAAGGGCGCGGTCGATCTTGTCCATGATCGGTTTCGAATGAGATGGATAGAACTCCTGATAGCGAACTCCGTCGCGACGCTCTTTTTCCTCTGAATGCTCACGATAGTCATCCATCAGGGAGTGAAACAGGCCCCCCAGTTCGCGACAGGCGGCGGGATTGAGCAGGCCTTGTGGGATCTTCATGGTGAGAATATCACGAAGCGCCACATTCCTTCCGTTTCCAAATGCTACGAACCAGAGATAGAACAAGCTGCTGTTGACAAGAGATCCCACGACCGGCGCATACTCCTTCTTGAGCAATCCAAAATCTTTGAAGTGATGAACGGAACGGGAGGCGTTATCAGATTTGAAGAAGGGGAGAAAATCCATGGACCGAATCCAATAGAGAGGACTGCGGTAGTAGTGAACAACGTCCGCCGACTTCTCTCGATGGCACTTGGCAAGGGATATGGGTTGGCTATTGACCTTCTGTACGATTGGCTCAAGTCCCTTGTAGCCAAGCTTCGGGATGCTGCCCGAAATCACGTATCCGCCAGCTTCACCGTATGCCAGGGTTGGAAACAAGTCGCCGCGGGCTTCGGAATACCATCGGAGCAATCTGGTGGTCTGCAAGGTGCGGACACCAGGCGCTCCTCGTGTGCCAAGGATTATTGACGCGCGAATATGCTCCAACCCATCGAAGAGTTTGGCTGGTCTGTCGTCATAGTTTGACACCCATAGATGTGGCGCGCTGGCCAACAGGTACTCTTGCAGCGGAAGCATTCTCGTAGTGCAAATCGAAGAGAGCTGCACAATCATACCCACTCGACCGCCATGTGGCATCAGTGTTAAGCAACGCTCCATCACCGGCGCATAGAGGTTCCCGGCTGCAAGAGTGGAATATCGACGAATGTCATAGTGCTTTCGGACCTTATGCATTTCAATGTAAGGTGGATTCCCAATGATCACATCGAACCCGCCGTTGTGCATGATGCCGTAGAACTCCACGAACCAGTGAAAAGGTTCGTGACTAGCTTTCCATGCGTCAAAATCCTTCTGCTTCTCCACATCCACGCCGTACTCGCTCGCGAGGTAACGGTCGAGTTCGGTATCGAGCTTGCCCAATCGTTTGCGAAGCTCCTGCTTGTCCTCGGCTGTAACTTTGCCGCCATGCGTGGTCTGTTGGGCACGGAACTGCTGGAACAGGCGGTCGACCTCTTCCGCGCTTTCCTCGATACGCGGCAGCTCCAACAGCTTGAGCATGTCGCCCTCCATGGACTTCTTGACCTGGGCGAGGGACGCGAAGCCAACCAGCGTATTCCCTGCACGGATATTGAAGTCGATGTCAGGCAGCGGTTCGATCTGATCGAACGTATCGACCTGGGCGACCAGCTTCAGGAAGAGGCGCAGTTTGCAGATTTCAACCGCCTCTTCCATGATGTCGACACCGAAGAGGTTGTTGATGATGATGGATTTCAGAATGAAGTAACGTTCACCCCGGTGTTCCTCAATCTGCGCCAGGGTCTTGCGGAAGTCGCTGTAGGCACGTTTGGCCTTTGCTGCTGTCTTCGCGGATGCGGCAGCATCTGCAGAAGGTGGTGGCGGCGGTTTTGGCACAGGCTGATCCGCCGACCAGTGCTGTTCTTTGTAGGCAATGATCTCGCTGGATTTCGTATAGGGGTTTGTCGCATTGCCCTGGCGGACATAGAGGACTTCCTGTCCGTTCTTCTCTACAAACGCGGGTTTGGGTGACCGGTAGACACGGACCCGGCACACGTCTTCACCGTCACACTCAGCGAAGTCGATGTGGAAACAGGGCTTGGCCTCTCGGCCGAGCTTCTTCATCAGATGGTTCGTGAGCCAGAGCTCAAACTGATCGCGACAGGGGTTCTTCTTCTTGGTGTGCTGGTAGTCGCGGTCGAGACCGACGGGCACACCGTTATCAGTAACTCCGATCAGCAGCGTTCCGCCGTGTGCGTTCAGAAATCCGGCGACGGTCTTGACGATCACTTCTTCGAGAACCGGGTTGTGCCGGTTCTCCTTCATGTCCCAACGGGCGGATGCCTTGAATTCGACCGTGGCGCTCTCACCTGCGGTAATGAGCGAGCGCACCTCATCTTCAGGTGTACTCGGGGCCGCGTGCTCAACGTCCTCTATGAACCGCTGCATACGTTCCAGGCAATCGCCGTAGAGCGTTTCCAGAATGCGGAGGGCGGCAAAGAGGAATGCCCCTGAGCCGCATGTGGGGTCGAGGATGGTGATGCCGGGCTCCATCCTGTCGTTGGATTTCTCGGGTGATTTGCCGGCAAGTGTGTGCCAGAAGGCGCGAAGTAACTCCGGCCCTTCGGCGTTGACGATGGCGTCGCGCGCGAACTGCCAGATATCGAGGTTCAGGGTAATGAGGTCGTTGATCTCGTGGACTTCGCCCTTATTCAACTTGTCTCGGATGTCGAGGCACCGCTGGCGGCGGGCCACATGCTCGCGCCAGGTTTCGGTCGGCAGTGCGTAAGGATCTTCGGCGGACCGGTTCCAGCCGCCGCGCTTGGAAACGTCCTTGATGCCGGCAGCAATGTCCTTCGGCAATGGGATCACTTCGCCCTTTTCGTCTATGACACCGTGGCGAACTGCGGGATAGATGTAGCGGTCGGGATCGTCGCGGAGCAGTTGCCACATGGCGCTGTCGGCCTTGAAGGCCACAGCACATTTCTTTCGGGCGGTATCAAACAGGTATGGGAGTATCGTGTTCTTGGAGATGTACTCGGTGATGTCTTCCTTGGTGTAGTAGGCTCCCATCTGCTTCTGGTTGATGTATTTCTCAAAGATGTAGCCGACCACGTCTGGGTTGATCTCGTTGTCGGCACGGAGCGGCCGCTCATCGAGATGCCAGCGGTAGTTGTCGAAGAAGTCGAAGAGCTTCTCGAACGCTTCGTCGGGAATGTCGATGTCGGGATTGTGTTCCTCAAGCTGATGGACCTCAAAGAACCCGCCGTTCAGATAGGGGACTTTGCCCAGCAGTTTCTCCATCGCCGGGTCGAGCTTGCGCTCGTCCTTGTGCTTGCCCAGGCCCTCGTGAAAGAGTCGAAGGAGGAAATAGCGGTAGAAGGTCTGGAACTTGTCCTTGCCGCGGGCCTCACGGACCATGGCGAGTCGGTTGCGCAGGTAGTCGGTATCGCCGTCAAGGAAGCCTTTCTTCTGGATGAAGTACACGAACATCACGCGGTTGAGCATCAGCGACGTGTACCATTGCAGGTCTGGATGGTACTCCAGCTTGCCTTTGACCTTTCGCGCCGGGGGGAAGCCCTTGATGAGTTTCAGGAATGCGGTGTGCTCGGTCTTGAACCGGTCGTAGAACTTCTTCGTAACCTTGTCCACGTCGAGGGCGGAGCGGATGCGACCCGCGATGTCCGGGAGGGTCAAGTCCTCTTCCTCGTCGATACTCACGGCAATCTGGTCGAGACGTTGAATGAGCGGGTCGCCGGTTTGAGAGACATTGAAGCGATGGTCACGGCTGGCGATGGGCTTGCCTGTTTCGCGCCGGACCCATTGCCAGACCTGCTGTCCAGCGGCCTCGTCGCTGTAGATCACGAAATGCTCGCGTGCGGACTTCGTTACCTGGTGGTCAATCTTCAGGCGTGTCGGCCGGTCGGGGATCGAGGAACAGACAAACGCGACGAAGCCTCGTTTCTGGGCAATGGCGGTCAGGGTGACGGTGTCGCCGTGCACTGGGATGTCGAGCCGGGCTTTGTGGTTATCCCATCCCAAGTGCTCGCGGAAAAGGGTGTTGAAGTCGAATGACTTCAAGCACTTTCGGGCACCGGCGACGTCGATCTTCATGCTTGATCCCCCTCAGCCTGTTCACGCAATCCCAGCGAGCAAATCACCTGCGGTTCAGCCGATTCGACATCCTCCGACGCGCGACAAAGGCGCGCATCGGCGCGAAGTGAGATGACCAAGTCGGCCAGGGTTGGGTTGTCGATGCCGCTCTTGAGTTGCCGGTTCAAGGTGTCTGTGGCCGATTGCAGCAACGGATGCTTGTAGATATCCTGTATGGCGTGGCGCAGTTGCGGCGTGTCGAAGAGCGTTCCTTTGACTTCTTCGGCATAGGCTTTGAGGCGCTCGTAGGTGCGGAAGCGCGCGCCGGATGGTCGGCCAAGCTGGCCGCCAACGGATTTCTCGGTCTCGACGATGAGCTTCACACCCTTGGCGACCATGTCGTGGTGATCCTCATGCCGCGGTACTGCCGGGGTGCCTGGATTGCACTCGGCGGTCTTGAGAATCGTGAACTGCGATTCGGTTACACTGCTGCCCTCTTTGTCGATCCAGGCGAGGGCATCGTTGCCTTCGGCGGTGCGCAGGTAGACGAGAGCCCCTTCGGGCTGCTCGGGCTTGGGCGTGTGCGGTCGCGTTGAATAGACCACATCCGGCATCGCCGGGATGATCTTCTCGAGTTCAGGGTCGCGGTCGATGGCGTTCTTCCATATCTGGTAGGCATAGGATGCGAGGTCGACTTCGGTATCGTCGTCACCATCGAGGATGCCGGCCTTTTCGGTAAACAGGTCTCGGACGGCTTGTGCCGGGTCTTGGTCCTCAAAGAACGTTTCATCCGCGCCCACTACCTCGGCATTCTCTTCGAGCCGCTGTCGTACGCGGGAGCGCAGGCGGATGATCCGCTCCACGCCATCGGCGGGCAGAAATGAATAGCAGAGAATGGTGTCGGACTTCTGGCCGATACGGTCAACACGTCCAGCCCGCTGAATCAGACGAATGATAGCCCAGGGCAGATCGTAGTTGACGATAATTGAGCAGTCCTGAAGGTTCTGGCCTTCACTCAAGACATCCGTGGCCAGTACGACGCGAAGCTCGTCAGCCTGGCCGACCTTGCCGCGTTTCTCGTTGCTGACAGGGCTGAACCGGTAGGCAACGGCGGTGGGATCGTCGGTGTCACCCGTTACGCCCTCGATACATTGGAGGCCTCGCCCCTTCAACTGGTCTGCAAGGTAGTCCACCGTGTCGGCGAACTGGGAGAACACCAGAACCTTGTCTGTTGGGTGCTGCTCAGAAAGGAGTGCAAGCAAAGCCTTGAGCTTGGCGTCGCGATTGGGGTCCCACCCGCCGGCCTTCTTGAGAACCTTCATTAGAGCCTTGGCATCCTTGCGCAGATCGTCGGCTAGGTCGTCGCTGAAAAGCTCCGGTTTGAGCCACTTGAACCGCCGCCGGAAATGTGCCGCATAGGTGTCGTAGACTTCGGAAGCGCGCGCACGGATGTCGTCTTCTGTCATCAGTTCGCGGATCGCCGTCGTGGGATCGTCTGTCCCGTTATTGTCGTCGCCGTCGGAGGCGGGGTCCCATAGATCGGCGTCCTTGTCGTTGGCGGAGGTGTCAAGAAGCCCCATATCCTGGGTGCCGATGGGAACGGGTAAGCCCTTTTCAATCGCATGCAGGCAGATGAAATTGCGCAGGATGTGGCGCTCCACGGAGAGGATGAAAGAGAGACCACTGCTTTCCAGACGCTTGAACAGGTTCGTCCGGCAGAATCCCTTGAGCCTCGTGCCCGCGCGTGACAGGTCAGCAAGCACTTTGGCTTCGTCCGTTGTCGGCGGCTTGTGTGGCGAGGGTTTCTCGTAATTTCCGAGTCCGTATCGCGGCAGTGTGAGGCTGTTCACGGTCTTGACCACATGATCGGCAAAGAGGCGGGCATACTGATCGTCGGGGTCTTTCTCGCTGATTGTGAACTTCACGGTCTTGGGAACCCGCGTCGGGAAATAGGATCGGGTACCATCCTCGAACTCGAGATACTTCCTGTTTCGGGCCGGATCGAGTTGGGCATAGTTCTCCTGAATGAAGCTGCGTGTGCGGCGAACAAGGTAGAGACGCATGAGGTCGCGCCAGTCATCGGTATGCTCACTCTTTTCGAAGGCGGCAAGGGAGCGCACGGGGCATTGATGCCGTCGAATAAACTCGGTCTCGCCGAGCTCACGCAGCAGTTTCTCCGGGCGGATTCCGATGTCTTTCTGCTCGTCAATGAAAAGCCGGAGTTGATTGGACAGGTCAAGATAGGTCTTGTTGTACGGCGTAGCCGACAGCAGGATGACGCGGCTGTCGTTGGATGCGATGTACTCCGCGATGGCTCGGTAGCGTCGGCCTTCCCGGTTCCGCAGGTTGTGGCTTTCGTCGATGAGTACAAGGCGAAACCGGCGCAAGTCGGCAAGTTCCTGCTGAACGCGGGTGATGGAGAGCACTTTGGCTCTCAGGCGATACTCCTGCCGGTAGTCTTCCCACATGCGAACAAGGTTCTTCGGGCAGATGATAAGCGTCTCGACACCGTGGTCGTCCTCGAAGATGCGGGCAAGCGCAGTCGCCATGAGGGTCTTGCCCAGCCCTACCACGTCGCCTATCACTACACCGCCTCGCTTGTTCAGGTGGTGAGCGGCAATCTGTACCGCCGCCTTCTGGAACTCGAAAAGCTTGTTGCCGAAATCGCTTGGAATGCGGAATTCCGTGAGACCAGCGCGCGCCTCTTGGGCGAGGTGATAGGCCGTCTTAACATAGATGTGATAAGGTGGGATGGGTTCGGGCCGTGCCCAACTGTCGTTGATGATCTGGATAAGCTCTTCGGAAATGTCGATACAGAACCTGTCGTTCCACCGGTCCTCGAACCATTGCGCAAGCTTGTCGCAAGCATCGTGGTCGAGAACGTCGACGTTGAGCTCGCCCTGCTTTGACAGTCCGGCAAAGGTGAGGTTGCTGCTCCCGAGGTAGCCGATCTTCGGATTGAGCGGATCCTCCCGAAAGAGCAGATACAGCTTGGCGTGGAGGGGGTGTCGAAGGAACAGTTTTACCACAACCTTGCGAGCGGCGATTTGGGCTGCCAGACGCCGAAGTCCTTGCTCATCCGCGTTTGTGGGAATGCCCACCATGAGCTGGTCGCGAAAATCTTGGGCAAGCTTTCGTTTGAGAGCAATAGCAGTGGCTTGGTCGATCTGCTGGCCCTGTTTGACGAGACTCATAGACTGGCGGAGTTGGTCCTGCGGCATCTGTTGCATGCCGACGAGGAGTCGACAGCAGTTGCCATCGCCGCCGGTCCAGCTTTCTATGGATTCATGAAGCTGTCGCCATCCGCGAAGGTTGAAGTAGCCGACGCAGAAATCGCTGCGGTGACAGAGCTCAAGCGTCTCCTGCAAGGCCGGCAAGAGTCTCTCGTCAATGTTGTCGAAAATGCGTGGCACTATTCTGTTTCCTCTTGCCCGGCCTCCCCGGACTTCACCCAGGCGTTCACTTCGGCAACGTCGAACTTCCAAAGCCGACCAACCTTGTGAGCAGGCATGTTCTTTGTTCTGATCCAGCGGTGAATCGTATCCTGGCTTACGCCGAGGTGTTCCGCGATTTCCTCAAGCGAATGCCATCTTTCTGGTCCTGACATTGGTCTTGCCTCCGCTTCCTCGCGCCGCAAATGCTTCGCAATCATACAGACTAAAACAGACTACTACATATCACGGTGCCGACGGGCACGCAAGATGAAAGCCTTGCAGGATTCCCTCACCCCGGGCTTGGGGGTCTGTTCATGAGCGAAGCATGCCCGCCCCCGGAACCGACATAGGGAGCGCCGAACGGAAGGCAAAGGAGAGCGGGAACTCCAACGGCGGGAGCCGGAAGGAGTGAGGGCAGCCGGCCGCCGGGCGGCGGCCCTTGACGGCCGACCGGTCTCATTGCCTGGAGTGAGGGAAGAAGCTCCCTCCGGCGGTGATGGGGCTGGGCTGCGGAGCGTTTGGGTAACAGGGGGTTGTTGTTTGTTTATTGGACTGGTGGTGGATAGTCAGGGGCTGGCGTGAAACCTGCCGCCGATAGGCAAGCAGGTTGCATGACAGCTTCGGGGAGAAAGGGGTGAATGACTGCCGCAGGCAGACAGAGGGGAAAGACGGGCCGGAGGCCAAAGGCCGAAGGTGGGGCTTCCCCCTGAATAGGAGAAAGGCGACCGCGTAGCGGGCGCTTCCACTTCTCTGCTTCTCTGCAATCTCTTCAATGCAGCGGGGGCATTCGAGCGCAGGGCGGCGCTCGTGGCCGCGAAGCGGACACGGTGCCGAACAAGCGAGATTGCCGGGTGGGCGGGGGTCGTGGTGGCCCGTAGGGCCGACACGCTCACGCACACCCCGCTGCGCTTGATGAACCCACCACGTTTGACTGCGAGACTCTTCTCTTCAGGGTGGCGGGCGGGAACTGCTCTGAGAAGCGGCGACATGCCGCCACGGCTTCCGTGGCGGCATCTGGCCGCAACGGGGGGCATGATGCGGAGTGCGTTTTCTGAGTGTGCGAAGACGACACACTCGGGATCACTGCCGGGGTCTCACGGGCGGGAGGTGGGCTTGGTTTGTACTCCAAGTCTGCGCGAAAGCGCGGACACCGCTTCCCTTTCTTGCGCGCGCTTTCCAGAGAGCCGAAGAACCAGTGCGACTTGTCTCGGCGAAGCCGAAGGCGGAGACGGAAGCACGGTTCATGGCAGGCCGCCAGTCGGCGGCGTTCCGCCGTCGCCCGAAGGGCTATGGCGGACACAGTGATTTGCCCGAAGAAGCAGAAGAGTCGAGCTTCCCGGCTTGCGAAGCCGGATGCTCGACACCACGGAGGCCGTCAGGACGACCCGGCGCACAAGCCTGCGTCAAGCGTTGACGCGGTGCGTGTGCCGCATGGTGTCCGGCGTCGCCGGACACGGGAACAACAAGAGCGAAGCGTTGAGGTCGCGTAGCGACTCCACAAGGGGCGCTGGCGCGGAACTTGGCTTCTGAGCAAGTTCCGTGAGCAGCGCGGGGTCTTCAGAGCGCGTGCAACAACCGTTTGAAGCATCGAACCGGGTTGCGCGTGCGAGGGCGGGAGCATGAACCGTGACACCTTTGGTGGCGCGGTTCATGGCCTTGGGAAGCAGGGAACGACCGTTGGCATCGTTGACCACGGTCGAGCGGGCGATAGCAGGCAGGATGACAGCTTCGCTGGCGGCCTGCCTGCATAGTACCCGAGGCGCGAAGCGCCGAGGGGGTCGGGCTACGGCTCAGGCGGGTGCTTGCCGCTCAAACCAGGTTCGGATATCTTCAAGGAGGCCCGACCATCTTTCAAAAACGGCCGTTCGGCGAGCCAGTCGAACGGCGATCTCTTTGTCAGCACGAGACTTGCGTCGGTCAGTTCGCGGTTTGAACTGATGCATTCCAGGATCGTCCGCTTTGAGGCGAAGTCCGAACCGCGCCAGATATCGACCAGATTCTGGCTAAAATCGTAGACCGAAAGCGCCAACCTGCCGTTCTCCTCGGTAACCATCCCAGCCCCATCCAGCTGGCGTTCCGCCTCCTCAACCTGCGCCTTCAGGTCGGCCGACTTGGCGTTGAACGCCGTCTCGTCCACCGCACCACGCAGGAAAGCATCCAGCAGGCGATCTTGCATCGCGACCAACTCAGCGCGGCGCTTGGTAACCCTCGTCCGGCGTTCGGCCTCTGCGGTCGTCAGGTCGGCGAACTTGGCCTCGATGGTGTTGCGCAGCCACTCCCGTATGCGCGGCTCCGGGATGTGGATACGTTCCAACTGGGCGACGATCATCGCTTCCACGTCGGGCTCGCGCCAGCGAACCGGCGGATGATCATCGGGCCGATGGTTGTTTCCGCACTTGTAGTAGATGTGAACATTGCATCCGCCGCTGCGGAGCTTCCGACGAATGCTCTCGCCGGTGATGGCATAGCCACAAACCCCGCATCGCAGGATGCCGCCTGAAAGCATGATCTCAGGATTGCCCGTGCGGCGGCTCCGCCCCTTGAGAATGTCCTGACAGGCGTCGAACATGCGGCGGCCGATCACGAGCTTGTAGCTGCCGGGAAATACTTGCCCGTTGCGTACCAGTTCGCCTGCATAGAAACGGTTGGCAAAGATGTGCGAGAGGCACGAGCGGTTGAACCGGGGCGTGCTGGGTCGATACGTGTGCCCTTCATCGGCCATCTTCTGTGCCAGGCTCTTGAACGTGTACTGGCCCGACGCGAACAGCTCGAAAAGGCGCACAAGCGTCTTGGAGTCAACCGGGTGCGGCTTCACGGGTTCATCTTTGTCGGGCACGTTGACGTAGCCATAGGGTGCGTGTCCGGTTGGCCATCCCTGCCGGACCTTCTCGTCCATTCCTTTCAAGACCTCGGCACGCAGATTGTCGGAGTAGTACTGCGCGACCGCCGCCATGACGTTGAACGACAGGGCTCCCGCCGCGCCGGGCCCGAATTGGTTCTCGACGAATGCGAGCTGCACGCCGCAGGCGTCCTCAAGCTCCTGTAGTCTGACGCCATCGCGCATGTTGCGGCAGACCCGGTCCAGTTTGTGGGACAGGATCGCATTGATCCCTTCCCGCTTGGCGTTCGCCTTCACCCACTTGAACATCTCGTTGAACGCAACTCGCTCAGCACCCCGCTTGGCCGACTCGGCCACAACGAACTCGCGGACAACCGTCCAGCCATTCTTGAGCGCCCGTTCCCGACACGCACGCAGCTGGGCATCGATGGAGTATCCCTCGCGCTGCTCGCGGGAAGAGACTCGCGCCCATATCACTAGATTCATCGCTGCATCTCCTGTTTGGCTTCCAGGAGCGCCTCTGCCAGCCGACCGACGTTTGTCAGGATGTCGATAGCCTCTGCCTCGCTGACCGGTCTTTCGTAAGCTTCCGTCCACACGTCTATGGTCTCCGCGAGGAGCGCGTCGGATATCCAGGCCGGGCGCGGCGGGCGCTCCGTGGCCTCACCCGGCACCGTCACATGAAGCCATGTTTCCGGAGAACATCCAGTCCCTTCAGACGGATTCTCGGAGCGCGCCGGGTGGCGATGGATGGTGGCCGTCAGCGCCATCGGGACCGCCCTCCATCCTGGCCCACGGAAAAAGCGGACACACGAAACAAACTCTCTCTATGGTCGGAGTTGTTCCCGCGACCATCCGAAAGCTTTTCCGCGCGGAAGTACCTATTTTCCTTGCCCCGGCTTTCGCGCTTCGGGCAGTACGGGGTCGGGAACGCACCCATCGCGTTCCCCGTTCCCCACCTCTGCGCCCTATAGGGCGCGCAGAGGAGTGGGGAACGCGGGACGGCGACCTTGGGCCGGGCTCTGTTCCCCACCTCTGTTTTGGAGTGGGGAACGCCGAAGAATACGGTGGGAAACGTCATCCGTCTTCACCTCCCGTTACCTCATGAACCTTTCTTAAGGCCAGCATCGCGACCTCACGCCGGCACCCGGCAAGTTCACGAAGCTCCCGGACTGGGATATCCGGGTTATCTTCGGCGATTCGAAGCGCCTTTTGCGCGTTGCTCTCCGGTCGACTGCCTGGCAGGCCGATCATTTTCGCGCCTCGTGCCCCGTCCCAGGCTTCAATGGCATTGTCTCGGTCGCGGATCATCTCCTCGACGAGAAGTGTCACGTCACTGATTCGTGTATCCCGCTTTCTTTTGCGCAGAATGGCTGCGACCAAGCCGCTGGCGTTGCGTCGGGTTCTCGGACCGTCTGCCAGTATTTCAAGGAGTGCAGCACGTACGGCCAATGGATCGCAACTCGCAGGGGCCCGGCCCATGGCCATGCTCTCGTATTCATCACCAGCGGCGGCCCACTCGAGATAGGGCATCTCAGAAGCGCCTTCGGTGAACGGATCAGGCCATGCGAAGCGCAAGGTCCAGCCACGATCATCGATCCTCCCGAGATTCGATTTCACGACCCGAAACCATCGCTCTCCGTCACTTGCGCCCTTCTCAAGCATGGATGCCACGCGCACACCTGCAGTCATTTGGACTGATCCTGCGATAGCGTCCATCGGGTCACCCTCTCCTTGGCCGCTCTTGCGCAGGTGCGCCACGACAACCACCGCCGCGCCCGTGGCGCGGGCCAGCCGGGTCAAGGCGTCCAGTAGCAAGCGCACGTCCTGGGCGGCGTTCGAGTCGGTCCCCACCGGCGCGAAGGAGGCAAAAGTGTCCACCACCACGAGGTCGATGCTCTTCTCGGCGACGGTCTGCGCCAACAGGCCGACATGCGTCGTCAGGTCGATAGGCGATTCCGTGGCGGCATTGGCAAAGAGTGACCACCAGACACGCCGCAGGTCGGCTTTCGCGGCCTTCAGGCGGGGCAGCAGTACGCTTGAGGCATCGTCCTCACGAGCCAGCAGCAGGACGTTGCCGGGATCGCTGGTGGTGCCCGCAGGCATGGGCCTGCCGCTCGAGACACGCGCAGCGATGTCGCAGACGAGGAATGACTTGCCGAGGCCCTGCTTGCCGCCGATGAGAGAGAGCATACCGTGTGGAATCACGCCTTGCCATAGCCAGTCGATTTCGCGTGCGGGCGTATCGGCAAAGCTCTGCAGATCGATCAAAATGGACGGCAGCACTGAAGGGTCCTGTGGTGCGCCAGGTTGCGCAGTGGGCCGCGATAGGACCGAGACCTGGTCTAACGTAGGGGGTTGCTTCTGCGCCTCACGCTCGTCCCGCAGCTCGTCAAACGGGCGCGGTGGCGGAGCGATCTGGCCGGGGAGGATCGGCTCGTCTACCCACCGCTCCACTTCCAGGAGCCAGGGGTTGAGCAGCTCTGGATCAAAGATGTCGATGTCGGGCCAGCCAGAGCAAACGAGCGGCTCAGTCACATAGACCATTGCGTGGTGGCGACCACGCAGCCTTGCAGCAGCGACCTCGTGACCACGGCGATAACCACGGAGGTAGGTCTTGCGGCCAGCGTCGCCGCGCTCGTAAACCCAATAGCGCTTGCGCATACGCCGACGCAGCCTGTGTGCCGCCTGCGTCTCCTCGAGAGCGGCGGACCGGCACGCAGTGGGCGCAGCCCAGTCGCGCACGATCCGACGGGCCTCTTCAACGAAGCCGCGCCGAAATGCCCGCTCCTTGGTGGGGTGCCGACACCGACAGTCCGGTCCGTCATCGTAAAGTTGCGTGTGCGCGTCGCAGGCGCACTCGTGCTTGTTCTCAGCCATATCCACGATCGTCTCCACCTTGCGACTTCAATGAATTCGGCCCCCGTCTATCGGGGTCGATAGGGTGGTTCGGTCGGTTTTGGGATAGCTGGTTGTGTCGGTGCCCGTCAGGGACGAGTGCCTGCCACCGGCGACCTGTCTGCAGTGTCCGGAAGCATCGACGTCCCCTGATATGCTATTTACGCACTGTGGCGCAGAAGTGGTGGGGCGATTCCTCTGCTTTCTTGTTTCGGCCCTGCTCCACTTCTCCATGGGAACGACTCGATATAGCGTTCTCGCCTATACGGGTTACATACCCGACGGCGACGACAAGTGGCGGGGATTCTTGTGGTTTTGACCATACCCGTTTTCTCTACGGCAACTGGCCAAAGTAGCAGAAATAATCGCGGCGGCAGGTTGCTGTCCTACGTTTTGTGCCCTCGTTTGCTGCGGACACTGACGTGGTTAGCGGCCCTGGGTGCATGCCAATCGGTCAGAAGCGCTGCGCGTAACCCAAGGGTAGGGTTATACCCCACTGCAAAGTCGTCACCTATCGTGCAATATGTCAGTTGAACAATGGACACACTCAAAACACATGCCGAACGATTCGACTGGTCCCGGCGATATGAGGCGGCGGTGCGCCGGTACCTTCGGTCTGAGAAATCCGGGGGGCTGCCGGCGGCGGCGAACTTGGGGCGACAGGCCGCAGCGCTCGGGCTGGAAACGCTTGATGTAGCACGGGTTCACGAGCAGGCGCTGATTACGGCGACGCCACCGGAAGATGCACCCGAGAACGCCGGGGAGGAACTCCTGGAGCGGGCCGACAGATTCTTCAAGGAGACCATCGTTCCGATCGAGGCCACACATCGTGCGGCCCACAAGGCCGATATTCGCATCGATCGATTGACGCGCACATTGCGACAGCGCGCCGCGGAGTCGTCCGCGTCGGACGAGCAATTGGAGCAGGCCATCGCCCGGCGAGAGGCGGTGGAAGCGAGCGCCGATGCGCGTGCGGTTCGCCACGACGAACTGTTGGCGGAAGCGCAACACATCCAGAAACGCTTGCGTGATCAAATGCGCGGGATACTGTCGCAA
>Ga0272442_10003659_pt1 | contig 21470 bp, 16 predicted proteins | sample SSMForm2O_FD_200262 | JGI IMG/M metagenome (GOLD analysis project Ga0272442, IMG submission 200262) | Marine sediment archaeal communities from Little Sippewissett salt marsh, Falmouth, MA, United States - SSM-Form-2O | ecosystem: Environmental > Aquatic > Marine > Wetlands > Sediment ... | reverse complement strand
TGTAATCGGCTCCGCTAATCGGCACCGGACAGCTGAACTGACTGAGGCTGGGCCGATCATCTCAGATGCAAAACGGCCTGACCAGTGGGTTATATTTAATGAAGAACTGGAGCAATTGAACAGTGCACTGGCACAGCTGCCATACGAACAGCGGGAAGTGATAATTTTACATCTGCAGGCTGGGCTGAGGTTTCGCGAGATTGCGGCGAAGCTGGACATCCCAGCCAAGACGGCACAGAGCAGGTTCCGGTACGGGTTAAATAAGTTACGGTCAATTTTAGACGGCCAGGTGACAAAATGAAAAAAGCAGAAATAAAACAGCTAATAAAAAACGCTTCGTTAAAAACCGACCCGAAGGTTAATAAAGCGGTCTTAAACAGCCTTCTGGAAGAATTTGAAGAATCTAAAAAAACACAGCCGGCGATTTATCAGCCGAGTATATGGAGAATAATTATGAAAACAAAAATAACCAAATTCGCCGCAGCAGCGGTTATAATAATAGCAGTAATAGAAGGAATTAATCATTTTGGAGGCTCTGTTGATATGGCGAGTGTAACTTGGGGTAATGTACTTGAGTACGTGGAGCATGTATCTACGGTTGCCTTTCGGGTGACGGTGGTTTCTACGGTAACCGGTAAGGATAAGCCGGTAGAAGCGCAAAAGACAATCTATTTCTCATCAGAATATGGGACCAGAGCTGATATGTATGTAAACGACGAGATAGTTTCGACGGAGTATATGCCCGCAGGTGATAACACGATTATTATCGTGATTCCTGAAGAAAAGAAATATCTGCAAATTGTTTTACCGCATGATAAAGCTAAACAAAGGCACGAAATGAATGATCCTCGCCAGATGGTTATGCGGCTAATGTCTGCAGAATATAAAGAATTGGAACCAACTCAAATTGACGGTGTAAATGTCGAAGGAATCGAATCTCACAGCCCACGGATTGCAGGAGGCATGTTTGAAAATGCTACCGCACGCCTTTGGGTTGATGTACAAACTGATTTACCCGTACTTATGGAGATTGAAGGTGTTGCCGGAGACGGTTCGATGCAAATGAAGATGGTTATAGATGATTTCCAATGGGACGTAGAATTTGAGCCAAGCATGTTTGAGCCAAATATTCCATCCGATTATACAAAGAAAGAAATGGGTTTGCCAGAAGTCACTGCAGAGACAGCAATTCACGGACTGGAGGTTTTCGCCGAACTTACAGATGGTCGTTATCCCAGCAGCTTGGCTTTGTTAACGATAATGAAAGAAATTGGCGAGGCTTTCAAAGCAAAGCATGGTGACGACGCGAAGCAGAAAATGGGAGAGGGTCAATTTGCGAATATTATGCAGAGCATACTTCCAGCTGGGGCTTTTTACACTCAATTGCAAAATAAAGACGTCGCATATTATGGAGACACCGTTACAACTGAAGATATTGACGCAGTCCTGATGCGATGGAAGATTTCGGGGGATGAATACAGGGTAATATTCGGGGATTTAACTGCGGAAAATGTTGCTGCTGAAAGGTTGGCTGAGCTTGAAGAGCAGTATTCGCAGTAACATGTTTATCGCATAAAAAGCCGTCCTGTTTTGGCGGGACGGCTTTTAGGTTTTACAGTAGCGGCTTTGACGGACGGTTAATCCGGTTTCTGCTCTACCTTTTTCGTGCTCTTCTCGCGCTGAATGGCTTCATAAACTTCCATGCGATGAACCGGTATATCCTTGGAGGCGGTTATACCGAGACGGACCTTGTCGCCGCGGACATCAACAATTTTGATCTCAACGTCGTCGCCAATCATAATGGATTCATCTTTTTTTCTGCTCAGAACCAACATTTTTAACTCCTTTTGCAGGTTGGCTTTATCCAGATATTTTACGAAAAAAACGGCTGACTGTTCGCTGTCCGGCCATCAAAAGCCTTTTATGCCCTTTATTCGTACAAAACCCAACGAGTTCGAACATAATTATATTTTCGGCTGATTGGCAAAGCGAAACCAACCATTTTTAGTTTTGTTTGCCCAACTGAGAATTCTTATGGGACTCTGTGTATATAACCACTTTTGAAATAGGCAGTTACGCGAGAAAAAAGGTTGAAAAAAGATATGTTAAACCTGAGAAATCTTAGCCGATTTGCTGGTTCATCTCGTGCTTTCGCCAATAATTATATCGGACGGCCATCCAGTAGCCGGCAATCGAGCCAATTGCTCCAAAAGCCACCATTTGCACAGGCAATATGGCAATAACAGGGTTGGAGAAGAAAACCGGCGGCCAATGTTCGATAATGTGCTGTAATACGTCCTCATTTGTGTAAGCGGCCAGGGAAAAACCGGTTACTAAAGCCGAAGCTATTATGGGCCAGATATAGCCGGCATTTAGAAATTTCTTAACTAAAAAAGCGGTCAAAGCGAACGAAACCAGCACGGCGAAAACAATCTGTGCCGCTGACGGTCGGACCATAACTGAACCAAGTCTGGAATCGGGTATCTCGACGTTTTGAGCTAATAATTTGATAAAAAACTGAGCTGCTAAAACCGAGCCTGCCAGAGCAACTGCGGTATTCAAATATATGTTTGCCTTGGAATTGGATTTCGAGGAGGAGGTGGCAGGGTTGGTTTTCTGTTTAGCGACCCGGCCGGCCAACAGGGTGCCGCAAAATCCGGCAGCGACAATCGCCAGCCAGAAGAGAGGTTCCCATTTTAGCGTCGAGAAAACCTGCTGCCGCTGGGCAACAGTAGGAGTCAGCCGCATCAGGTCCGCCATACCTCCGCAGCGGACGGCCCAGACGGCTAATCCAGCTGGTACTGCCAAAATGCCGATTTCCCGGCCGAACGGCCAGGCTAAAAAGTAGGCAACAAAACCAGCCAAAAGTCCCAAAAACAACAGAATTATTGCTTCGCTGGAAGTTACATTGCCATCGACCAGGGATACAACACCAAATGGTTCTGTCGGCGCCGCTAACGGCCATGCCAGAAAGCCTATTAAAACCACTCCAACAGCAGCAGCGGCGGCGATACGCAATTTCATCAGCCAGGATAATTCCATAATTTGGTTTCCTTAGCCCAGCCCAGCCCCAAAAGCCCGCATTATCATTTGCACCTGGTTTCGTCGGTGGCTTTGGCTTTCATACGCTCAGCTTTAGCTTTCTGCATTGCCTCCAGCTCAGCTAACCCTTTTTCCAGCTCTGCAGGAGTAAGCTTTTTGCGTTTTTCAAGCATTTTCTCTTCTGAGTCAACCGGTTGCCGCTGGCTCTGTTCCAATTGGCCGGTTGTCTGCATAAAAATATCCATCATTTTTTCCTGCTGGCCCTGCAGTTTGTCTATCTCAGCCTTTTGTGCCTCTATGGTCATTTTTAATTCGTGCTTTTCCTGTCGGCAATTGGCCAGTTGATTTGACTCACAGCCGATAGAAGGCAAAGTTATTATCAGCAAGCCGATTACCTGACAGAGAAGAGGTATCCGGTTTTTCATAAGCTATTCCCTTTCCAAAAAACAAATTTACTTCTTTATACGCCCGCAATCGAAAGCAACCGTGATATTAGCATAATATTTCTGCAATTCCAAGACAAAGTTGGACAAAACAACCAATACCTAAAACATCTCGCCAGACTTAATATCAGTACCGTTTTTGCCAGAAAATGAGGGGATTTCAACCGTTTTGCCCAACCGCATACACAACAGGAACACATCTTTATCCAGAAGTCATTGCTTACCGCCAAATCTGCTCAAAAAAATGTGCCATCGCGGGAAAAATTTTATTAAAAAATTGCTTGTTGTATAGAAGTCTTTGTTGTATAGTAATTTGGAGTATTTTGCGGTTTTCGTTTTGCCGGCTGGTTTTACGAAAAATCAGGTTTCCGCGAAATTTCGAAAAATCCGGAGGCGAGGATCGTTGTTTATTGGTTTGAAGCTTTATAAAGGTGGATAATGAGCTGTTGGGTAATCGAAAAAATTGATTCAGTGTACAGTTATCCTGCAGGCAACCATAATCCCGGTTTTCCAATCACTCTTTACTACTTGAAGTGAGGTAGCCTATGTCAACAGTCACAAAGAAAGAACTTATCGATAGGATTGCAGAACGTATGCAGGCAAAGAGAGTTTTGGTCAAGCGCATAGTTCAGGCGTTTCTTGACGAGATAACGACGGAATTATGCAGGAATAATCGCTTGGAATTCCGAGACTTCGGGGTTTTCGAGACCCGTACAAGGGCCGCCAGAGTTGCGCAGAATCCCAAAACCCTTGAGCGTGTTGAGGTTCCTCCTAAGCGGACGGTCAAGTTTAAGATGGGCCGACTAATGAAGGGCAATCTTTCTGTCCCTGCTTCAAAATCGGCTGAAGCAAAGTAGTTGATCTGAAAATATAGTTGCGGCCCCACAAAAAAAAACGAGAGTTTTTCAAGCACGTGTTATTTGTGGGGCAAGCAAATGAAGTGTTGTAGTAAAGTTGTACAAGAAGGAGAGCATTTTATGTCAGAGGGAAAAGTTAAATGGTTTAATACAAGGAAGGGTTATGGCTTTATCTCCACCACCGATGGTACTGATATTTTTGTCCACTACTCAAGTATTTCAGGTGATGGATACAAAGCTCTCGCTGAAGGCGATTCGGTCAGTTTCGACGTAGTAGAGGGAGAAAAGGGGCTAAGGGCTGAAAACGTGATTCAGCAATCAGCCACAAAAAGCCAGGCAACACCAGAAAATCAATAAGATTTGCAAAACTGCTTTTTGCTTTGGTACTGAGGGGTAGCTGTAAACAAATTCTGGTCGCCTTACTGCCCGACTTAATCGGGGAAGGAAGTGTCAGGATTTGTGTGTTGGTTGTGAAAACTCCCTATGGTGATTAATACGTCAGTGTAATTTTTGACGTTTTTGTTTGGCGTTTTGAGTAAGTATAACTTCGAGAATCGGTTAATTTGTGTAATTATAATTATTATCGACAAAGAATCGGTATGGTGGCTAAAAATATTCTATTTCAAGATTGTGAGGTAATTTTTCAAGCGGGCAGCGGGAACACAGGGCCCTTGGTTTGCAAAATTCTTTGCCCAATCTTACCAGTAATGCGTGAAATTCATTGAACAGTTTGGTATCAGCCGGCAGGTTCGACTGGAACAGCAGTTGTAGCTGTTCGTAATCAGCTTCCGGTTCGATTAAGCCGTGCCGAGCAGCTATGCGAGCGGTATAGGTGTCAATAACAAAAGTTTCCCTGTCGAAAGCGTAGAGCAGAATCGAATCGGCAGTTTCGGCGCCGATACCCTTTATGGTCAAAAGTTCGGCTCTGAGCCTGTCCGTAGTTAATTCTTCCAAACATCCCAATTGCCCGTTGTGATCGTTAAAGAGCCAGGCCAGAAAGTTCTTCAAACGTTTGGCTTTTATATTATAGTAGCCGGCCGGCCGAATAAGCTGAGCTAATTGTAAAACATCCAGGTTGTGGAGCTTTTGGGGGGTCAGCAGGTTGGCGGATTTAAGATTGGCTATCGCTTTTTTGACGTTGGCCCAGTTTGTGTTTTGTGTCAAAACAGCGCCTGTGATTATCTCAAAAGGCGTTTCGCCCGGCCACCAGTACTGGGGGCCAAAGCGGTCGAGAAGTAATTGATAAATCTCAATTAGCTTTTTGCCTGTCATAATAACAATGGTTGTTCTAAAAAACGGTTACTTTTGACTGTTGTAATTTCATCCTGCTTAAAGTAAACTCTGCAAAACTTAAAAAATTTGGTCAACTATGAAAGATAAATATAAGCACGACCCGAGTCAACTGTTTAATTTTACCATGGGCTCCTATCTGGAACGAACGAGCCGGCCAATTTATGCGATAGTGTTCCTTCTGCCGTTCATCGTTTTCTACGAACTGGGTGTAATCTTCAGCAATACCAAACTGCTTGAGGGCTCGGCGGTATTGGTAGTAGCGTTTGTATGGCTGCAAAAATTTCTCCTCTCCCTGGGATTTAGCAACAAACTGGCATTAGCGGCACCGCCTTTGGTGGTTGTGGTGATCCTGGTGGCATTGCAGTTAACGTCACAAAAAAAATGGAGTTTCCAATTCAGAGACATTTTTCCAATGACTGGTGAGTGTATTGTACTTGCAGTGCCGCTGATAGTACTGATTCTGTTTTTGAGCAGTTCGCCGGAGCTGCAGAACCACCCTGAGCATTTTGATACCAGTGCCGAACTGATTGGCCACAGGGCAGTTGTGAAATGTTCTTCTGTTGCAGAAGGCAGTGGCGAGCAAGACGATAGAAAGTCTCTGCTGGTAAACATTATCGCTGGTATTGGGGCAGGTATTTACGAGGAACTGGTCTTCAGACTGATTCTAATCTGTGCTTTGATGATTGTGTTCCAGGATTTTTTACGGTTTGACCACAACAAATCGATTATATTATCAGTTTTCATTTCAGCGGCGCTGTTCAGTGCCCATCATCACATAGATTTTCTTAACGGCCAGTTAAATCCACAAGACCCATTCAACCTGCTCAGGTTTTGTTTTCGCAGCCTTGCTGGTATCTATTTCGCTGCTCTTTTCGCAATCAGGGGCTTTGGGATTACAGCTGGAACTCATGCCTTTTACAACATTATCGCCGTTTCTATTAATGCCGGCTTTTTTGAGCATTAAAAAAAAAGGGTTGTTTTTCTGTTTCTTTATTTTTTCTCAGAAATTTTAGTAGTCGTTACCCTTTTATTCTACTGAGCTTGCAAAATAATCGTCCTATAAGCGCCGTAATCGGGCTTACTAATACTGATATTGCACTTGAATTGGGTATATTGGTTTGTGTATAATAATACCATAGCTGGAAGACAAATCGTACTTTTGGCCGGAGAGTATTAGTATTATGGAATTACCGCAAATCAACGTAGCTATTGAGGGTTTGGCGTTCAGTCTTTTTCGGAGGCCTTTGCATCCGGAGCTTTTTCAAATTTATGCCAGGCAAAAAGTACAAACCGGAAAATATGAAGCTGACATCTGGATTACAGGCTGCACACATGTTATTAGCGTATACGTTGATGATGCGTGTCTCAGCGAGGTTGTAAGCTCGCCCGGACAGATGCTTCCGCAGCAGGGCTTAATTGAACGCTTTCGCTTTCAAGGCCCTCGTTCTCATAAATGTACCCTGAACAAAGGACTAAGCTATATGACCGATTTTCAGATTGAGAAGATGACCGCTAATTTGTATCATCAAAGCTACCTTGACCTTGAGCGATTTGCCCGAAACCGCGGCATATTCGTCAAATTCCCAAAGTCGAAAATCGATGGCCTGCAGCCCTTCTGCTATGTTGACTTCGAGGCAAGACGCGCTGAATTACATATCCATACCTTTGCCGCCTACCCCGACCAGGTAACAATAATCAAGACCCAGTCTCTTTTCGATTTCCAATAAGAGAAAACGGCCTGTGCGCATAAGGCGGTGGGTTAATCGGGAAACTAACAGTTTGTATAGCCGATCTATTGCCCGACTTTTTGATTCAAAGCGTCCCACTTCTCACGAATTTCGCCAGCCATTCTGCTGTTCGGGAAATCACGCATAATCTGCTTTCCGGTCTGGACAGCTTTGTCCCACTGCTTCTCAGAGACGTCAAGTGAGAACTGGACGCCGAGGTTATGTAGTTTGCTTCTGAAAATATCCCTGGCGGCCTCCTGTAAGGCCAGTCCTTCGTTTGGGGTCAGATACAGGTCAAGCTCTCTTAGGATTTCCAGACTGCGGTCGGTGGCCTGGCGTTTTACCGCGTCATCCCAGGCTTTTAGCAATATTTTTTTGCGTTCTTCTTTTTTATCGACAAGCTTTTGACGCATCTCTTTTGCCCGTTCGTGGCCCGGAGCAGAGGCGATTAGTCTTTCAATTTGAATACTGGCCCTGGACCAGAGGTAGTTTTCCAGCAGCTTTTCAATATGTGCTATGACCTGGTTTATCCGCTCCTGGTCTGTTGCATCGCGGTATCCGTCGGCCTCGGTACGCAATTGCTCGGCCAACTGCTTATATTCCGGACTAAGGGCAATTTCCTCGATTATTTTATAGGTGGTATCAAAATCCTGCTGATGAAGTTTATCAAAAACAGCCTCTCGCAGAGACTGTCTGTCTGCATCACGGTACGCTATGGCCTTGGCAGTTTCGCTAAGACGGGTATTCTGGTTGATTTGCGTCAGGACAGAGCGGTTTTTCTCCAGTGTCTCAGCTACCTTTTCCATCTTGGCTGACTTTTGGGAAAGCGATTTGAGTTCTTTTAATATTGATATAAGTATTAATACAATCGCACCAAAAAGTATTACCTCAACCAGCAATCCGAGGAATTGCAGCACCCAGTCAGCCTCGGGCGTTGCCAGGACGTTGGTAAAAACTACCAAAAAAACCACTGCTGCCAAAACCACACAAACGCCCATAACAGGTAATTTAAGACGCCGTAAAAATCCGCTTTTTTTAATGTCCATAACCATCCCTTTCTAACAAGATATGCTGTACTCACGCTCATATTATTATAGTACATCTGAGGCTAAAATGGTACCAATAATTGAAAAAAAACGATCTTCTCAAGAGCCGATGTTGACGAAACGTTTATTTTAGACTAATCTAATTGCCGTATTTTTATACTTTTAGAGGGATCAAGATGCTTAAAAGAACACACACTTGCGGCAAACTTCGTCTCGAGGATGTCGGTAGACAGGTAACCCTGGCCGGCTGGGTACACTCATATCGTGACCACGGCAATCTGGTCTTTATCGACCTGCGGGATAGAGAGGGCCTGACCCAACTGGTCTTTAATCCCGAATCCCATCCCAAAGCCCATGAGTTGGCCAGGACGCTTCGCTGCGAATGGGTTATAGCTGCCGGGGGTATGGTTCGGCCCAGAAGCGAGGGTATGGAGAATCCGAAGCTCGCTACCGGCCAAATCGAAGTGACCGTCAATCAATTAGAAGTCCTCAACGAATCAAAGACGCCGCCATTTGAAATCGACACCGCCGATAAGACCTCCGAGGAGATCCGCCTTACTAGCCGATATGTTGACCTGCGTCGACCTAAGATGCAACAAATGCTTCGAACACGCCATTGGGTTACCAAACTGGTCCGCGATTATTTTGACCAGTTGGGGTTCTGGGAGATTGAGACGCCGATGCTGGCTAAGAGTACACCCGAAGGTGCAAGGGATTTTCTGGTGCCCAGCCGACTGGTTGAAAATTGCTTTTATGCCCTGCCGCAATCACCGCAGTTGTTCAAGCAGGTTCTTATGGTGGCCGGCGTTGACAAATATTTCCAGATAGTAAGGTGCTTTCGCGACGAAGACCCCAGGGCCGACAGGCAGGCGGAATTCACACAGATAGATGTTGAGATGAGCTTTGTAGACAGCGATGATGTTATAACGGTTCACGAAAATCTGATAGCCCTGCTCTGGAAGAAGATACTTGGCGTCGACGTTCCCCTGCCGATGCGGCGAATCAGCTACCAGAAGTCTATGGATGATTATGGTATCGATAGGCCGGACCTGCGATTTGATATGAAGCTAAAAGACATCTCGGAAATTGCCGCCAAGTCAACGTTCAAAGTCTTTACCTCGACAGTTGAAAAAGGCGGGATCGTAAAAGGTCTTTGCGCACCGGGTGGTGGAAAATATTCCAGAAGCGATATCGAAAAAACGCTTACTGCGTTTGCAGCCGATTACGGCGCAAAGGGCCTGGCCTGGTTCAAAGTCAAAACTGAAGACGGCCGGTTGACCCTTGCCAGCAGTATAGCTAAGTTTTTTGAGCCGGTACAACTCAGCCAAATAATCGAAACCTTCGACGCAAAAGACGGAGATCTGCTTTTGTTCGTAGCCGACAGTGAAAAAATCGCCAACAAGGCTTTGGCTCCCTTACGGTGCAGGCTAGCCAAAGAGTTAAACCTCTACGATGAGAAAAAATTTGAGTTCGTCTGGGTAGTTGACTTTCCGCTCTGGGAATGGAACGAAGACGAACAGCGATACGACTCACTTCATCATCCGTTCACAGCACCTCTGGATGAAGACCTTGAAAAACTTGACAGCGACCCAGCTTCGGTCGGTTCCAAAGCCTACGACATTGTCGTTAACGGCTCGGAAATCGGCGGCGGCAGTATTCGTATCCATAACCCAAGAATCCAGGAAAAGGTCTTTGATCTACTCAACATTTCAAGGCAACAGGCCAAGCGGCAGTTTGGGTTCTTTCTGAAGGCTCTGGAATACGGCGCTCCTCCGCACGGCGGGATAGCCCTGGGCCTGGACAGGATGATCATGCTCCTGACCGATACTGAAAACATAAGGGACGTTATTGCATTTCCAAAAACCCAGCGAGGCCAGTGCCTCTTAACCGAAGCGCCCAGTGAAATCGACCAGAAACAATTAGATGAGCTGAATCTGCGAACCCAGAGGCACTCCCATGCAGTCCCAGCAGAAACAGATGAGAAAAAAGCAAATTAACTTGTGGTACGTTCATTAAGAATATCGTTGCCGCTTGCCCATTTTGCGGCAATAATAAAAGCGAAATACGATATACGATACTTTATGCAAAAACAGATACACCAGATTTATCACAGGATATTGGTTTTTCTGCATCTGTCGCCCATTTCGCTTGCCGGCAAGTGCAGGCTGACCTTTGGTGCAGCGGTGGTAGTTGTCCTGATACTGGCACTTCTGCTGCCCTATATATGGATGAACCAGCTTACAAAAAAGGCCTGTCTCGATGCCGGCCGAGCCAAGGCTGAAACACTGCTTCGCAGCCATTTCCAGCTAAAAAAACCGGGCGAATCAGCCCTTCCTACCCTGGGCAATACCGGGGCGGTGTTAGATCCGAACGACCAGGAAATCCACTGGATTAGCTTTACAAAGGAAAATGAAAAACAATTCGCCCAATTCACCGATAAGCAGAAAGAAATTATCGAGTCTCTAAAAGCCGATGAAGCCAGAGACGACCGGGCATGGTTGGCCCAAAAGCAGGGTGTTCTTCGCAGTAACTATGTAAGAATTTTCAGGGCGACCGACAGTTGTATAAGCTGTCATAACCCGGAAGGTTCGGCCCGGGCCTTTGCTCGAAATCAGCCCATAGGCGTAGTGGTAGTTCAGCGACCAGCCGGTGAAATCAGCAAAACAGTTTTTCTCAATCGTCTCTGGATAATTGTTGCCGGGTTAATTGCCGGTGCCGGCGCAATTGTCGCGTTTTATATGATTACTCAGCGTGTAATCCTTCGGCCTATCCGGCAATTGCGGGCAATTGCAAACAACGTTGCCGACGGTAATCTCAATATCCGAAGCTCGATAAAAACCGGCGATGAATATCAGAAACTCGCTGATGCTTTTAATCATATGCTTGACGGTCTGCAAATCGGACAGGAAAAGCTGCGCCAAGCGAATAAGCAGCTTGATACCAAGATAGCCGAGCTCTCCGAGCGAAATATCGAGTTGTTCAAGGCCAACAAGCTAAAAAGTGAATTCCTCGCCAATATCAGCCACGAGTTCAGAACGCCCTTAAACGCTATATTGGGCTTCGCAGAGATTCTCCGGGAAAAACCAGACCTCTTGAAGAGGGAAAAAAATCAGAGATATATTGAGAATATTATCACCGGCGGCAAAAACCTTCTGAACATGGTAAACGATCTGCTGGACCTGGCAAAAACCGAAGCCGGTAAAATGAAACTGCGTATAGAAGAAACGAATATTGAGGATTTATGCGATTCGGTGATGGCGTCTTTTTCCGCACTGACCAGAAAGAAAAAAATTAAAATCAAGCTAAAGCTCGACAAAAAATTGCCGCAGCTTACCACAGACGCCGGCAAGCTCCAGCAAATACTGTATAACTTTTTAAGCAACGCGGTAAAGTTTACACCGGATCGCGGCAGAATTGAAATCACAGCGACGATGCCGGACGAAAAACACGTGCGCATAGCAGTATCCGATACCGGCTGTGGTGTTACAGAGGCTGACAAGAAAAAAATATTTGAGAAATTCAGCCAGGCGGACGGCTCGATAACCCGCCAGACAACCGGCAGCGGACTCGGCCTTGCCATCTGCAAAGAATTAGCCGCCGTACTCGCAGGCACTATAGGAATGGAAAGTAAGCCCGAAAAAGGCTCTATATTCTGGCTCGATATTCCTGTAACCCTGACCCAAGATGAGCAATAAATACCCGCATGTTTTGCCGGAAAATAAAAGCTACTGTATCTAGGCAGAGGTTCAACCTCATAAAAATCGTTCTTCCACCCTAATGTTATTTCAAACCATCTAAAACATTCCCGGCATCCCCGGCATTCCCGGCATTCCCGGCATCCCCGGCATCCCCGGCATCCCCGGCATCCCCGGCATTTCACCGCCCGGGCGAAGCTCACTCCCAGCCGCTCTCCCTCCCCAGGGACGAAAAGGTCTTTTCGACTCCTTGGCCAGTTTCCTGATTTCATTAAACTTCGTCTGCAGCTCCTGAGGCCAATAACTTATTTTAACAGGTATATGCTCAATACTGCTGCCATCAAAGCTGTACAGCATATCAAAATAATCCTGCACACGTAGACTTCTTAAACCCGACCAATCCTTGACATGTATAAAATCGACAAGAACCGCACCGGTGCTATAATCAATCGTATCGGGTACTATAATCTCTTCTGCTCCTTTCTCTTCTTGGTCTTCTTTATTGGTACTCTCAATATCAACAACCCTGCCGATAGCTTCTCCCTGTCTGACTATAAAGTCTTCACTATACCAATATCCTAGTACATACCTGGAGACCTGCACTATTACAACCTTAGCAGCTTCCTGTATATCACGCGGAAAAAAATACAGCCTTTTCGGAATCTCCACAGTCTCTGTGCTCTGTGAAAAACTGCTCCATAAAACAACCTCGTTTTCCAGCGATATATCCTGTTCATCAAATTGATTCGTCCCTACTATAGGATTAAAAAAACCAAGCCGAATTCTATATCGGTATGCTACCCCCGGGGTAACCGTATCATCGTGTGCCCAGAACACCAGCGGTTCACGCATTTGGGAAAGATTCGTTTCCCTACCAATCAAAATATCATTAAGCTCACTATAAAAATCATCTATCGATTTTGACTCTTCCTTGTTTTTTGCCTGCCGTTCCTTAGCAGTGTCACGCTCTTTTTTTCCCGCCAAACGTTCTTTAACATCACGCCGGCTGCTGCTACGGCTCTTTTTTGTCGGCCCCATCGTACCAGGCATACCAGGCATACCAGGCATACTAGACATACCCAAAGACCCTGTTATTTCTGTCGGACGCCTCTTCGCCTCTGCCGCCCTGCTACTTCGCTCTTGGCGCGATTTTTCACGCTCCTGCTGACGCTCCACCAGTTGAGCTTCCCTGGATTGCCGCCTCTGTTGAGCTTCTAAATCTTCTGCGTACTTGATAAACTTCTTATGCACCGACGGTGGAAACCACTCCTCTTCTGCAGAAGCGATTTGATAAGCCTCAGGCTGCAGCAAATCCAGTCTGACTTGTGGGTCATCGAACTGAAATAAACGAACTTTTATTCCCCCAGCTGGCAGATCTGCAACATTTTCGGTTATTTCAAACATTTTTTTGCGATACTCAACTCTGCTTCGAGGCACAACTTGCCAGTCACTCCAGCCGCCATTTCCAGCTAACTGCTGTCTTTCCAGCTGAACAGCTGCAAAAACAGGCCTCGCAAGACATGGGTCCCTCCATTCACTCTTAACATTATCACCGGCAAAACTCTCATAAAACCTTTCATATACGCCGGCAACATCAAACCTGCCCTCCACCGTTACAAAATCAAGGTCATTGGGCTCACAAATCCCCTCGACATAAGGATTCCGATAGTCAACTGTCTGGGTAGGTACATAAGCCACCGCCCTGATGTACTCAACGGATACCTCGTTGACTTCACCAATCTTTGGAATACGATATTTGCCTTTCACACTGACATCACCTGAAAGGTAAGGGGGCTGTGGCAAATACAACCCGACATCAACATCGTCAATAGCCGTTTCAATACGAGCAATAAAATCACCGACCTTGGGCTTATATGATTGTTTTGGCTCAGCTTTGCGGTTCAGACGATACGCCAAATCCTCTGCCTGTTTATTTATGTATTTATCAATACCACTGGCGTCGAATTTTTCATCATCATATTTAACACAATTGGGACTTATAAAAACCCGACTGATAAGAATCACAAAGCAGACAAACCCCACTATGACCAATACCATCTTTTCAATATGCTCTTCGAAAAAATTGCCGCTTTGCTTTCTCATCCGGTTTTTTCCCTTCAAGGTCTCCTTTTAGCTGATTTTTCTTCTTCCGGCTCTTCGCCCTTGACCGATTTCGGCTTAATTTCATCGTAACTTTTTTTGTTGAAGATATACTCGCAAACTAAATCCAGTTTTACCACAGCATCCTCGCCATAACAGTAGTAACCGTGATTCTTTTCGTAGTCTGGGTCTTTTGGGTCTAACGATTCAATATTGCTTTCCAAAATTGTTATCTGGTTATGGCTAAAAATTGCTTCCTCCTGCTCACCAAAGAAACCCCTGAATTTATGCTCTTTTTCGCTGCAAAGCTGTTTCATAAACAACAAAACCGCTTTTGCACTAACCAAACCCTCAATCTTAAAATGTACAACGTCAATATCTTCATCGCTCACCCGGCCGGTAAGTGGCCGGTTGACAAGTCCGTCTTCACTCGAAAGAACATAATTGGGCCTGTCTGCCGATACCGTTTTTCTAACACCGCGTCTTGCCACATCACTTTCTGCAAAGCTTATCGATAAAAGCCGTTTAACCGGTGATGTGAAAACACTATTTGAGCGGTAATTCAAAGCCTTTATTGTGTCAAAAACATCTTCATAAATCCAATAACCCAGCTGCCAGAACCAGCAGTCCTCAACAGCCTCGTCTCTTCCAACATATTCAAAGTTGCTCCAGAATTTGTATCCGCTCAAATCAGCAGGGTTGGCATAAACAGATGCTGATAGAGCCTTCTGCTGACACAGCTCATCAATTATTGAATCTTTAACATCATCACCACTGCTATGTACGCTGCTGGATGGGCTGCGGGTAACACGACTGACGGATGATGACAAAGCTGTACTCTGCAAACTTCTGTCCAGTTCCGCCTTTGTGGGACAATCACGCCCGTTGATGTGCTTAATTAACTCTTCCACCTGCTCTCGAAACCGCCTGCCAAATTCCTCGAAAATCAACGTCGAAACATCTTTCGGTTCAGGAAAAATCTTATAGCTTAATAGCTGCCTTTTACTGCTCTGACTGGCTAAAAATGATATCTCGTTGGCATCCGCTTCGTAAGCCTGCTGATAGTCCTGCTCAATTTTCCATTGATCGCTGGCAACGGCACTGTTGATTAACGACTGAATTTGTTTGCCTGTCGAAATACTTTCAGTTTCCATCTTTTTTTTGAGCTTACCGCCGACTAATGGCGCAAGCACAAGAAAAACCACCGCTACCAAACCTATAAAAACTGAAACCAGCAACGAAGAATAATCCCTGAGAACTCTTAGAATAACATTTTTTAACTTGGAGGTATCCATTTCATCCCGCTAATCTGTTTATATTGAGTACCATTCTGATTACCGCAAAAAACGTTAAAAAATCATAAATCATCGGCTTGCGCCGGCGCATCTTTCCAGGCAAACTTTAACTTTAATGTAAACCAGTGGTCATTGACTTCATACTCAACTTCGCCTGTCTTTGGGTCAATTTTCTCACTTCCATCCGCGTTCAATACCACAGCCTTGCTGATAATTTCCTTTGTCATAGGGTCAATCAAAACCTCACGAACCCCGCTTGTGGTTTTTTGTTTGGAACCACGCACCAGCGTGCTGCTTTGTCTCTCAGATTTAATCTCCTCAACAATACCTATCCCAAGAGGCATCTTATCGCTATCCAAATCTACTTCGCCGGTGTCCTTTTCAAAATGCGATATCTCAGAACCCTTATACAACTCAAAGGGGCTATTGACATCGACAATTTTCTCAAGATTCATCAGTCGGGTAATCAGGCCCCACTTATTCTGGTCATCTCCAACCCCAATGGGTTCCAGCAACTCACCTATTTTTTCGTATGGACTGTAACCGGCTATAGTCACCACAAACCCAGCCTTGGATTCAACTCCCGACTCTTTCGCAGCCTGACCTCCTTTGCCCCGTGCCGGCGTTTTACCACGAGCCGGTGCTTTAGTCCGCTGACTCGGCATCCCGGGCATCCCAGGCATCCCAGGCATCCCAGGCATCCCAGGCATTTGCATGGACATACTTTGCATGGACATACCAGATTGTGACTTAACGCTTCTGACGCGACTCAGACCGCCGAGCTCGGCAGTCTCAATATCGTCGGCAAACCGAACAGACATATTTGTTACAAATATCTGCTTGCGTTCTTTGCGGGGGGTCTGTAAAACCGCTTCCACTTGGCCTGTGTCAAAAGCCCTGTAAAGTTCTTTCTGACCGGGATTATTTTTCTCATTGGGCAGCACCGAAATTACGGTCTGGTGCAATAACGGGATCACATCACGATAATTAAAAATACCAAATTCTTTTTTTATTATCGCTTCATAACCCGAAGACTTGCTCTTCTCGGCCTGAAGTTTTCTACTGGAGCTGTTAGCAATTTCGATAACATTGTTGCTTCTTCTTCTGAGGCTTTCATTTCTGTTATAACTGGTTTTGTCTAAAAACGTTCTGCCAAAAGCCAAAATTGAAACCACGAGCAGCAAAACCGCCGCCGCAGTAAAATACTTGGCTTTACTTGCCCAGGCCATCGACCTGGCAATAGCCCGGGGCAGCAGGTTATTCTCTATCCTTGCCAGCCCCAGACCCTGAATAGCAAGGCCGTAAACAACACCAAAATCGCAGACATTTTCATGGAATTTAGCTGCCGAAACACTCTCACTGACTTTAAGATTCTTAAATGAATCGGGCCTTTCGACAGGCATCTGCAGGCTCTGCTGCAGATATTTGAGCAGGCCTCGCATCTTGGTACCACCGCCCATTGCAACAATAGTCGACAACTCAGCATCGGGATTGGAATTTTTATAAAAACCGAGTGACCGCTGAATCTCAGAAGACAAATCCGTAAAAACAGGCCGCATCGCCTGGAATATCTGCCTGGCATATTTGCTCATCGGGGCGGTAAGTTTTAGTTTCTCAGCTTTTTCAAAATTGAGCTTAAACGTCTCCGATATCGCCCTGGTAAAAGCATTGCCTCCCATCGGAATACATCGCTGCCAGACCGTCGATTGCATACAAACAACTAAGTCAGTGTTTTCGGCACCTATATCAAGAATAATTACAGCCTGCTTGTCAGACCTAAACAACTCACTACGGTCGTACAGCAGGTAATTATACAAAGCCATCGGAGCTATCTGAACACAACTGATTCTAATATTTTCTCTGCTGAAATGTTCCAGCTCCAAACTGATTATCTCGTTTTTAATCGCAAAGATACCAACTTTGGCTTCGGCACTGTCGGGGCCGGTCATAAGCTGCCAGTCCCACTGCACATCATTGATGTCAAAGGGAATCTGCTGAGTCGCTTCAAACCTGACAATTTCAGGAATGCGCTTTTGCTCAACCGGAGGCAAACTCACAAAACGAACAAAACTATTCTGGCTCGGCACCGAAACAATGACATCCGTTTTGCTCAGATCATTCTGTTTTAAAAACTGGCTCAGACTCAGTGCAATAAGCTCATCTCTTTCGACATCGGTTACGCCATTTCCGCTAAGAATTTTACCGTGACGCACGTTGTCAAACCCCACTACTTCAACAACGCCGCCCCTTTCACTTAGCTGCAATGCTTTCAGTGAGCTATTGCCGATATTTATTGCCCAAACCGAACCAGATACCAATGCCATATCACACCCTCGCGATTATGGTCTAAAACCAATATTGAATAATCCTGTAAGTTCGCCTAAACCGTAATAAATTGTAACATATTATGAAGACTTTTTCCATAAATACTCTCAGTTGCAGGTCAACCAATACGAAAACCGGCAAATTTGCCAATTGCTCGAAGGTTTTGGATCCGAACAAGTTGAAACATCCCAAAAAAAATCGACCTGACTATTATCAATACCTGCTGCGTTACTCATACCGCTTCTGCCAAAAGTCGCCAGTGCATCCGAAAAGAAAAGCTCAAAAACTAAATTCTGAGGCGATTATAGTCGTTTGAGGCTGTTTGCCGGCCGTACAAATCGCCGAACTGAACAATTCAAACAAAAACCTTTATTTTATTAGGAATCGGCAGACTTTAGCCGGTACGTTAGCCCAAATAGTCAAAGAAAAAATCGCCTCCTCAGACTCTAAAAACTTCCAATTGAAGCAACAAACTCTACTTAAAGCAAAAAACAGTTCTGAAGTCAAGTGTAAAAAACCAGCCTACCTGCCGAAACTACCTCAATTAACATAATTCAAAGACCAAACGAGGGCTTTTCTAAAGATTCAGGATGGCTGTTGTATATATTGCCTGATACCTCAACTAGGCCCGATATTATAAGTAAGCCAGCCGATATGGCCCTGCAAAAAGCGCAACAGCTTGTTAATGCGGACATAAGGAAATTGTTCTGACGAGGATGTTCCTCGGGGCCTATGGCAAAAAACTGTTTGGCGAAAAAAATGGGATGAACAGAAAAATGATAAATTAGCAGACCTGCTCGATAAGATGAGTCAAATACAGGGCTTAGAGAGAATATGCTTAGCTCATTAGAGCCGGATGATGTGACGGATAATCTTTTAACCGCAAAAATTTTTTTGTTTCCAATGGTGAAAAAAGGCAAAAATGGGCCTTAGGGACGGGTAATATGGGCTGGTTAGCTAATTGAAGGGGGTAATCCTTGACATTTACTTAGGGAATCTGTTAATATAAGAAAAAATACGGAGAAAGGAAAGGGTGTGCGGCTAAATTCTCGCAAAATAATATTAGGAGGAGCAAAAAAAAAGTAGTTATTAGTAATAAGTTATGCTAACATTCCCCCAGTGGCAAGTGCAGCTTTCGTCCCATACTCATGGAAGAGAATTTTGTGGGTTTTGTTTGAAGGGGAGAATCTATAAACAAGCTGGAGTTATTTTTAGGAGACTTATTATGGATGGCTACATAAGGACAAGAGAAATGAAGTGGTTTACTTTTATATGTTGTATTGTGTTTTGTGTCGCTGTGGGGAATTTAACAGGTGAACCTGTTGATACTGAAGAACCTACCAAGACCGAGGCCCGGCTAAAGCTCGAGGCCAAAGCCAAAGAAGAAAAAGTGAAAGAAAAGAAAAGAGCTGTCGTAGAAATCAGTCCGGAAGAAATTGCAAAGCTGAATTTTCCGGAAGATACCAGTGCAATGATGACCGCCAGCGAACTTCGTATCAGCGGCAATACCCTGGTAACAACCCAAGAGTTATTGTCAAAGATTCCTTTGGTTTATAACACTTCGGACATGCCGCTGCTCAAAGCTGACAGTATTAACCTCTATGATTTCAGGGTGTTGCGGGACATAATTGAAATGCCTGGTCAGCCTCGTCAGATTTCTGCGAGAACTATTCGGGGGCTTACCCAATGTATTCTCTCGGTCTACCGAGAGAAGGGTTATTCCGGAATATTTGTAGCTGTTCCACCAGAGGCACTTGAGGAGGGCAGAAAATTACGAGACGAGATTTTGCTCATAAACATTACCGAAGCTCCGGTTACTTCAGTTACAACAAGTTACTTTACCGCAGACAATGAGAAAGTGGAAAAAGGATATCTAAAAGATTCACTCCTGCGTCAATGGGCACCTGTTGAGGTCGGAGAGGTTGGAAAGCAGAAGGAACTGGAAGATTATGTGAATCTGCTCAACCTTAATCCTGACAGGTATGTTTCTGCGAGAGTCTCGAGGGGCGCCGAGCCGGATACCCTCTCGGTGGGTTATAACGTTTACGAGGCAAATCCCTGGCATTGGTTTTTACAGGTAGATAATGCCGGCACCAAGGACAGACGGTACACTCCCAGAGTTGGTCTTATTAATACGAACCTTTTAGGCATAGATGATACGCTAACAGTGTTTTATCAAGCCCCGTGGGAAAAGGGTATCGAAGATAAGTATTCTGTATACGGCAGCTATGATTTGCCTGTCATGGGGCCGCGTTTGCGCCTGGAGCTTTTTGCAGCTTACAACCAGTTTGATGTAGAGGGCGGCGGCGGTATCGATTTCCTCGGCCATGGTTCGCTGTACGGCGGCAAATTGCGGTATAACGCCTTTCAGAAGGACGGCTGGTTCTTTGACCTTACGACCTCGCTGAGCCGCGAAAGGAGTAAGGTTTCCTCTTCGATATTCAGCTCGATATTGGGCTCTGTGGTTACGATGCATCTTTGGGGGGTGGGTGTTGATGTGCATAAACGAACTGATATGACCAATACGTCTGTTACGTTTGACCGCGTTGAGAATGTTGGCGGCTCATCCCAGACAAAATTCTGGGAAACGACCACACCTTCCGGTGCACGAACAAATGCTGACCGCCATTTTACTATATACACTACCGCAGCCAGCCACAGCCGATATCTGGATACCGACAAAATTCAGAGACTTAGCGGTTCTCTGCAATGGATAGTTCCTAACGAGAGATTAGTACCTGCAAAGATGACTACTTTTGGAGGTATGTATTCTGTCAGAGGATATAAGGAAAGTGGGATTGTCGCTGATGGCGGGATACTCGCATCGGCTCAATACGAGTATGATCTCGTAAAACATGAGCAGTCAAAGGGATCGCCGCAGCCCAATACCGATGAAAAGCCTCTTGTGAGAAAACTTGCTCCGTTGGCCTTTTTTGATTATGGCAGAGCCAGGATGGAAGACAAGGTTGCAGGTGAGAAGAGTGTTGAGGATATGTATTCAGTAGGTATTGGCGGAATTGTCGAGCTTGGTGATAACTTCAGCGGGGCTGTGTATTATGGCTTCCCGCTCGAAGCAACAAGCACCACAGATACTCATGACGGCCGGTTGAATCTGAGCTTAATGATGAGATGGTAAAAGAATATAGTTACTCGACAGTGTAGTCGGGGAGGATATATAGCGTAAAGATGGAGTTAAAATATTTAGTGGTTGAAATTAAAAGGGGAAAAAATGAAAAAGCTAAGAAAAATTTCAAATGCGTATTATTTAAGGCAGATTGTATGCTGCTGGCTGGTGTTCTATATGCTCTTTTGTTTCGGCATACCAGCAAGGGTTGCATTGGCCACGCCGGCCGGTGGAACATTTCAGGGAGGAGATACCGGGACAATTACTCCTGGAGTGGACACAACTGTATTAGTGAATCAGATGGAATCGGTTATTCACTGGGACAATTTGGATACCTCAAGTAGTGAAAGTCTCACATTCCAGCATGGAGGCCTTATAGATGCTGCTGTATTGAACAGGGTTGTTGGAGAAGGTGCATCTTCTGCGACGCAGTTTAACGGAAAACTCAATGGTGTTGACATGCGGATTTTTATTATGAATCCTGCTGGCATTGTCTTTGGTTCCAGTGCGACTATCAATGTCT
>Ga0272442_10003658_pt1 | contig 21475 bp, 19 predicted proteins | sample SSMForm2O_FD_200262 | JGI IMG/M metagenome (GOLD analysis project Ga0272442, IMG submission 200262) | Marine sediment archaeal communities from Little Sippewissett salt marsh, Falmouth, MA, United States - SSM-Form-2O | ecosystem: Environmental > Aquatic > Marine > Wetlands > Sediment ... | reverse complement strand
CGGTAAATTTCCCTTCATATTTATCTGAAAATTGATCACTTCGAACAAAAAATAATGCATTTTTTTCTAAATATGATACGAACTTTGTGAAATCTACATATCGCCAAATTATTGTATCCGAAGAAGGTTCTTCAAATTCGGGATTTTTTTGATACATTTTTCTTTCCAATTTTCAAATCATTTGTGTCTTTAAAAACCCACTTCTTTATTTACAATTATCTTAATACATCACAAAGACCCATAAGATATGAAAATTTTAAAATGGTCCCAAACAACGATCGAATCCCGATATAACATTTTATTTTACTAGTAAAACCATGTAAAAATCTCTTATAAATTACAATAAAAATAATAAAATAGTAATACTTAAAAATTGAAAATAAAATTATTTTATTTCTGCAATTTTTGAGCTACCTGCTAGAACAGGGTCTTTAAGATTTACTGTAACCTTTTTAATTTTATCTTCAGGAAGATACACATCAACTCTGGAACCAAGCCTTATGATTCCAAATCTCTCTCCTTTATTTAACTTATCTCCCTTTTTTATATATGGATAAATCCTTCGAGCAATAAGACCTGCGATTTGAACAACCCTTACCTCACCAATAGGTGTTTTAATGTCAACTGTGACTTTTTCATTAAGATCTGATTCTTTCTTCCATGCACAAAAATGTTTTCCTGGAAAATGCTTAATACCAATAATTTCACCTTCAATTGGCATTCTATTCACATGTACGTTATTAACTTCCATGAAAATTGAGATGAAATGCTTTCCATTCTCTGTTTTTATATCTCTTATTTTACCATCAGCTGGAGCAACTATCCCATCAGCAATCTTTCTTTCAGGATCTCTAAAAAAAATCAGGAAAAAAATAGTAGTACAGAAAAATAGAATTACTCCAGCTAAAAACCAATAATTATCAAAATAATACATTAAAAAGATAAATAAAATAAGTAAAATAATTGGTGTTAAAACCCAGCCCCAACATCCTTTTGCAATTCTAATAATTCATACCTCTGTTTTAACAAGTTGATGGAGTAAAACTGTATCTTTCCTTTTTAATTTCCTGTCTTCCTCCACCGTTAATATTTAGTAAAATAAAATCATCCTTTTGAACCTTTTCATATTTTATTGCTTTTATCAGTGAATATAGAGTAATTCCTGATTCAGGAACAACCCTCATTCCTTTATATTCTTTAACAAAGCTTGTGCTTTTTTGATTCTTTATTGGTAACACTATAAAATTCACCATCTGGTTCCTTAAAAACATCATAAACACCACCTTTCAGTGAATATGCAAGGTATCTTTTTGTAATTACAAGGACATATTTTTATCAATGATTTTTTTGCTGAATCAGCCTGCCACTTTTCATCAATAGTCTTTGATTTTTTTATCCAAGCATCATACATAGGAACATATGGATAGTTTTGTGATCCATAGTCCAGGCAGTTTCTTTCAAGTCTCACTCCATCTTTTAAGTTAAAACTTAATACATAAAGATTAACGGATAAATGAACTAACTATAAAGATCTCTTTTGTCAATCAGCCTATTATGCTTAATCTTATCTCTTTTGAATGTGTTAGGTTTAATAAACTTAACCTCAGGCATTGTAACAGTTTTTGATTTTTCAATCCCGTTTTTAATCTCAGGCATATTAAAAATCGCCTGGATAATCTTATTTTTTAGTGATTCACTAGGTTTGCTTGTTTCTGCAACAATAGTTACAAGATCCATCCCATTTTTTTTATCAAAAACAACCTGATATTCAATTATTTCCTTAAAACTAAATATAATATCATCAAACATTTTTGTAAATAGATTATCCCCTGAACCAATTGGAATTAAATCATCAGTTCTTCCCTTTATTTCAATTCTTCTTAAGGGAAGACCACATTCACAAATTCCTGGGATAATCCTACCAAGATCCTTAGAATTGTATCTTATTAATGGCATTCCCTCCCGGTCAAAAGTAGTATAAATTAGCTCTCCAGTCTCACCATCCTCTAATTGTTCTTTTGTTTTTGGGTCAACTACTTCAGTGTAAAAATTGAGTTCACTCAAATGCATTCCATATTTTTGCTCACATTCTCCAGCCATTAAAAGACCTATTTCAGTTGTTCCATATCCAATATAAACATCTGCATCCCAAGCTTCTTCTAATTTTTTCCTAAGAGAATTTGGAGTGGGTTCTGCTCCTATCATAATCTTTTTGACACCAAGTGATTTCAAATCAGTCAGCTTTTGTAATTCATTTGTCAAATAATTAATTCTTGAAGTAACATCGCAGTATATATTTGGTTTGTATTGCTTTATAATCTCCAGCTCATATTCAACAGGTATCCTTTCTGAAGAAAGAGTCAATGCACCAAGAATTCCACCATAAGCTCTATCGATACAGTATCTATTTCCCCAAATTTCTGTACCATATCCTTCTGCAAATGTGATTCTAATCACATCTTTTGATGTTATTCCATACATCACCCTTCCCCCTATTGCAGCAGATGCAATAATTTTATCAATATCTGACTTGGTAAAATATGCCTTTTTTGGTCTTCCAGTTGTTCCAGAAGTAGTGAAAACCTTTGCAAATTTTTCTTCGGGTACTGCAAAAAAGGAATTAGGATTAGCTTGCAATGATTCTGTTTTTGTATATGGGATCTTTGTTAAATCTGAGAATGACTTAATTTGGCTGGGCCTCAGATTATTTTTTTTAAATAAATCATGATAAAATTTTGTATTATTATACGCATGGGAAATACATTTCTTAATTTTTCTTAATTGAATCCTTCTCATAGCGCTAACATATAATTTCGCAAGGTTTCTTTGATAAAATGTCCTATTTTCAATTGAATCTATTTTTAGGCTTTTTTTAATAATGGGAGCTAATCTTTCTATAATGAAATGATTCCTCCAATAATTTTTATATTTTAAGCTATTGAAATCCTATATATATATTTTGCAGTAATAATAAATAAAATCACACATTAATATTTATTTTTTCAAAAGTAACAAAGAAATTAACAATCCATTTTTCTTTTGAGCAATTATTTTACTTATGATAAATAAATCATTTAAAAAAAGATCTTTTTCTGCAATATGACCTTCAGTTGTTGAGCTAGTTCTAAATATAACCCTCCCAGATTTTTTTAATGATTTTGAAATATATTTGAGAGTGTTTTCATAAGGATTTATGCCTTGAGCAACTATAATTAAATCGAATTCATTCAAAGAAAAATCTAAAATATCTGAGTTGATAATTTTTATTTTTTCGGATAGATTCAATCTCTTTATTAATTTGGTTGATTGTTTCACTGAATTTTTGCTTTTGTCAATAGCGGTTATATTTACATTTGTTTTTTTTGTAAGTATAATTGATGTAGCAGGGATTGGACCTGACCCTATGTGCAGAATTTTATCAGATTCTTTAATGTTTGCTAATCTAATTTCATTTTTTATCATGTCTTTATAAAAATCAAGGTAAATATCTAAAAATCTATCAAAATTAATAATTGTTTTTTCTATAAAAATAAATGAAAAATCTAAATATTTTTTTAATTTATGAGCATCAAATTTTATTCCAACCTTTTCTAATACAAGAGTTAATATTATCTGGAATATTTTAGGTCCTCCATCTTTTTTATCATTTTAATTAAACATTTAATATTCTTCTTAACCTATCTGGTTCAATCGTCCTTTTAATCTCTTGCTTTTCTGCTTCTTTTATTAAATCAACTAATTTATTGTTAACAGGAGCCTTTAAATTGTTTTTTTTGGCAATATTTACAATTTCCCCATTAATAAAATCAATTTCAGTAGTTTTTCTTCTATCTAGACTTTGCCACATGGAGTTTCTAGCATTTTTTTTAACTCCCATAAAAATACTTCCAAATTTTAAAAATATTGTATTTGTATTTTTCAATCTCTTAATCATCTTAATCGGATCAATATCTGGAAGAGGTTTAATTGAAATTCCTGATTTTTCCAACACTTTTAATCCCTCACTCATTACCGAAACAAGGATTTTTCTGCTATCTGTATCAATAATTGACTCTCTTACAGATTGTCCGGTAAGAGCAGTTACAGCTATTTGAAGATTTACAATTAATTTACTAAACAAATAACCGTCAATTTTTTCAACAATTTTGGTTTCTATTCCATTTTTTGAAAGATTATTTGCTAAATTTTTTATATTATTTTCATTTGATTTATCATTTTCAATTAGTATATCTCCAGATATAGTAATTTCTATTTCACCAGGTTTTAGATACAAAGAATTAAAAAGAATAATACCTGAAACCACTTTATTTCCAGTTATATCCCTTAAAATTTGAGCATTTTTCACACCATTTTGAAAGGATACAATCAATGCAGATTCTTTTATATTGCCTTTTAAATTGTTTGCTAATTTTTTTGTATCTTGAGATTTAATTGAAATAATAATAATATCAGATTCTGAAATTTGCTTTATATCACTAGAAATATTTACATTATCAATTTTTTTTGTTTTGTTTAAACCAGAAATTTTGATTCCTTCATTTTTTATTTTTTTAATTTGGTAATCTCTACCCAATAAGACCACTTCTTCTCCAGATTCTACTAGAAGTCCTCCAATAACTGTTCCTATGGCTCCGATTCCAATAACAGCATATTTCATTTTTTTTCCTCAAACTCATATCTTCTTCTTAGAGTAAATTGTGAAATTGCTGTTATATGCAAAGACGCAATATATACTATCAAAGCAATTTTAACATCAACCAAACCAAAAATAAAAGCTGAAGCAAGAGTTACTCTTTCTATTACAAAAAACTCATGAAATCTTAATCCCTTTTTTCTTGAATAGTTTCTAATTGAACTTATTAAATAAACATAAAGGATCGTAAGAATTGAGATATCAAGTATCATTAAATAGTAAAAATTATTGCTAACAAAATCATATTTAAATGGCAAATAAAGTGTGATTGAAAGCCAGATTATTGTTAAGATAAAGGAAACAGTTACAGATTTTTTAATTCCATATTTTACTGGAAAGGTGATATAACCTCCTTTTTTATCTCCTTCCATATCTCTTATAGCTCCTACAAGATTGCTATTTGTATCATGAAACAAAAATACTAAAGATAAAATCCAAATGTAAATAGGAATCGAACTGATTTCAGGATCTATTGAAAAAACACCAAAAAAGTAAGCTGCAACAGTTACTACTCCTCTATTAAAATTACCAAAAAAACCTTGAGATTTTGACAATTTTGCATATGAAAAAACAAGCCCTGCTACAACAAAAACCAAAATTATATTTTTTAAGCCTAATAATATTGATAATCCAAATCCAGTAATTGCAAATACTGCGCCAATTATCAAGGCTTCTTTAGGTTTAATTCTTCCAGATGGTATGGGTCTATGTGGTTTTTGGATAGAATCAAGATCTCTATCTAGATAATCAGAAAGATATAGTCCTGCGGTCCAACCCATCATTGGAATTATAAAAGCAAGTAGAGAAATCCTTAATGGTGGAAAACCATTAAATACTAAACATGATCCAGCAAAACTGACTAGACCACACCAGATAACCGTGTACAATCTCCAAGTTTCGAGATGAGCAAATAGTTTTTCTTTGACGGTATATTTCTTAATTTTACTCAAGAGTATTTTTCCTCCAAAGAGCTATGGTAATAAAAATTATCGGATTTAAGTATTATCACATTTTGTAAAATTAATAATACACCTTATAAATTCATTAACTTAAAAACCAATTAATTATTTTTATTTTTTATTTAATATAATGGTTTTTGATTGGTGAGCTAAGAAAATAAAAAAAAATATTTCAAAACCACATAGAAAGCCGGAATGGATAATAGATTTTCCTTTAGATAAAGGAGAATTTTATAATAAATAAAACCCAATAAAAAAGGTGAATTAATGGATATGCATTAAATTTACCCTGAAGTATATGGATAACCTCTTTCTGGCGTAGAATGGAGCATTACTATAGTCTAATCAAAAGTAGAATAACAATAAAATGACAAAAACCTTGATAATTCAAAGAATATCTAAAAAAAAAAAGTAAAGGAAGATTTACATGAATCTGAAGGATTTGGAATTGGGATTGAAAGAATAAACTGTTTTATATATAGATTAGAAAAAATTGAAGAACCCTTATTATTTCTAAAGATACCAGTTAAATACTTCAATTAATTTTTTAATATTTAATCATATATGAAAATATTTATAAAAAATCTAATATTCCCTGTTTTTATATGAAAAAAAAAGACTTAAAAGAAATAATAGATAAAAATAATATAAAATGGATACAAGTTCATTTTACAGATCTTTTAGGCGGATTAAGAGTTCTACATATACCTGCAGATCGTTTTTTAAATGATGATGTTTTAAAAAAAGGTATTAACTTTGATGGTTCATCTGTTGGATTTAGAAGAGTAGAAAAATCAGATATGATAGCCCTCCCAGATGAACAAACCTTTAATAAACTTCCTTACGAAAAAGATGAAGCATTAATTAGAGCAAATTTATATGATACAGATTACAAACCTTATAGAGCTGGACCAAGAAATATTTTAATAAAAGCAGTTGAAACAGCTAAAAAATCTGGTTATGATAAGATAATTATTTCACCAGAGATGGAATTTTGTTGCTTTAAAAAATTTGTTGATGAAGAAGCCGATTATAAAGAGGGGATAACTTATTTTTCGCCTCCTCCGCTTGATGATTTAAAAGTATTTCGAAAAAAATTATCAGATGTTTTATCAGAAAGTGGATATCAAGTTAAATATCATCATCATGAAAAAGGAAAATTCCAACATGAAATAGAAGTAAAAGGATTAAATGCACTTGACGCAGCTGACTTTTGCAGTTATTTTAAATTTGCAGCCAGAGAAATCGCTCAGAACTTTGATATTGACATAACATTTATGCCCAAACCTCTTTCAGAAGAAGCAGGTAGTGGAATGCATGCACATATCTTACTTTACAACAAAAATAAAAATATGTTTCTTGATAATACAAATGAATATAATCTTAGTAAAACAGCATTATATTTTATAGGAGGCATTCTTGAACATTCTAGAGGTATAGCTGCTTTTGCAAATCCTACTCTTAACTCTTATAAAAGGCTTATCCCAAATTTTGAAGCTCCAATATATATTGCATGGGATAGATATAACAGAAGTAGTTTAATCAGAATTCCTGCTAAAAAAAATGTTGATATTGAGGTTAGAAATGCTGATCCAGCTGCAAATCCTTACCTTTTCTTTTCTTCTTTAATATATGCAGGATTAGATGGTATTAAAAATAAAATAGAATACAAACCAGTTCCTAGAAACATTTATCAAATGACAGATGAAGAAATAAAGAAATATAATATTAAAAAATTGCCAACAAATTTAATGGAAGCCCTTGTGGAATTGCAAAAAGATAAGGTTCTTATCAATTCAATAAACAGAGATGCAATTGATCTTTTTATTGGAAAGAAAATAATTGAATGGAATCTTTATATGGGTGAAATAACAGATTTGGATTATAAATTCTATTTTAATTGTTAAAAAACAAAAAACCATCCTATTTTTCTTTTTCCATTTGGTTTTTTACAGTCTCCATTACTATTCTTCCATCTATCCTATTTCTAACAGATTTCATAACCTCACTCATTATAAAACTAAAGGAAGTTAATTTTTTTGGATTAGTATATTGTTTTATTACATCATATACAAAATTTTCTAATTCTTGTTTTGACATTGGTTTAATTTTTAAATCTTTTACAGCTTTTTTTGTATTAATATTTGGATTTTCAGAAATATATTCTAAAATATTTGGTATTGCTTCTTTACTGAATTTTTTTTCACTTAACAATTTAAAGATTTCATATAAATGTTGATCTGAGATATTTTCTACATTTTTACCTTTTCTTCTTAAATATTTTAATGTTTCCTCAGAGGTAACTGCCACTAGTACAGGTTTAACTTTTAATTCTTTTATAATTTTATTAAAAATTTTAAATCTTGAGGATATACAAAGTGAATTTATCAGATTTTGTGCAAGTCCAATTTTGCCTAACCTTTTTTCGCATTCCCATATAGGTTCTGGTAAATCTTTTTTTATTTTTTCTAAATTTTTTTCTGATATTGAAGTTGGCGGGGAATCAGTATCAGGATACATTCTATTCGGTCCTGGAAGTATTCTCTCGAAATCATTTATTCCATTTGGAAAAACCTGTCTTGTCTCTGATGGTACACCAATTGTTGCTTCAATTGCTCTTATTTTTATCTCTTCAACTGCGGTTTTTACATCAGTTTCATCCCCCCAAACTAAAACCATTGTATCAGTCATCTTTGCATCAAATATTTGTTTTAAATTGTTGATTTCTTCTGATTTTAAACCAAATTCAGCAAAATTACTGCTATATGTAATATTAGGTAAAACATCTAAACATGCAATAACCCTGACACGGCCAGATACTTCATCTGCAAATGTTTTATCAGGTTGAGTGTGCATGTCAAATATTCCTGCAAAAAGATGTAATACAATGCAGTAGATTTTTCCTTTTTTCTTTATTATCTCTTTAAAAACCCTACATTTTGTGTTTTTAAAAATTGATGTTACATCTTGATATTGACTATGAAAACTAGCTTCAGTTATTCCTCGCGATCTTAACTCGTCTCTTATTTCAAGTAAAGCTTTTTGTCTTTTTGCTTCATTTGCAACTGCTTTTTTGATATATTGAAGTTTTGGAACACCTTTAAGCTCAACTCTAGTTCCTCCTTTGATACTAACATTTACATCTTGTCTTACACTTCCTAGACCTCTTCGCACTTTTCCTGTGGATCTCAGTAATCTTCCAATAATATTTGCCACTTCAGCTGCTTCTGAGGGGGTTTTTATATCTGGATGAGTTACAACTTCTACTAGTGGTATACTTAATCTATCTGTTTTAAAAATTATTTTATGTCCTATATCACTTATTTCTCTGCATGCATCCTCTTCTAATCCCAGTTGAATAATACCTATTTTACGATCCTTATATTGTATCCATCCTTCTATACCAATGATTCCAGTCCTCTGAAAACCAGTTGGTATACTGCCATCTAAATATTGTTTTCGACTTATATGTAATTCATTTACTATTCTACAATTCAATAAAAGAGATACTTCAATTGCTATTTCTAAGGCTTGATGATTTATTTGAAAAGGGGGAGTATCATCCATTTCATAAGTGCAAACTGTGTCGTTATAAAGTTGATAAATTACATTTTTTTTAGTTTTAAACTCCATTAAAGCAGTACCGTCATATTCTCCTAACTCTGATAAAGTAGGTCTCATATGTCTTAATATTAATGCATTAGGTTCATCTTTATGTAGAACTGCTTTACAACGACAGAATAATTTTCTCTCTGTTAGCAACTGTTGGTGAACTTCCAATCCACATTTTAAACCTAACTCTTTATAATAATTTTCATCAATGGTAAATTCTTCAGACATCGCGCAGAGCAAATACTTAAACTATTATCTAAATATTACTATTGTAAGAATTGCAATATTTTTCCAAATTTTAAATTTTAAAAAATGACCTATAAAAAAGAATTTTCTTATTATACACCATAAATATTTTAGTCCATTTCTATTTCTCTTTTTTTAAAAAATTTAAAAAAAAGTTTGAGAAGGATTTATAAAGTTGCAGAATAGGTGATAAATTTGACTGAAGATGATGATTATAAAGGTTATCGTGGATCTGCGAAAAAAAAATTAAAAGAATTAAAAATAAAGGTATGGAGTGATATAGAAATCAGATCATCAAGAGGTATTTTCAAAGGTATCGTTCTTCCAAGAGCAGAAACTGAAGATGATCAACATATAGTATTAAAGCTTCATAATGGCTATAATGTAGGTATAAAAATCAATACAATTAAATCAGTAAAAGAAATTGGATACAAAAAAGGTCATTATAAAATTCCAGAATCTGATTTTCCTAAAAATTCAACTAAACCTAATGTGACACTTTTTGGAACGGGGGGCACCATTGCATCAAGATTAGATTATCGTACTGGTGCCGTTATTCCGGCTTTTTCCCCTGGAGAGTTGTATGGTGCTGTACCTGAATTAGCAGATATTTGTAATCTGAAGACTGAGAAATTATATGGAATTTTCAGTGAGAATATGGGTCCTAAGCAGTATATCAAAACTGCAAAAGCAATAGGTAAAGAAATAGAAAACGGAGTAGATGGTATACTGGTTGGTCATGGTACAGACACAATGCATCATACTGGTGCAATATTATCATTTATGGTACAAAATCCACCAGTGCCCATAGTCCTAGTTGGTTCTCAAAGATCATCTGATAGACCTTCTAGTGATGCTGCTCTTAATTTAATAAATGCAACTAGAACAGCTGCTTTTTGTGATATAGCTGAGGTAATGTTATGCATGTTTGGACCAACAAGTGATCAGTACAACTTACTTCATAGGGGAACACGTGTTCGAAAAATGCATAGTAGTTATAGAAGCACATTTAGGACGATCGGAGATATACCATTAGGTATTGTAAATCCTAAAGAATTCAAATATTTAAGAAAAGATTATAATAAAAGAAGAAAAGATATGGAGGTTAACATTGATACCTCTTTTGAAGAAAAAGTTGCAATAGTATATTACTATCCTAACATGATGCCAGATATGATAGAATCTTTAATTGATCATAAATATAAGGGTATAGTAATAGCTGGTACAGGATTAGGACATGTAAACAAACCTTTATATAAACCCCTTGAGAGGGCAGTTCAAGAAGGTATTGCAGTATATATGACAGTTCAAACTTTGTGGGGATATGTACAAATGTATGTTTATGATACTGGACGTGATTTATTAAAAATTGGTGTTATACCAGCCCAGAATATGTTACCAGAAGTCGCATATATGAAATTATGTTGGGCTTTAGGCCATACTAGTAATTTAGAAGAGGTAAAAAAGATAATGTTAAAACCTATTGCAGGAGAAATAACTGAAAGAGAACCCCATAATGGATATATTATTTTACAAGGGGGAATACCTGAAGTTGATGAATTTATTGGAAAGTATATGCGTTAAAATCTACAAAAAAGAAGATTTAATAGATGAGAAAAATTACAAGATTTAAGATAAAAAATAAGATTTGATCTAGAAGTTGAAAGGCATTCCCATATATAATTAACCAATCATCAAGCGATTTAAAGAATTAAAAATTAGTTTTTTCCCTTTAAATATAAAAATTTGTAAAATGGTCCCAAACAACAACCTAACCCTGATGCGGGCGCAGTATTATCATTAACGATAATAATTCAAATGATTTATTTCAAAGAAAAATTGATTATACAAAAAAGTTTTTAGATATGCAGTATATCCAAACATAGCAAATAAAACACATTGAATTCCAAGAAAAAAATTAATCGTATATAAGAAATTTTTACAACTAATAAAATTATGAAATGTGCATACTGGCATTTTTGAGAACATATATAGTTATTAATACAGACCTTCATGCGTTACATAAACAATTAGTTAAAGAATTATCAAAAACAATAGGATTGAGTGTTATTAGTTAACTTTTTTGAGTAGCAAATGTAAAACCATTTGGTTATCCTGCTTTTCAAGGTGGAGGTGATTTTTTAATTGTCGTTCCAATAGTTACAGGTGTTGGTACTGGTGCAATGGGACTTGTTGCGGTCAACTACCGGAGAAAACTTGCAAAACGTATCAGAGTATTATCAGATAAATATAGTAAAAAAAATTTAAAATTAGAAAATTTTGAATCTTTTATCTGATTCATATAATAATATCTACCTACAAATTTTTTTATCAGGACTGCTGTATTTCCTTAGTTTTAAATACCAATTTACAATTTATAATTTTATGGATCTATTCGGAGTAGATATTTTAAAAATTTTAACTATAGATTTTATTCATGTATTTATTATTTTTGTGATTGGAGGGATTTTGCTAAATTATGCCACAGGTTATTTATCTTTTGAAAACAGAACTTATGGAAAGGTTATATTTGTAATTATTATTGGTTGTTGTTTATTTTTTATTTTTGATTTCATTCCAGTTTTTGGAGTGGGTTTAGGTCATATTAGTTTCTGGTTTTTAATAAGATATATCTATGATGTAGGTTGGGATCGTGCTCTTGTCGCTTGGTTTATGAGTATTTTTGTTGCTTTTATGATATCTCTGATAATATTGGTGGTTTTTGGAATAGATATCATATTTATGCCAAATTTAATTTAAAAATACATAATCTATTATTTAAAAAAATAACCTTAAATAAAATATTACATTAGACAATCCCTAAAACGGTTTTTTTCTAATTATATTATTAAAAATCAAGATATTGTAATAATTTAATTAATAAATCAGTGAGCCTTATTTTAGAATAATTGTTAAATACAAAAAAATAATTTATATGAATAAGAGGAGAGATAATGAAAGGGAAAAAATTAATATCAATTATTTTTTTATTTTTATTTTTGTTTAGTGGATGTATAACAGATGATAATACTGAAATAGAAACAAATGGAGATAATTCAGATATTACATTAACTGCTTTGGAGGTAAATGAGAATATCAATACTCCTACCATTTGGGAGGGCGATAAGGTTTATGTAATAATGCAATGGGATTTTTATGTAAATTCTAATCTTACAATTAAACCCGGTGCAGTTATTAAATTTCATCCAAAGGAAGGGCCTGTATTATCAGTATCAGATAATGGTTTTATTAATGCAATAGGTACTGAAAACAAACCAATTATTTTTACATCATATAAGGATGACAAGCATGGCGGCGATACCAATAAAGATGGAAAATCCAATCCTGAACAAGGGGATTGGCAAGGAATATATATTGAAGAAGAGGGTACAGTATTTGATAATTGTAGTTTTCATTACAGTGGTCCTGATAAAGCCATTGAGATATGGGATTCAGGAATACATATTAAAAATTCAGTTTTTTCCCATAATCAAGGATCAGCTATATTTGCCAGAAAAGCAACTCAAGGAACCATAATTGAAAACAACACCTTTTATGATAACGAAAAACCTATTTCAATTGGTACCTCATTTAATATAGACGACTCAAATATTTTTCATAATCCAGAAAATCCTTCTGAAAATAACACCTATAACGGAATATTTTTAGATTATACTGAAAGTGTTAGAAGTGATATAAAATGGTTGGAAACAGAGATACCTTTTGTAATAGATCATAATGATTTTTGGATTGAGGATTATGCCTCATTAACACTTGGAGATAATGTAATTATTAAGGTTACCCCTGATAGTAAAATTATTCATTATAATAATGTTATTAATCATGATGGATATGGTGTTTTGTTTACTTCTTATCTTGATGATACTAGAGGAGGCGACACAAATGGAGATGGTTCGATAACTAATCCAGAACACGGGGGATGGAAATTATATAGTAATGAGGATGATTTTTCTTGGAATAATGTTTTCTATGCTGGTGATGAAAAACCAGAGGTTATACCCCCTGAAGAAGATAAAATGCCTGTTATTGCTTTTTGGGCCGAACCACCTATTATACAAGAGGGTGAATCGTCTGTTCTGAATTGGAAAGTATTTTTTGCTACTGATATACATCTAGATGGTCAAGAAATTCAAAATGAGGGCGAAAAAACAGTCTCGCCTGAAAGTACTACAGAATATGTTATATCTGCCTGTAGTGGTGGTATAACAGTTACAGATTCTTTATATATTTTAGTAAATCAGTCAAACAATATTGTATTATTACCACAACAGCTGGGAATAATTGAACCAGAACCTGTAAGTGGCTTGATGATAACTGGTCTATCATTAAACCAGGAGAGCACTTCCCAAGAACCATTGTATGTTAGAATTACACTTGATTCATTATATTGCAGGAATGAATCAGCATGGGATCATGCTACAGATTCAGATGAGAACTATATGCTTGTAACAGGTTTTGCAACTCATCTTATTCCTAATGCTTGGTCTACTGGAGATCCTCATTTATTTGATGATATTGATAGCGGAGAAAACAGGCGTTTTCGGGCTTCACAGCGTTTGGTTTATGAAGGAGAAGTTCCTGTTGATGAATCTATTGGATTTAATGTCATACTTTTCGAGCAAGATGGATGGGATAATAATATTCATTCTGATATGACTGACTGGCTCACTTCAGAGATGTCATTAAGCGTTGGTGCAGCAGTTGGTGGCTTTATTGGAACAGGTGCCATACCTATTCCTGTCATTGGAACAGCTGTTGGTGCAGCAGTTGGAGCATTCATTCAATGGACGTTTGGTTATTTATTTGATATGATAGCTGGTGGTAGTGATGATTTCGTAGCAGAAGAAACAGTTATTCTTAGTTATGATTATTTACAACAATGTTCTCAGGAGGGAGCACATAAACCCATGACCCTTCAGCTATATGGTGGAGATGAAGGAAAAATTGATCTACGATGGCATATTGAATTTGACTCAGATTCAAGTGAGGCCTTTTCACACAAGTTCTCAAATTGGGATGAAATGGTTGTTGGTGATTTGGTTGGTGGATCTGAAGAAGAGATTCTAATAGTTATTGATGATGATGCTTCAGGAAAGCAAGGCAGGTTTTATATTCTTGATGAACGTGGCACACCTCTGAAGGTTTTTGATGGCTTTTATTCACATAACGATCGTGTTAGCATTGGAGATATATGCCTTGATTCAGATAATGAGATTATTGTTTCTGCTGATGATGGTGGGGGAAAATTGTATGTTTATAACTCTGATGGTGAGGAAATAATCTATCTTCCATCTGAAAAGTATCGCTTTACTAAATATGATGGTTTTGCAGTGGGAAACGTTTTGATTGGAGAAACCAAAGAGCAGATTTTAGTAGCAAATGATGCGGAAGATAAGATATATCTCTTCAATAATCTTGGAAATGATCTGGGGTCTTTTGAAGTTGATTGGAATTTTAACGGTTGCCGATATACTGTTAATCACCCTGATTCAAATCGTCATGATGGTTTTTTGGTTGGAGATGTATTGGGTGATTATAGAGATGAAATCGTTATGTTAGATAATAAAAATGGTTGGGATGGTATGGTCTATGTGTATAATTCATATGGCCATTATGGATATGATTTACAAAATAGCTTTGATGTTTATCTAACCAAAAATGATGGGATTATTTTAGCTGATATTACAGATGATGGTAAAAAAGAACTTGTTATTGGTACAGATGCAGGAGATAGAGCAAGAGGACTTGCGTTGCGCATATATAATTTATCAAGTGGAGAGCAGGTAGGCACTCGATATTGGCCATGGTTTACAAAATATGATGGATTTTCAGGTAAACATATAATAGGACTAGAAAAGGATTTAACTGTAGTTGCAACAAATCAGGATAATATCGTATATCTAGGAAAATAGTTAAAATTTTTAAAAAATTTAAAGAAAAATATCAAAAAGTGAGACCTTTTGTATATGCCATAAATTAAGATATCAAGAGTAATTATTTTAGATATATCAGCACTTAACATTTAAAAAATGGTCATGAAAAACAACTTCATTCAGATTCAGACATAATTTATCCTTCATGTGATATATCAACATTACATAATTTCAAGTTTTAATTAAGAGATATATATTGAAAATAATTAAAAATAGATTTTATAAATGACAGGTTTAAAACCATTTCTTATTCATAATTTTAGTTTTTTAAATTTCTACCTCTTCCACTTCCCCAGCATAGCCTAAAACAAACAAAAAACCTCCGCTAGTATCCCCTTTTGATTCATTATTAGAAGAGATATTTGGCGTACTGATTGTTATACCTGTAAAGGATGTTAAATTTACCCTTACTGGGGGAACCAAATTCTGATCGCCTACCTTCATTGTTCCACTGTTAAGAACTACCTGTGAATGTGGCATTGCAATTCTAAACGGTACAAAATGTGTAACAAGCATAACTGGGATATAAAAAAGAACCAACAATAGGATTATTATAACTAATGCTGCAATAACATTTTCTTGATTTTCTGCTTGTTCTTGGATCCAGTCAATAATCTGTTGTTCAAGAGGAAAAACCATGAAACCATTACCTGTTGCACTGAACATGACATTTGAATCAGAAATACCAGAACCAGAGTCTGCACTGGCCCTAGATTGATATCTATTTAGCAGTGATAAAAATAAGATTTGTTTTTCATTCAGTATTCCTTTATCTTCTAACCATGAGTTATATCTTGATATTTTAACAAAATTATTTTCCTTGATGGCGTCATCATAATCTAATAAGATTTGTTTTATTTCATTGACTTCTTCTAATTTAAAATATTTAATGTCCTGTTTTGTTGAACCATATACGCAATGGTTTATTTTAACAGCTAAAAGTTCCTCATCAATTGTGCTAGAGGCAAAGACAACTGGCGAATAAAAAGATACTATCAGTATCAAAACAGAAATTATGCTTATATATTGGATTTTTTTATCCATTTTTCATTTTCCTCCCTTTAAATTTCTAACAATATATAAACAAACGATTTCATTTAAATAGTTATCGGGTTTAAAACTAACAAATCATATTTATGCATAAAAATCTCTTTTAATTAAAACATTATTCCAGACAATGTTTTAGTATCTATTACTCCTCTAACAGATCGGATATTATTTATAATTATTTTCCCAATTTCATCAATATTTTCAGCTTCTATTTTTGCAATCAAATCATATTCACCAAAAAGGGGTTCTAAATCAATTATTTCTCTTACATTTAATAATCTGTTATATACCTCATGTTCAAGTGCAGGTGCTGCTTTTATAAGTATAAATCCAATACACATTTAACTCTAATTATTAGTTTTTATTTTTAATTTAACTTCTTCAAAATTACCATTTTGAATATTTTTATTTACATTATAATAATGAAAATATCTTCCATTCATGGCTATATATTCTCCATATGGTAATGTCTGAACAAATGCCAAAGCACTGCCTAAATTAAACATTCCATCAGAACTACCAAATGCATAAGGAATAATTGCACCTGTGATTACTACCGTCTTATCTTTAATATATTCACCTAAAACCCTAGCAGTTTCAGCCATTTTATCTGTTCCATGAGTTATCAGTATTTTATCTTGTACAGAATTTTGGCATTCATTCAAAATCTTCTTGATATCAAATTCTGTCATATGTAAACTATCACGCATCATTAATGTGACAATTTTAAGTTCTATTCTTGATCTTCCTAATTTTAACATTTCAGATACATGGGTTTTATTAAAATATAACTCACCGGTAAGCTCATTATATTCCTTATCGAATGTTCCACCAGTTACAATTATTTTTATTACCATATAATTAAACAGATTTTTTAACTTGTTTCCAGAAAATATAATCCATAGAATCTATTTGCCTAGGTGTATATTCTTCTTCTTGAATTATTAAAAAAACACCATCTGCTTTTGCTTCATTTTCAAATTTTTCTAACCATATTTCTGGTGTTAATTTCATTTATATCAACTTAATAATCTTTTAAGATATTTTTAAGTTATAAAAACCATAAACTATTATATATTTATAAAAATTGTTATTTTGTCTAAATTTTTTTAAATATTTCTTACATACTAGGATATTTTTTATAATATTTACAAATAATGTGGAAATAAGTAAAAAATTAGGAAAAAATATAATTAAATAACGACAAAGAAAGAATTATTAAATAAAAAAACTTACTTTTATCAGAAATTTAATTGGAGAATAACGTTATATGAAAAATACAAATTTAGATGAAATAGATATAAAACTATTGAGAACATTGCAAAAAGACATAAGAACTCCTTTTAAAGAAATTGCAAAAAAATCTAATATTTCAACAGACACGATAAAAAACAGATACAAAAAAATGATAGAAAATGAAATAATACGAGGAAGTACAATTGTGATTGATCCAAAAAAAATGGGCAAGGGAAATTTAGTAATAATCGGGATTAAAGTTGTGCAAAAATTCTCTGATTCTGTTTTGAACATGATAAAAAAAATGAAAGGATTATGTGTTGTTACGAAATCAATTGGGCATTATGATCTCGAAGCGATTTTTTTATTAGAGGATATTGAACAAATCGGGGTAACAAAAGATATAATTGAGGATTTTCCACAGGTAAAAAGCGCCGATGTTGGAATATTTGTCGATAAACCCTTATTATGCCCAAAAAACTTTGAATTTGAATAGGTGATAATCATGAATTTGGATAAAGTTGATATTACAATCATTGAAATGTTAAAAAAGGATGCAAGGACCTCATATAGAGAAATTGCTAGAAAAATTGATGTATCTCCTGATACAATAAGTAATAGAGTTGAAAGGCTTAAAGAACAAGGGGTTATAGTTAGTTCAACAGTGATAATTAACCCTAAAAAAATTGGTTATTCATTTATAACCCGTTTTGGAATTGATGTAAAACCAGCATATTCATCTCAGGTTCTTAAAGAAATAATAAAAATTCCAAGCGTAATTGTTGCATCAAAATTAGTAGGAAAATATGATTTAATTTCAATCATCGTAATAAAAAATTTTCAACATTTATGTGAACTAAGAGAATATATATTAGAGATGCCTTATGTAGAAAAGGTAGAGACTAGCACATGGATTAATACCATGGAATTATGTCCACATTATTTCCTTATTTAAAATTATTTATCCACTATATCTTCATACATTAAATTCAGATTTAATCCTAATTTATCTTCTTTTTTATCCATCGCTATGCCAACTAGTTGTGTAAGATAAAACACAGGCATGTTTATTTTTTCCCCAATTGTATCAGCTGCCATTTTTTGTTTTGAATCCATCATTCTACCCCCAAATGGACAAACAATTGAGATTGCATCAAAATTTCTATCTTGTATTGCTTTAATCTTTTCTCCCGCCTTAGTAAGAGCTGAATCCTTGTGGGTGATCATAAGAGGAGCACCACAGCAATTAAGCTTCTCTGAATAATCTTGGCTTTTACCCCCGATTGCTTTGATTATTTCTTCCATTTTATTTGGATGTTCTGCCCGATCAGGCCTCTTAATATCACTGTATCTAACTGTATGGCAACCATAATGGCATGCAATATTCCAATTTATAGGGTTTTTTACCTTTTTCTTTATAGATTTTATGCCAATTTTATCATATAACAAATCAAGAGTATGATATACCTCTAAATTTCCTTTATAGTCTAAATCTTCTGCATCCTTGAGTTTTTTTGAAATTTTTTCGCGTAATTTATCAGAATTTTTCAAACGATTAATGGTTTCAATAATAGAAAGGTGACATTGGGAACAGGGAACATACATATCTAAATTTTTTGATTCACATATCGCAATATTTCTTGCAGACAGATACATCTGCATCATAAGATTTATACTTCTAAGAGGAGCTCCACAACATGAGACATTGTCTAAGTCAATAAGTTTTAAATCAAATTCTGGCATGATTTCTCTAATACTCATCTCATATCCATATTGTTCTGTTGGTATAGTACAACCCAGAAACAGCCCCAATTCTTTCATATTAACCCCTCTATTGCTAATTCAGAAATAGTCTTAGTGAAATTTTGTTGATCTATTGGTTTTTTCATTTCAGGCAAACCTAATGATTTTCTGTTACAGTTTTTATTATTTTTATCATTAATATCCAAGGGAGTTTGTACGTGGCCTGTTGATAGTATATTCTGAAGTAATATTTGGTAATCACCTGGTATTTGTTTACCAGAGGAGACATACCAATTTTTAACAATATACATAAGGTCAACTGGACTCATTTCTTGCGGGCATCTCTCTAAGCATTTATAGCATCCAACACAATCCCATATTTCATCAGATTGGATTACCTCATCTATAAATCCATCCTTTACAGAAGCCATTATAGAATGTGGCTTAAGCTCTAGTAGCTTCATTGCCTCACAACCTGATGTACACTTAGAACACTGATAGCAAATATTTGGTGTTTTTATCCCAATTATTTCAAGTTCTTTTTCCAAATCGTTATATCTCTTCTTATCAGGTTTTGACATATTAAAAAGGTCAGTAATTCCATTACTCATTTACAATTCCTCCAGTTCTTTCAGTTTCCTCTTTACAAATTTTTTGGAATTTAGGACCATCAGGTGAAACAATAGGAATAAAACGTATTTTATCACCTCCTATTCCCTTTTCATCCAATATCTTTTTTGCTTCTTGGACGACTTTTTCAGCAGATTCGCTTCCATCGATATAATGACACAACCCTTTAGGACAAGCAACAACCATTACTCCTCTTGCACCTTTCATTATGGGATATATGATATCATTAACATTTAACCTTCCAGCACAAGGAATCTTCACAATCTTGATGTTAGTGGGATAATCAAGCCTAGTTACTCCTGCTATATCTGCTGCATTATATCCACAAGTTTCTGTAGTATAGGCAATAATCGAATCTTGGTCAGTTGATAAAATTCCATCAACCTGGGCCTTTAGTTGATCATTTGTTAAGCTTCTTATCTCAATGGCCTCATCTGGACAAACAGATACACATTTTCCACAACTTCTACAAGCCATATCAATTACTTCATAATCTTCTGTAATAGCAGAATAGTTACATGCCTCAATACATCTTCCACATTTTGAGCATTTAGCTAAATCAATTACAGCAGTCGTCAAATCAATAACCGAGGTGTCGCTCTTTAAAAGTGTTGCAATCCTACTTGCAGCACTAGAAGCATCTGTTATGCAATCCTGTATAGATTTTGGTGCTTCAGAAGTCCCAATTGTATATATTCCTTCAATAGTTGTGTCTACTGGAGCAATTTTTACATGTAGCGGAGATATAAAATTATCCATTCCATAAGGCAGATTGAGCAAAGCTGTCATTTCCTTTGTACCTTCAGATGGTTCCAAAGCTGTTGCAAGAACAATCAAATCGGAGTTAATCTGTAGCAATTTATTTGTAGATTTATCAAATACATCAAAATACAGTTTGCCATCTGAATTTTCCATAATTTCAGAGGGCTTTCCCATGATCATTTTAATATTATTTTGTCTAAGTAAACGATAGTATTCCTCATATCTTCTACCAGGAGCTCTTATATCAATGTAGCACATATTGATATCTGAATCTGGGATCTTAGATCGGACAATCTTAGCATTCTTTGCTGAGTACATACAACAAATGTTTGAACAATACTCATTATGCCTTTGATCTCTGGATCCTACACATTGAATAAAGGTGATTGTCTTTGGCTCTTCGCCATTACTTGGACAAAGGATTTTTCCTTTTGTAGGACCTGCTGGAGTTATCATTCTTTCAAGTTGTAAACCATTTATTACATCAGGATGTTCAAAATTATACTCTGTATTTGATAAATCCATCTGCTTGTAACCTGTGGCTACAACCACTGCCCCAACCTTAATTTTTCTAGTTTTTGATTTTTGAT
>Ga0272442_10003657_pt1 | contig 21480 bp, 20 predicted proteins | sample SSMForm2O_FD_200262 | JGI IMG/M metagenome (GOLD analysis project Ga0272442, IMG submission 200262) | Marine sediment archaeal communities from Little Sippewissett salt marsh, Falmouth, MA, United States - SSM-Form-2O | ecosystem: Environmental > Aquatic > Marine > Wetlands > Sediment ... | reverse complement strand
GCCTGTGAACAGCGCGTCCAGCAGCGCCCGTTCGGACACCGACCCGGCCACCTCCGCGGCCATCACCGGTGGCTCGGCACGAACCACCGGCATCTGCGACACCCCGTACGCCCGCAGGCTCGCCACTGCCTCCGCGACCGTCTCGTTGGGGTGCGTGTGCACCAGGGCGGGCAGGTCGCCACCCTTGTCACGAAGCGCCTCGCCGACGGTGAGGCTCGGCGAGTGGGGTGCTGCGAACCCGTAGCGGGCGAGCCAGCTGTCGTCGAAGACCTTCGACAGGTAGCCGCGCCCACCGTCGGGCAGCACCACGACGACGACGGCGTCTGACTGCCCGGACTGCGCAAGACGGTCGGCCACCCGAACCGCGGCGACGGTGGCCATGCCGCACGAGCCGCCGACCAGGAGCCCCTCCTCGCGGGCCAGCCGACGGGTCATGGCGAACGAGTCGGCGTCGCTGACCTCGAGAACCTCATCGCACACGTCGGGGTCGTAGGTGCTCGGCCAGAAGTCCTCCCCGACGCCCTCGACGAGGTAGGGACGTCCCGAGCCACCCGAGTACACCGACCCGACGGGGTCGGCACCGATCACGGTGACGGCACCGTCGGAGGCGTCCTTGAGGTAGCGGCCGACCCCGCTGATGGTGCCACCGGTGCCGATGCCGGCCACGACGTGCGTCACGCGCCCGTCGGTGGCATCCCAGATCTCCGGCCCCGTGGTCTCGTAGTGCGACCGTGGGTTGTGTGGGTTGGCGTACTGGTCCGGCTTCCAGGCGCCGGGGATCTCGCGCACCAGCCGGTCCGACACCGAGTAGTACGAGTCGGGGTGCTCGGGCGGCACCGCGGTCGGGCAGACGTGCACGTCCGCCCCGTACGCCCGCAGCACGTTGGTCTTGTCGACCGACACCTTGTCGGGCACGACGAAGACGCAGGCGTACCCACGCTCCTGGGCCACCATGGCCAGGCCGACGCCCGTGTTGCCGCTCGTTGGCTCGACGATCGTGCCTCCTGGCTTCAGCGCCCCGGACGTTTCGGCAGCCTCGACCATCCGTACAGCGATGCGGTCCTTCACCGACCCGCCGGGGTTGAGGTACTCCACCTTGGCCAGCACGATCGGCCCGCCGACGTGCTGCACCACCCGGCGCAGCCGGACCAGCGGCGTGTGGCCGATCAGGTCGACAACGGACTCGACGTACTCCACCCCAGGAGCGTAGGCGCTGGCACCTACGGCAGCAGGCGGCGTATCCGGGTCAGGACGTCGACCGCGCTGGCCTCGAGGTCGGGGTCCGGGCGGGCCGTCACACTGCGGGCGAGGTCGGCAGCCAGCACGTCCACGACGTCGCCCCACGCCCGGCCCTCGGGAAGCTCCAGGGGGTGCCGTGGCTGTCCTTCCGCCTCGCACGCCAGCGCGGCCAGCCGGTGCAGCAGCACCTCCACCTGCGCTGCCACCGGGCTGAGGCGAAGCGGTGCGAGGTGGCGCATCCGGTCAGCGACCACCTCGCCGAGTCGGTCGACGTCACGTCCCGTCATGTGTGCCCGGTGCTCCACGCGGGTACGTTCCCAGACGTGGCGCCAGACAAGGGCCGGGACGTGCCCGCCGACGACCCCATGCAGCAGACGCGGGTCTTTCGGCGCGTGCCCGGTGCCGGTACGGGCGTGCCCGCGGGCACGCCCGCGGGCACGACGTTGGTGCCGCAGGCGCCGGCGCCCGGCGGGCCCCGTGGCCGATCGCGGCGACGTCGCCCCTGGCGGACAGCCCTGCTCACGGTGCTGGCACTCATGCTCGGCTACGTCGTCCTGCTGCTCGTGCTCGGCCTGGGCACCCTCGACCGGGTGGACGCGGTCCCCGCCGGCGACCGCCCCGCACCGGCACCCGGCACGACCTGGCTGCTCGTCGGTTCCGACAGCCGCGACAGCCTCACCGAGGAGCAGAAGGCGCAGCTGTCCACCGGCGACGTCGACAGTCGGCTCACCGACACGATCATGCTGCTCACCACCTCGCCTGGTGGCGTGCCCACGCTCGTGAGCATCCCGCGGGACTCGCTGGTGGCCATCCCCGGGTACGGGGAGAACAAGATCAACGCCGCCTACGCCTTCGGCGGGCCACCACTGCTGGTCCAGACCGTGGAGCAGGCGACCGGAGTGCGCATCGACGGCTACGTCGAGGTCGGCTTCGACGGCTTCTTCGAGGTCGTCGAGGCTGTGGACGGGGTCGAGGTGTGCCTCGAGGCGGCGATCTCCGACGAGCGCGCCGGAATCGACCTGCCCGCCGGCTGCCAGGTGCTGGGCGGCGCCGACGCGCTGGGCTACGTCCGCACCCGATACAGCGACCCGGACGGCGACCTGGGGAGGGTGGAACGTCAGCGTCAGTTCATCGGCGCACTGGCCGATCGCGCCACCTCCCCTGCGGTGCTGCTCAACCCCCTGCGGGCGGTGCCGCTGGCAGCAGCGGTCGGCGACGCACTGACCGTGGACGAGCAGGCCGGACCCGTGGACCTGGCCCGCTTCGGCCTCGCCCTGCTGCGGGCGACCGGCGACGGGGGGGCGATGCTGACGGTCCCGTTCGGCGGGTACGCGACGACCGACGCCGGCTCGGTGGTCCTGTGGGACGAGGCGGGTGCCGAGGCGCTGTTCGCCTCGATCCGCACCGGCACGCCCGTGCCGGCCGACCTCCTGCCCTGAGAACCACCACTACCCTGGCCTGATGGCTCGTCGCATCAGCGTCGTCGGAACCGGCTACCTCGGTGCGACCCACGCCGCGTGCATGGCCGAGCTCGGGTTCGAGGTCATCGGGGTCGACGTCGACGAGGCCAAGGTCAAGACGCTCTCCGACGGACAGGTGCCTTTCTACGAGCCGGGCCTCGAGCCCATGCTCTCCTCGCTCGTGGACGCGGGTCGACTGCGGTTCACGACCTCGTTCGAGGAGGCCGCCGACTTCGCCGACGTCCACTTCATCTGCGTCGGGACGCCGCAGCGCGCCGACGGGCTCGCAGCCGACCTGAGCCACGTCGACTCTGCCGTGGACGCGCTCGCTCGCCACCTCACCCGTCCCGCGCTCGTCGTCGGCAAGTCCACGGTGCCCGTGGGGACCGCGCAGCGGCTGCTCGAGACGCTGCAGCGCACCGCACCCGCCGGCGACGCCGTGTCACTGGCGTGGAACCCCGAGTTCCTGCGCGAGGGCTACGCCGTGGCAGACACGCTCACCCCGGACCGCCTGGTCTTCGGCACGGTCCGCGACGAGGACGAGGCCACTCTGCGCGAGGTCTACGCGAGCGCCATCGACGGCGGCTGCCCGGTGGTGGTGACCGACTTCGCGACGGCCGAGCTCGTCAAGGTGGCCGCCAACTCGTTCCTGGCGACGAAGATCTCGTTCATCAACGCGATCGCCGAGGTGTGCGAGGTCGTCGACGCCGACGTGGTGGCCCTGGCAGACGCCATCGGCCACGACGCCCGCATCGGTCGCCGGTTCCTCAACGCCGGCCTCGGCTTCGGTGGCGGCTGCCTGCCCAAGGACATCCGAGCCTTCATGGCGCGGGCCGGCGAGATCGGAGCAGCCGACGCGCTGGCGTTCCTCCGCGAGATCGACGCCATCAACATGCGCCGCCGCACGCGTGCGGTCGAGGTCACCCGCGAGGTGCTGGGCGGCAGCGTGCTCGGAGCCCGGGTGGCCGTCCTCGGCGTGGCGTTCAAGCCCGAGTCCGACGACGTACGAGACTCGCCGGCCCTGAACGTCGCCGGCCAGCTGCAGCTCCAGGGCGCGCAGGTGCGGGTCTACGACCCCAAGGCGATGGAGAACGCCCGCGCCGTGTTCCCCACCCTGGGCTATGCCGCATCCGTCGACGAGGCGACCGCCGACGCCGACGTCGTGCTGCACCTGACCGAGTGGTCGGAGTTCGCCGCGCTCGACCCGCGAGCACTCGCCGCACGTGTGCGCACCCCGGTGGTGGTGGACGGGCGCAACTGCCTGGACGCCGAGGCCTGGAGGGCCGCCGGCTGGACCTACCGCGGACTCGGCCGGTCGTGACCAGGGTGGACGGTGAGCCGTCGGACCTGGTGATCCGGCGGGTGCTCGCCGAGTGCGACACCTGGGCAGTGGTCGGGCTGTCGGCCAACACGGCTCGCGCCGCGTTCGGCGTCGCCCGGTTCCTCATCGAGCACGGAAAGCGGGTGGTGCCGGTGCACCCACGCGCCGAGACCGTCCACGGCGAACCTGGCTTCGCCACCCTCCACGACGTCCCCTTCGACATCGACTGCGTCGACGTCTTCGTCCGATCGCAGATCGCCGGGGCGATCGCCGACGAGGCCATCGAGATCGGGGCGTCGGCGGTATGGTTTCAGCTCGGAGTGGTGGACCAGCAGGCCGCGACACGAGTGCGTGAGGCAGGGCTGGACATGGTCATGGACCGCTGCCCGGCGATCGAGTGGCCGCGCCTCGGGCCTGCCGCCTGAGCGACTCCCCCTTCGCCCGAGCGGTCGCCTCCAGGTCAGCCTGGAAGGCCATCATGGCCTCGCGCAGCGCCAGCGCCTCGTCGCTGGTCCCGCTCGCGAGGATGCGCACCGCCAGCAAGCCGGCGTTGCGTGCGTTGCCCACCGCCACTGCCGCCACCGGCACGCCGGCGGGCATCTGGACGATGGACAGCAACGAGTCCATGCCGTCCAGCACCGCCAGTGGCACCGGCACACCGATGACCGGCAGCGGCGTCACCGACGCCAGCATGCCCGGCAGGTGCGCGGCTCCGCCGGCGCCGGCGATGACGACCCTCAGACCACGATCGGCGGCCGACGTGCCGTAGTCGAGCATGGCCGCGGGCATGCGGTGCGCGGACACGACGTCGACCTCATGGGCGACGCCGAAGTCGGCGAGCACGTCACTGGCCGGACGCATCGTCGACCAGTCGCTGTCCGAGCCCATGACCACACCGACCACGGCGGATGCTGTACTCACTCGTCGATCACTCCTCCGAGGTAGTCGGCGGCGTGGCGGGCCCGTCGGCGAAGGTCGTCGACGTCGGAGCCCGTGACGGTGACGTGGCCGATCTTGCGCCCGGGCCGCACCTGCTTGCCGTACAGGTGCACGTGCAGGGCCGGGTCGTGCGCCAGCACGTGATGCAGGGCGCGGTGCACGTCGGGACGCTCGCCACCCAGCACGTTCGCCATCACAGTCACCGGTGCCCGGGCAGCGGGTGACCCGAGCGGCAGGTCGAGGACGGCGCGCAGGTGGTTGGAGAACTGGCTGGTCACCGCGCCCTCGATCGTCCAGTGGGCCGTGTTGTGCGGACGCATGGCCAGCTCGTTGACCACCAGAGTGCCGTCGGGCCGCTCGAAGAGCTCCACGGCGAGGATGCCCACGCAGTCGACGGTCGTGGCCACGTCCAGCGCCAGCCGCTGCGCCGCCGTGCTGGTGGCGTCCGCCAGACCGGGAGCCGGTGCCAGCACCTCCACGCAGATGCCGTCGGCCTGCACCGACTCGACCACGGGGTAGGCGACGGCCTGGCCCGACGGCGACCGGGCCACCACGGCGGCCAGCTCACGGACGAACTCGACCCTCTCCTCGACGACAACCGGGACGCGCGCGGCGAACGCCGCCGCTGCGTCCTGCGGTTGCGCCGCCACCCAGACTCCGCGGCCGTCGTAGCCGCCACGGGCGGTCTTCACCACGACCGGCCAGCCACCGACAGCGTCTACCGCAGCGGCGAGCTCGTGCGGGGACTCGATCACCGCGAACGCCGGCACGGGCAGCCCCGCAGCGGCCAGGCCGCGGCGCATGACCGACTTGTCGGTGGCGTACGGCAGCGCGTGCGGGCCGGGGCGCACGACCACGCCGTCGGCCTGCAGCGTCTGCAGGTGCGCGGTCGGTACGTGCTCGTGGTCGAACGTCAGCACGTCGACGCCGGCGCTGATGGCCCGCAGGTCGGCCAGCCCACGCTCGTCCCCCACCGTCGTCGCAACGATGACCTGGGCGGCCGCGTCGTCCGCGCGGGCGGCGAGCAGGTGCAGCTCGAGGTCGAGCTCGACCGCCGCCGGCACCATCATGCGCGCCAGCTGGCCGGCACCGACGACGCCGACGACGGGCCGCGTCCTGAGATCGTCCGGAGCGGTCGCGGGCACAGCGCCCCACCCTAGAGGCCCGTAGGCTTGTCCGGATGTGGGAATCGGGCGCCGTGCGCACGCGCCTGAGCAGCGTGGGCGGCGAGGTCGCGCGCTTCCTGACCGTCGGCGGGCTGGGCTCCGTCGTCGACGTCGGGCTGTTCAACCTGCTGCGTTTCGACCTCGGTCTCGGTGACGGCGAGGGCGTGCTGGTCGACAAGCCGATCACGGCGAAGATCATCTCCGTCGTGGTCGCCACGATGGTCACCTACGCCGGAAACCGGACGTGGACCTGGCGGGACCGCGAGCGCAGCGGGGTGCTGCGTGAGTACAGCCTGTTCTTGCTGCTCAACGCGGTGGGCCTGGCGATCACCGTGCTCCCGCTCGCCATCAGCCACTACGTCCTGGGCCTGACCAGCCCCCTCGCGGACAACATCGCGGCCAACGTGGTCGGGCTGGCGTTGGGGACGGCGTTCCGGTTCTTCGCCTACCGCCGCTGGGTGTTCCGTGCGCCGCAGGACACCCCCGTCACTGTGTGATGAGGTCGGTCACCACGCGCTGGACGTTCTCGACGTTGGGGACGTCACGGAACACGACGTCGGTGCTGTCAGCCGATGACTGGATCTGCAGCGTCCCGCAGCCGAGCACCCGGTCGATGACGTCCTTCTGGAACGACACCCCGCTCACGCGCCGCAGCGGGATGTTGCGCCCGCTCTGCCGCAGCACCCCGGTGCGCTCCATGATGCGCTGGTCGGTGACCGTGTAGCTCGAGCTCAGCCAGCGCACCAACGGCCACAGGGCGAACCACAGCAGGGCGATGCCGATGGCCGCGATGCCGACCCACCGAAGCGTCTCCTGCTCGCCCGGCAGCAAGGTGAGCAGCAGCACGACGCCGACGGTGCCGAGGACGATCCAGACGATCGCGCCGAGCAGCACCTTCCAGTGCGTGCGGGTGTGGATGATGACGGCCTCGCCCGAGCCGAGGGCGTCCTCCGGGTATCCCATGACGTGCATCTTGGCACGCGGGCATCGGCGGTCGGCGGCAGGCAGGCATCTAGCTGGGGCGCAGGTGCACGACATCCCCGGCCGACAGCGCCGTCACGCCGCCACCGGGTGTGTCGACGACCAGCCGGCCGTCGTCGTCGATGCGCGCCGCCGTCCCCAGCAGCGTGTCACCTCCGGGCAGGTCCACCCTCACCTGCCGACCGAGTGTCATGCAGCGCTCCCGGTAGGCCTCGGCGACCGACGTCGACCCGTCCTGCCAACGCTCCAGCCAGACGCCCAGCCGCTGCACCACCGCGTCGGCGACGGCCACCGGGTCCGCCACTCCTGCGACCGCGCTGAGGGGGGTCGCGCCCTCCGGCAGCCCGGCCGGGCGGAGGTTGACGCCGACCCCGAGGACGAGAGCCGGGTCCCGGGCCGCTGCCATCCCGGCCGCGGCGTCGGCCGCGGCGTCCACCCGCTGGGCGACGAGCCCGGCCAGCTTGCCCGCGTGCATGCCGCCGTCCACCAGCACGTCGTTGGGCCACTTGAGCCCCAGCCCGCGGGCACCGAGACCACTCAGCGCCTCGTGCACAGCGACTCCGGCGGCCAACGGCACCCAGGGCCACCCGGCGCGGTCGGGAAGCCGGGCCAGCACGGAGAGGGCAAGGCCTGATCCTGGCGGGCACACCCAGTCGCGGCCGCGACGGCCGTGGCCGGCCGTCTGCGACGTCGTGGCAAGCGCCTGGTCCGGTGCACCAGCACGGGCTCGGACCACCAGCGCGCGTTGGGTGGAGTCGATCCGGTCCACCCAGGTCACCGGGGGCGGCTGCATCACCCGGTGTTCTGGAGGCCAGCGGCGACACCGTTCACGGTGAGCCGGACGAGGCGGTGCAACGACTCCACCCGCACAGGGTCATCACGGTCTGCCGCGTCCACCTCACGCAGCTCCTGCAATGCCCGCATCTGCAGGTAGGACAGCGCGTCGATGTAGGGGTTGCGCAGCTCGACAGCCCGTCCCAGCACCCGGTGGTTCTCCAGCAACCGCGAGTGACCGGTCAACGCGAGCACACCGCCCACACTGCGCTCGTGCTCCTCCAGGATGGACGACACGATGTCCTCGCGCCCGCCGGGCGCCAGGTAGCGGGACAGGATCCGCCGGTCGACCTTGGCCAACGACATCTCGGCGTTGTCCACCAGGACGGTGAACAACGGCCACTCGGCGTAGGCGCGACGCAGCAGGTCCGTGTCGTCGACCGCCTCGAGAGCGGTGCCGAGGCCGTACCAGCCGGGCACGTTGGCCCGAGACTGGGCCCAGGAGAAGACCCACGGGATGGCACGCAGGTCGTCGAGGCTGTCCACCGACAGCCCCCGCCGCGCGGGACGCGACCCCAGCGGTAGCCGGCCGATCTCGTTCAGGGCGGTTGCCGTGACGAACCAGTCGGCGAAGCCGTCCCGACGAACCAGAGCCCAATAGGCCTCACGGGCGGCGGTGAACAAGGTGCCGGCGAGCGCAGCGAACTCCTGCGCGGCGGCGCTGGTGCGCTGCTCCACCGACGGGGTCGAGGCGACAAGGGCAGCGGACGCGACCTGCTCGAGGTGCCGCATGGCAAGCTCGGGGTCGCCGTACCGAGCGAAGATCACCTCTCCTTGCTCGGTGACCTTGAACCGGCCGGAGACCGAGCCGGGCGGCTGAGCGAGCACGGCACGGTTCACCGGGCCACCGCCACGACCCAGCGCGCCGCCGCGCCCGTGGAACAGCGTGAGCGAGATCGCGTGCCGCGCCGCCCACCGTGCCAGCCGCGCCTGGGCGTCGTAGAGCGCGAGGGTCGCGGACACCGGGCCGATGTCCTTGGCCGAGTCGGAGTAGCCGACCATCACCTCCATGCGGCGTCCGGTCGCCGAGAGACGGTGGCGTACCGGCGCGAGGGTCAGGGCCTCGTCGAGCACCTCCACGCAGCGGGCGAGGTCGTCCCCGGTCTCGAACAGGGGGATGACGTCGAGGACGAGCCGGTCGCCGACGGCGGCCTCGGCCAGCTCGAAGACCGCGGCGATGTCGGCGGCCGTACGGGTGAACGACACGACGTACCGGCGCGCCGCGTCCGGTCCGAACCGCTGCTGGATCTGTGCCATCGCCCGGAAGGTGGCCAGCACCTCCTCGGTCTCGGCCGACACCTCGCCTCCTGCCCGGACCTCGGCACGAGCGCGGGCATGGACCTGGCTGTGCTGGCGCACCTCCAGCTCGGCAAGGTGGAACCCGAAGGTCTCCACCTGCCACACCAGGTGCTGCAGCTCGCCGTACGCGAGCCGGGAAGCCCCAGCCGCGGCCAGCGAGCGCTGAACGGTCATCAGGTCGGACTGCAGGTCGCGAGCAGTGGGGTACGCGGCGTCGGCGTTGCGGTCCCGGGTCGCCCGGATGCGCTCGGCGGCCACCAGCAGGGCCAGCCGGTGCGGCTCGTTCGGGGCGCGCACGGCGAGCTCGTCGATCGTGTCGGGAAGCCGGTCGGCGGCGTCGTCAACCAGCCGGCGCACCCCGGGACTCGGTGGCGTCGAGGCGGGATCCGCCGTCATCGCCCAGGCGATGCGTGCCGTGGCCTGCTCGAGTGCCCGCAGGACGTGGTCGGACTGGATGCTCATCGCCTGCCGCGTCACATTGGCGGTGACGTTGGGGTTGCCGTCGCGGTCACCGCCGATCCACGAGCCCCACGTGAGGAAGGCGGGCACGCGGGGAGGCCTTCGTCCGGCCTGGTCACCGGAGATCTCTGTCTCAGCACGCCGGTAGACAGCCGGCGCGATCCCGAACAGCACCTCGTCGAACACCGCCATCGCGGTGCGCACCTCGTCCAACGGCCCGGGACGCTTCAGCCGCACGAGCCCGGTGCGCCACAGGCTGTCGACCTCCTCCAGCAGCCGTCGGCGAAGGTCGGCGCGAGCGAGGGCGGAGAGCCTGGGGTCGTCACGCTCGGCCAGCAGGGTGGCGATGCGGCGGATGGCACGCACGGTGGAGCGTCGCCGCGCCTCGGTGGGGTGGGCGGTGAGCACCGGGTGCACCTCGAGCCCGGCCAGCATCGCCTGGGCGTGGCCCGCTCCGTGCTCGTCCTCGATGCCGTCCACGGCGGCACCCACGCCGCCGGGTACCGGCAGCGTCGGCGACGCTGCTCGCATCATCCGGGTGCGATGGTGCTCCTCGGCCAGGTTCACGAGGTGGAAGAAGACGGCGAAGGCTCGAGCGACCTCCTCCGCGCGAGGCAGCGGCCAGGAGGAGACCAGTGCCTGGGCCTGGCCCGCGGCGTCGTCGCCGGAGGTCTCGGAGTCCGCTCCCGGCGCGTCCGCGTCATGCGCGGCGATGACGAGCCGGCGCAGGGCGACCACGTCGTCCAGCAGGCCCTGCCCGCCATACTCGACCAGCACCTCGCCCAGGATCTCGCCGAGCAGCCGGACGTCGGCACGCAGCTGTTCGGGCAGGTCGAGGGCAGCCGACGAGCGCCCGTTGCCCCCGAGGCGAGGTGCATCAGTGCTCGACACGCCACGGCAGGCTAGTGCGTTCGCCGCGAACCGCTCGCGGGCGACCACGCACCCCTGCCGGGCCCGAGGTGTCGGAGCGCCTCACCCGCTCACTAGGCTGGGCGTGCCCGGTGGGGTGGCTCGTCGGGCTCCGGTGGACGACCAGGAGGACCTGATGTCGGGCGAGTTGTCCGGTGGCCCCGCCGCCGACGTCCCTGTGCGCGACGTGAGCACGACCGAGGCCAAGCTGGCTGATCTGCAGGCCCGCACCGAGGAGGCGATCCACGCCGGCTCGGCGAAGGCTGTCGAGAAGCAGCACGCGCGAGGCAAGATGACGGCACGGGAGCGGATCGCCGCCCTCGTGGACGAGGGGTCGTTCGTCGAGTTCGACGAGCTCGCGCGACACCGATCCGCGGCCTTCGGGCTCGACGAGACGCGTCCCTACGGCGACGGCGTCGTCACCGGATTGGGCACGATCGACGGCCGCCAGGTGGCGGTCTTCGCCCAGGACTTCACCGTCTTCGGCGGCAGCCTGGGCGAGGTGTTCGGCGAGAAGATCGTGAAGGTCATGGACACGGCGCTGAAGATCGGGTGCCCGGTGATCGGCATCAACGACTCCGGCGGTGCGCGCATCCAGGAGGGCGTGGTGTCCCTCGGCCTGTACGGGGAGATCTTCTACCGCAACGTCCTCGGCTCGGGTGTCGTGCCGCAGATCTCGCTCATCATGGGACCGTGCGCGGGCGGTGCCGTCTACAGCCCCGCGATCACCGACTTCACCGTCATGGTCGACAAGACCTCGCACATGTTCATCACCGGCCCGGAGGTCATCAAGACCGTCACTGGAGAGGACATCGGGTTCGAAGAGCTCGGCGGCGCACGCACGCACAACGCCGTGAGCGGCAACGCCCACTACCTCGGGTCGGACGAGCAGGACGCCCTCGACTTCGTCAAGGACCTGCTCTCGTACCTGCCGTCGAACAACCTGTCGGCTTCGCCGGTGCTCGAGCCGGCCGACCCGCAACCGCTGGAGACCACCGACGCCGACCTGGCCTTGGACACCCTCATCCCCGACTCCGCGAACCAGCCGTACGACATGCAGACGGTGATCTCGTCGGTGCTCGACGACGGGGAGTTCCTCGAGGTGCAGGGGCTCTACGCACCGAACATGGTGGTCGGGTACGGCCGTGTGGACGGTCACGCCGTGGGCGTGGTGGCGAACCAGCCGATGCAGTTCGCGGGCACTCTGGACATCGCCGCGTCGGAGAAGGCAGCGCGTTTCGTGCGGACCTGCGACGCGTTCAACGTCCCGGTGCTGACCTTCGTGGACGTCCCAGGCTTCCTCCCCGGCACGGGGCAGGAGCACGACGGGATCATCCGCCGCGGCGCCAAGCTCATCTACGCCTACGCCGAGGCGACGGTGCCGAAGGTCACCGTCATCACCCGCAAGGCGTACGGAGGGGCGTACGTCGTCATGGGGTCCAAGCACCTCGGGGCCGACGTCAACCTCTCCTGGCCCACCGGCCAGGTGGCGGTGATGGGGGCACAGGGAGCGGTCAACATCCTATACCGCACCCGGCTCGCCGGCGCCGAGGACCCCGAGGCCATGCGGGCCGAGCTCATCTCGACCTACGAGGACACGCTGGCCAACCCGTACGTCGCCGCCGACCGGGGATACGTCGACGCGGTCATCGCGCCGTCGCGCACCAGGGTGGCGGTCACCCAGGCGCTGCGTGCGCTGCGCACGAAACGGCAGACGCTCCCGCCCAAGAAGCACGGGAACATCCCGCTGTGACCGGCGCGGACGCTGGTCCCTGGGTCATCGCCGGCCACCCGTCGGACGCCGAGGTGGCCGCCGTGGTGGCCGCGCTGACCGCGACCGCGTCGGCGGCGGCCCAGGCCGCTGCCGGGACGTCCGTGGGCCCCGGGCCGCACGACACGTCGGGGTGGTCGGCCTACTGGCGCGGGCTGCGCGTCGCGCTGCCGTCCGGACCGGGCGCCTGGACGGCATCGGGCCACCCGCGCTCCTGACTGCCCGACGAACTCACCGGCCGCGTTCGGGACCTTCGCCCCGACGCGTGCACGGTCGCGTCCCGTTAGCCTCACCCCCGACGAAGGTGTGACGGACGTCTCACCTCGCCGTGGGAGGGCCTGTGAGCACCAACCAGACGACCTCGCAGCTGCCGGGGTACGAGTCGGTACCGCTCGACCGACCGATCTGGGAACGCTTCCCGATCATCGCTCCGCTCGTCCTCGTGTCGACGACGGAGCCGGACGGCTCAGCCGACGTCGCGCCCAAGCACCTGGCGATGCCGGTCAGCTGGGACAACTGGTTCGGCTTCGTCTGCCACCCGAAGCACGGCACGCTGAAGAACGCGCTGCGAACGGGCGTGTTCACTGTCGGCTACCCCTCGCCCGAGATGGTGCTCGAGACGAGCGCCTCGGCAGCCCCCCGCGAACCGGACGGGTCGAAGCCGACGCTGGACATGCTGCACCTGCTGCCGGCCTCGGTGGTCGACGGCTACCTCGTGGACGGCTGCCGGCTGCACCTGGAGTGCGAGCTGCACGACACCGTGGAGGGCATGGGAGCCAACGTCCTCGTCCTCGGTCGTGTCGTGGCCGTCCACGCATCCTCCCGCCTGGTCCGCCGCATCGACCGGGACGAGCACGACGCCCTGCGGGCCTGCCCGCTGCTGGCCTACGTCCACCCGGGGCGGGTGGCCACGATCGACGAGACGACCGCCTTCCCCTACCACCTCACGTACAAGCGCTGACCGCGCGTGAGCCGGCGGGTCCGACTGGTGCTCGCCTCGGCCTCCCCCGCACGACTGGCGACCCTGCGCGCTGCCGGCGTGGACCCGGAGGTCGTGGTCAGCGGGGTGGACGAGGACGGGGTCGAGGGCGGGTCGCCGTCCGCGACAGCACTCACCCTCGCCCGGATGAAGGCGAGCGCCGTGGCCCAGCGGCTCGGTGGCGATCGTCTCCACGTCGGGCCGGAGCTCGTCCTCGGGTGTGACTCGGTGTTCGAGCTGGACGGGCTCGCCTACGGCAAGCCCAAGGACCCCGAGCAGGCCATGGTCCGGTGGCGGGCCATGCGGGGCCGTACGGGGACGCTGCACACCGGCCACCACCTGATCGACCTGGGCTCGGACCGGTCGGTCGAGGCGGTGGGCTCGGCCGACGTGACGTTCGCCGACGTCACCGACGAGGAGGTCGAGGCGTACGTTGCCACCGGCGAGCCGCTCGCGGTGGCCGGCGGATTCACGATCGACGGGCTGGGTGGGCCCTTCGTCACTGCGGTCGAGGGGGATCCGCACACGGTGGTGGGCCTGTCCCTGCCGTTGCTGCGCCGTCTGCTGGCCGAGCTGGGCCACCCCTGGCCGACGCTCTGGCGTCCCACAGACGGGCCGCGGTCGGACGTCTCCTGAGGCGTGCAGCCGGCTCAGACCGGGGGGACGCCGTGGCGCTTGGCCGGGCGTGACCGGTCCTTGCCTGCCGCCGCGGCGAACCGAGCGATCACCTGCTCACGCAGCTCGGGGGGCTCCACCACGGCGTCCACCACGAGGTCGGCGGCGAGCCGGAGGATGTCGATGTCCTCCTCGTACTCCTCGCGCCGCGCGGCGACGTAGGACTCCCGCTCCACCTCGTCGTCGATCGCGACGATCTTGTTGGCGTAGACGGCGTTGACGGCGGCCTCGGGGCCCATGACGGCGATCTTCGAGCTCGGCAGGGCGAGGCACGCGTCCGGGGCGAACCCCGGGCCGGCCATGGCGTAGAGCCCGGCCCCGTAGGCCTTGCGCAGCACCACCGAGACGGTCGGCACCGTCGCCTCGGCGACCGCGGTGATCATCTTCGCACCGTGCCGGATGATGCCCTGTCGCTCCACCTGCGAGCCGATCATGAACCCGGGGACGTCGGCCAGGTAGAGCAGCGGCAGGCCGTAGGCGTCGCACAGCCAGATGAAGCGCGCCGCCTTGTCGGCTGTGTCGGTGAACAGCACACCGCCCTTGACGGCCGGGTTGTTCGCGAGCACGCCGATCGGGTGGCCGGCGAGCAGGCCGAACCCGACGACCATCTCCGGTGCGAACAGCGGCTTGACCTCGAAGAACGAGTCCTCGTCGACCAGAGCGTCGATCACCTCGCCGATGTCGTAGCCCACGGATTCGTCCTCGGGCACGAGCTCGCGGTCGAACGTTCGGACGGGATCCGCCGGCTGGTAGCTCGGTACGGGCTGCCGCCACGACGAGGGCAGGTAGGAGAACACCAGCCTGGCCTGCTCGATCGCGTCGGCGTCGTCGGTGGCGAGGTTGTCCCCGCAGCCCGAGACGGACGCGTGCATGCGCGCCCCACCCATCTGCTCGAGCGTGACCGTCTCGCCGACCACCATCTCGGCCATCCGTGGGGACCCGAGGTACATGGACGCGTTGCCCTCGACCATGATCACGACGTCGCAGAAGGACGGGATGTAGGCCCCTCCGGCCGCGCTCGGCCCGAACAGGCAGCAGATCTGCGGCGCCCGTCCCGACAGCAGCACCTGGTTGCGAAAGATGCGCCCCGCGCCTCGTCGACCGGGGAAGAGCTGCACCTGGTCGGTGATCCGGGCGCCGGCGGAGTCGACGAGCCAGAAGATCGGCAGCTCTTCACGCAGCGCGATCTCGGTCGCCCGCACGATCTTCTCGACGGTCCGCGCGCCCCACGAACCCGCCTTGACCGTCGGGTCGTTCGCGACCACGACGGCGGCACGGCCGTCCACCAAGCCGCGCCCGGTGACCACCCCGTCGGCGGGCAACCCGTCCGCCCGGGCGTTGGCGAGCTGGCCGTCCTCGACGAACGACCCCTCGTCGAGGAGCAGCCGCAGGCGCTCGCGCACGTGCAGCTTGCCCGCAGCGGCGAGCTTGGTGGCACCGGCCTCGGTGGGACGCAGGGTCCGTCGGCGGGCAGCCTCGACCTCGGCCCAGTGGTCGTGGCCCATCAGCGCACCGGGAGGCCCATCGCCCGGGCGAGCACGATGCGCTGCACCTCGCTCGTGCCCTCCCCCACCTCGAGAATCTTCGCGTCCCGGTAGAACCGGGCCACCGGGTACTCCTCGATGAAGCCGTACCCCCCGAACACCTGGGTCGCCGTCCGCGTGGCCGAGACGGCGGCCTCGGTGGCGTACAGCTTGGCGCGCGCGGCTGCCCGCGACACCTCGGCGGCGTCGGCGCCGGCGTCACGCAGCCGTGCCGCGGTGTACACGAGCAGCCGCGAGTTCTCGACGGCCACGTCGAGGTCGGCCAGCGGGAACGCCACGCCCTGGTTGGCGCCGATGGGACGGCCGAAGGCGGTGCGCTCGCCGGCGTAGGCCAGCGAGGCCTCGAGGCAGGCCCGGGACAGCCCGAGTGCCAGCGCCGCGATGGCGATGCGGCCGTCGTCGAGGGTGGCGAGGAACTGGCGGAAGCCCTGCCCCCGACGACCCAGCAGGTTGTCCGCCGGCACACGGCAGGCGTCGAACGAGAGCCCGTGCGTGTCCGAGGCGTGCCAGCCGAGCTTGTCGTAGGCGGGCTCGACCGTGAAACCCGGTGTCCCGGCCGGCACGAGGATCGCCGAGATCTCTGCGGAGCCGTCCTCACGGGTGCCGGTTCGCGTGGTCACGGTCACCACCGACGTGAGCTCGGTTCCCGAGTTGGTGATGAAGGCCTTGGCACCGTCGATGACCCACTCGTCGCCGTCGCGCCGAGCGGTTGTCCGGGTCGCCCCGGCATCCGACCCCGCCTCAGGCTCGGTCAGCCCGAAGGCGGCCAGTGCCCGTCCGGCGACCAGGTCGGGCAGCCACCGCTCCTGCTGCTCACGAGTCCCGAAGGCCGCGATGGGCGTGATGCCCAGACCCACGCCGGCCGACAGGGTGATGCCGACGGACTGGTCGATGCGACCGAGCTCCTCGATCGCGACACACAGGCTCGTGATGTCGCCACCGGCTCCACCGAACTCCTCGGGGGCGGTGATACCGAACAGGCCCAGCTCACCCATCTCTCGCACGGTGTCCACGGGGAAGACGTGCTCGCGGTCCCATCGCGCAGCATGCGGCGCGACCTCGGTCTCGGCGAAGTCACGCACGACCTTGCGCAACGACTCGTGGTGCTCAGACAGCTCGACCGTCATGAGGTCACCGTAAAGGGTGGGGCCAGGCCGGACGACCCTGCCTGACGCCGAGCACGGTCCCCCTAGACTGAGGAGCCGTGCCGACGATCAGCAAAGTCCTCATCGCCAACCGCGGCGAGATCGCCGTCCGGGTCGTACGCGCCTGCCGCGACGCCGGCATCCCATCCGTGGCGGTCTACGCCGATGCCGACCGCGACGCCCAGCACGTCCGGCTCGCCGACGAGGCCTATGGCCTCGACGGTGAGACCAGCGCCGAGACCTACCTCGACATCGGCAAGCTGCTTGACATCGCGCACCGCTCCGGTGCCAATGCCGTGCACCCGGGCTATGGCTTCCTGTCCGAGAACGCTCACTTCGCCCAGGCCGTCAGCGACGCCGGGCTGATCTGGGTGGGCCCTCCGCCGAGTGCCATCGAGTCCCTCGGCGACAAGGTGAGCGCCCGCCACATCGCCGAGAGGGCCGGCGCTCCCCTGGTGGCAGGCACACCCGACCCGGTGTCCAGCGCCGACGAGGTGGTCGAGTTCGCACAGGCTCACGGCCTGCCGATCGCCATCAAGGCCGCGTTCGGCGGTGGTGGCCGGGGCCTGAAGGTGGCGCGGGAGATGGACGAGGTCGCCGAGCTGTACGAGTCCGCGGTGCGTGAGGCGACGGCAGCGTTCGGACGTGGAGAGTGCTTCGTCGAGCGCTACCTGGACAGGCCGCGCCACGTCGAGACGCAGTGCCTCGCCGACCAGCACGGCAACGTCGTCGTGGTGTCGACCCGCGACTGCTCGCTCCAGCGGCGTCACCAGAAGCTCGTCGAGGAGGCCCCGGCACCCTTCCTGTCCGCCGAGCAGAACGCCGAGGTGTACCGGGCGAGCAAGGCCATCCTGCGTGAGGCCGGCTACTACGGCGCGGGGACCTGCGAGTTTCTCGTGGGCCAGGACGGCACGATCTCGTTCCTCGAGGTCAACACCCGGCTTCAGGTCGAGCACCCGGTGAGCGAGGAGGTGACCGGGCTCGACCTCGTGCGGGAGATGTTCCGCATCGCGGAGGGCCAGGAGCTGGGGTACGGCGACCCGGAGGTGCGCGGCCACTCGATCGAGTTCCGCATCAACGGGGAGGACGCTGGACGCAACTTCCTGCCCATGCCCGGGCCGGTCACCGAGTTCGACCCGCCGTCAGGCCCTGGCGTCCGTGTGGACGCCGGCGTCGAAGCCGGCAGCGTCATCGGGCAGAACTTCGACTCGCTGCTTGCCAAGCTCATCGTCACCGGCACCAGCCGGCAGCAGGCCCTGGAACGCTCGCGACGTGCACTCGCCGAGTTCGCCGTCGACGGGCTTCCCACGGTGATCCCCTTCCACCGGCTCGTCGTCGCCGACGAAGCATTCGCCCCCACCGACCCGGCGACACCCTTCTCGGTGCACACCCGCTGGATCGAGACCGAGTGGGACAACACCGTGGAACCCTTCACCGGTGGCGCCGAGACTGCGGACGAGGCCGGCGAGCGTCAGACCGTGACGGTCGAGGTGGACGGCAAGCGCCTGGCCGTGACGCTCCCGGCGTCGCTGGCCGTCAGCGCCGCACCCGGTGCCGGCGCGGCCGCATCCCGACCGGCTGCCCGGCGCGCCGCCAAGCGAGGCGGGGGCGGTTCCTCGGGTGCGTCCGGTGACTCCCTGGCCTCGCCGATGCAGGGGACCATCGTCAAGATCGCGGTCGCCGAGGGCGAGACGGTCGAGGCGGGGGACCTGGTCGTCGTGCTCGAGGCGATGAAGATGGAGCAGCCGCTCAACGCCCACAAGTCCGGCACGGTGGCCAACTTCACGGCAGAGGTGGGGGCAACGGTCTCCTCCGGAGCCGTCATCTGCGACATCACCGACTGAGCGGGGCGCCCGGCTCGTGCTCGGTCATCCGGACCGCGGACACGTCCGGGGTGTGCGTCACGGCGAGCTCGACCAAGCGCAGCGCCGCCGGCGCATGGGTGCGGTCGGAGCGTAGGGCCACGCAGATCTCCCGAGGCTCGAGCGGTGGCTCCAGCGGGTGCAGGTGCACGGTGGGGTCATCGGTGTCGACCGCCAGCAGCGGCATGACCGCCGCGCCCATGCGAGCGGTCACCATGGCTTGCACGGCAGCGTTGTCGTTGGTGCGAAACACGTAGCGCGGCGCGACGCCGGCGGCCTTGAGCCCGTCGTCGATGAGAACCTGGCACGAGTCGTCGGCGTTCTGGCCCACGACGGGCATGCCGTCGAGCGCCACCAACGGCATCGACTGCTCGCTCGCGTCCCCCTGCAGCGGACATGCATCGGCGGGCGTGACCGCGACGAAGTGGTCGAAGCACAGGTGGCGAACGTCGATGCGCGTGTCGGCCACCGGACCGAGCAGGAACGCCACGTCCAGCTCGTCGGCGAGCAGGCCGCGCACCAGGTCGTCGTTCACGTCCGTCTCGTGCAGGACGATGTCCACCTCGGGAGCCTCCCGACGCAGGTCGGCGACCACGCGTGGCAGCAGCGCGACCGAGGCGCTCTGGAACGTGCCCACGTCGAGTCGGCCACCCACCCCGGCAGCGAGGTCGGCGAGCTGACGCTGGGCATGGTCGAGCCGGGCGAGCACCGCCTCGGCGTGGGAGAGCAGGAGCCTGCCCGCCGGGGTCAGCACCGCGGCCCGAGGCCCACCCGGGCGGTCGAACAGCTTGGTCCCCACCGCGCGCTCCAGGCTGGCCACCTGCTGGCTCACTGCCGCCTGGGAGAAACCCAGCAGCGCGGCGGCCCGCCCGAAGGAACCCTCCTCCGCGACCGCCTGAAGGGTCACCAGCTGACGCACGTCCACGTCGCGAAGCCCTGCCACAATCATCAGTCTAAGTTATCACTAAGATAAGAAGCAATCGCTTGCACTTATCGACGCCCGGACCTACTCTCGAGATATGCGCACCTTCGCTCCCCAGACCACCGGCACCCTGGACGACCTGGCCCTCCGCGTGGCCACGCATGGCGTCGACAGCGAACGTCGCGCCGTGAGCACCCTCGTGCGCCAAGCGCGACGCGCCGGGCTCGACCCCGTGCTCAGCGACGTCGTCGTCGACCCACGCGAGCCCTACGTCGCCCGTCAGCGCGCCTTCGGCGAGATCGTCACCGGCCTCACCCGAGCACGCCGCGACCGGACGCGTTCCGCGCAGCCCCGGCCCGACGTCGCATGGCAGGCTCACGCCGCCTTGAGGTAGACATAGGCGGCATGGAGCTGCTGCTCATCCTGCTCATCGTCGGCTCGATCATCTGGTTCGTCGGGAAGTCGACCCGGCAGGGGCGTCTGTCCGACGGTGCCACGTCGGGCGCCTTGTCTCAGCGCGGCGGCTCGAGGGCTGACGACGCCCGGATGACCGCCGTGCGTCGCGTCGCGTCGGAAGACGTCACCCAGCTCGGGGAGCAGCTGCAGGCCGAGCCCATCCCGGATGGTCTCGGCGAGGAGGCACTCGCCGACTGGCAGCGCGCCCTCGATGCCTACGAGAACGCCAAGCAGGCCCTGGAGGCCGCCCAGACACCAGAGGACCTTCAGTGGGTCACACGAGCCCTGGATGATGGGCGATTCGCGTTGGCCACGCTCGCCGCCCGCCGTGAGGGTCGTGAGCTGCCCAACCGTCGCGGCCCCTGCTTCTTCGACCAACGGCACGGCATCTCGGTGCAGGACGCGGCGTGGTCACCACCCGGCGGTGCATCTCGTGACGTCCCCGTGTGTGCCGCGTGCGCGGCGAGGCTGTCCGACGGCATCTCCCCGGATGCCCGCACCGTGCCCACTGCCCAGGGAGACCGGCCCTACTGGGAGGCCGGCCCCGAGTACGGACCGTGGGCTCGAGGGTGGTACGGCGCCCAGGGCGCCTATCTGCTGAACGGCATGCTGGTGGGGACGATGCTCGGCTCCATGCTGTGGGCACCCGTGGGGTACGACATGGGTGCGGACGCCGCTGCCGCCGGCGGCGACGCGGGAGGCGATGCTGGAGGAGACGGCGGCGATGTCGGCGACATCGGCGGCGGGGACGCCGGCGGGTTCGACTTCGGGGGGTTCGACCTCTGAGGCACCTCAGCGACTCAGGCGCAGGATGCGCCGGGCCCCGTTGGCCACGATGACGAAGACGACGGCTCCCACCACGAGATCGGGCGTGGCGCTGCCGGTCGCCGCGACGAGAAGCCCGGCCGCGATGACGAGTGCGTTGACCTTGACGTCGTTCGAGGTGAAGATCCACGCCGCCTGGAGGTGAGCGCCCTCACCCCGGGAGCGCCGCAGCATCAGGAGCACGACGATGTTGGCCACCAGGGCCAGACCGGAGACGACGACCATGGTGGCCACGTCCGGTGCGGGCTCGCCGACGACGACGCGGCGCAGCACCTCCACCAGGCCCACCACGGCGAGACCGAGCTGGACGTACCCGCTCGATCGAGCCATGCGCTTCTGCCCGTCGACCGCCTGGCCCACCGCGACGAGGCTCAGCGCGTAGACACTCGCGTCGGCGAGCATGTCCAGGGAGTCCGCGACCAGGCCCATGGATCCGCTGACCAGGCCGGCGGCAAGCTCGGCGACGAAGAAGCCGGCATTGATCAGCAGCGCCGCCATCAGCGCGGCCCGTTGGGGACGGCTGTCGCCTCGAGCATCGCCGTCAAGCACCGGCGCGTGGTCGTCGACCAGACTGCTGCCCAGGGCCAGCTCGTCCAGCGCTGCGAGCACCGTGTCGGTCGGATGGTCGTGGGTCACGGCCACGGTGCGAGCGTCGAGGTCGACTGCCACGCGGTGCACGCCCGAGAGCCCGGAG
>Ga0272442_10003656_pt1 | contig 21486 bp, 25 predicted proteins | sample SSMForm2O_FD_200262 | JGI IMG/M metagenome (GOLD analysis project Ga0272442, IMG submission 200262) | Marine sediment archaeal communities from Little Sippewissett salt marsh, Falmouth, MA, United States - SSM-Form-2O | ecosystem: Environmental > Aquatic > Marine > Wetlands > Sediment ... | reverse complement strand
ATAGACATGCGGCCCCTGGGGGACATTCCGCAGACGCTGATTACCATGATCGCCGGGCACCCGGAGATCGAGCTGCGCTACGATCACACCGTTGCAGAAAATACTTTTTCCTTCGACACCGCGGAGATCACCGGGGAGCTCGGCTCTGTGCAGACTCTGCGGCGGATCGAAAGGCAGCTGCGCGAGGGGTTGGAACAGCTCAGAAAACCAGCGGGAGACGGCTAGCTACTTCATCAGCTCCAGGATGAAATCGGCCAGGGCCTCGGTGGTGCGGGAATCGAAGGACAGGGGCAGGCCCCGGGACTCGTCAATCTCTACGGTCAACCGGACGGCCTTCCGCGAACCCGCTACTTCCCGATCAATCGTCACGCCGCCGGGGACCATACGGCCCGCCCCGGAGCGCAGAACCACCAGGACATCACAGTTGTCAGCCTCGCGGCGGACCTTGGCATCGTCCAGCCTGGCCGGCCTGGCCGTCAAGGTGGTTTCCAGCGGCCAGCAGTTCTCGAGGATCTTCGCCACCAGCCGGCGCCCGAGCCCCCGGCCGCGCGCGAGCAGGCGCTGGCTGGCCAGCAAGGACACCTTCTGACCCTGCCGGTTGGTCATGCGCAACCGGTTCATGAACTCCGGCAACAGACCCTGGCTGGGTTCCTCCTCGACAAAAGAAACCGTCGACCGGAATGCGTCGAAAAGTATGTCGGCGATCTCCATGTCCTCGAACGGCTCAACCGCGTAGTAGAAGATGCCCTGGGAACGATAGGACTCCTCCCACAGCGAACCACCGTCGCCCAGTACGATCACCTTCATCCCGGGGAGTTCATCCTTGATACGCTCGATCGCCTCCACTCCGCCTTCGAGGCAGGAGATGGCGTCCACCATCAAGATGCCCGGCTCCTGGAGGTCACGCGCCTCGATGGAAGTGCCGTGCAAGTGCACGTCGCAGCCGAGGTTCACCAGCCGGGTCTTGATCTCGCCGACCCGCTCCCGGTCCTCGCCCATCAGAAAGACCCGGCGCGCCTGAATGACCGCCATCTGCTCGCCCAGGTGGCTGGGTCGGATCCGGGCGATCCAACCGCTGCGGAAGGGCTCCCGCCAGAAAACCTCCGGATGGCTGGCCAGGGCCCGGTGGACCTCGGTAACCGTCCCGGAAAGCGGCGAGGGAATGATCCAGCAGCCTTCGCCTTTTATCCTCAGGGCGGCCAGGGGAAGCCCCCGGATTACCGTGTCACCCACGCGCGGCAACTTGACTTCCTCGATCTGTTCGCGGTGCATCCGCGGCAGGAACGCGCCCAGGCACGCATGGCCGTCCTCGCACTGGCGCATCCAGGCCTCGTCCAGGAAATGGGGGGGACCCGGCATGAGCCTCCAGTCCATCGGCCTGACGGTCTCCTCGGGAGCTTCCGCATCGGCTGTCTCCACAACCCCGGACGGCAACGGCTCGTCTACGGGCTGCTCCCAGCGGGCCACCCTCCTCACCGACTCGGTGATCTCCTCGGGGGTGAACGGCTTGAGGATATAGTCAGAGGCGCCCCGGCGCTTGGAGAGGGACCTGCTTTCCGGGCTCGGGTAGCCGGTGATGATGATGACCGGCACATCCGGCTTCTTGCCCCGCAGCCTTTTGAGAAACTCGAGGCCGTCCATCTCCTCCATGCGGATGTCCAGCAGGATGGCGGCGTAATCGTTTTGATTCGCCATTTCCAGGCCGCGGACGACGTCGGTGCTGGTCTCCACCCGGTAACCGTCGTCGCTCAGGATGCGGTCGCAACTGTTGCAGACCACCTGTTCGTCATCTACCACCAGAACGGCAGGCTTGGTTTCCATGGCTTGGCTCCTTTCCTTTAATGTTGCTCGAAACGCTCGCCAATTCGTTACTGCAGCATCCGTGCCAACATCCGGTCGGTGATTCTGCCGGCGGCCGGTATACGCATACGCTTGTTTTTGCTGGATTATTTATTCTTGGGGATTTCGGCGATCGTACGATCCGGCTATACAGGGTACCAAGCCGCTATACGAACGCAGGGGAGGGTCAGGCGTCCTCCGTGCTCAATCCATGCTTGCGCATCAAGGCGTGGAAGTTGGTGCGCTGCATGCCCACGGCTTCGGCCGCCTGGGTCACGTTGCCGCCCGAGCGTTGCAACGCCTCGACCAGGAAACGCCGCTCCAGGTCACTCACCGCGGCGTCGCGCATCTGCTGCTTCAGATCCTTGAACTCATCCCAGCTATGGGGCAACTCGGAGAAGACTTGCTCCCCCCGGGTCTGCCCCAGCTCGGGCGGAAGATGTTGAGGCTCTATGCGCTCTACGTCGCACAGGATGGCCAAACGCGCGACGACGTTCTTCAACTCGCGCACGTTTCCGGGCCAGGCATAGCCCTCCATGACCCGCATTGCCTCCGGGGAGAAACTCCGGACGCTCACTTCATTTTTCTGGCGGAAGCGCTCCAGAAAGATTACGGCCAGCTTGGGTATGTCGCCGGTGCGCTCTTTCAGCGGGGGCAGGTATACCGGAACCACGTTCAGGCGGTACCACAAGTCCTCGCGGAACTTCCCCTCGGCGACCCGTTTCTCCAGATCCCGGTTGGTCGCCGCGATCAACCGGATGTCAACCTCCTGCTCCCGGGCCTCACCCACCTTCTTTATGCTCCGGGCCTCGATGGCCCTTAGCAGCTTCCCCTGGGTCTCCAGGCTGATATTGGCTACCTCGTCCAGAAACAGCGTGCCCCCGTCCGCCGCCTCGAAGAGTCCCTTCTTGGTGGCGATGGCCCCGGAGAACGACCCCTTGACGTGACCGAACAGCTCGCTCTCCAGCAGGGCCGGGGCCAGGGCGCTGCAGTCACAGGCCAGAAAAGGCCGATCCCTGCGCTTGCTGAGCCGGTGAATCGCGTGCGCCACCATTTCCTTCCCCGTGCCGCTCTCACCGGTAATCAGCACCGTCCCGTCGGTCGGGGCCACCCGCCGGATTACCGCGAAGACCTTCTCCATGCACCGGCTTTCTCCAATGATCCCCTCGAACCCCTGGTGCAATCGTAGTTCCCGCCGCAGAGCCTGGTTTTCCCGGAACATTGCCGAGCACTCCAACACTTTCTGGATCACCACCACCAGCTCGTCCGGCGTGAAAGGCTTGCTCAAGTAGTCTTCGGCCCCCTGCTTCATGGCCGCCACCGCGGTCTCCACCGTGGCATAGCCGGTGATGATCACCACTCCGGACTCCACCCCCGAACCCCTGAGCTCCTTGAGCACTTCCAGGCCGTCCATCTCCGGCATCACGACGTCGAGCAGAATCAGATCGTACTCCCCGGAAACCGCCGCCTGCAGGCCCGCCCGGGGATCCTGCCGGCAATCCACCCGGTAGCCCTCCTCCTCGAGAACCCGCCGGCAGCTATTGCACACCACCGCCTCGTCGTCGATTACCAGTATGCGCGGCTTGGCTGCAGCTTCTTCTTGATCCGGCGTACTCAATTAACCGTCCTGTTCTTCCGGATCTCCGCCTGTCGGCAGTGACACGGTGAAAGTGGTGCCTACATTCACCTGACTTTCGACTTCGATCCGGCCTCCATGCTGCTCGACGATCCCGTAACTCACGCTGAGCCCCAAACCGGTTCCCTTTCCAACCGGCTTGGTAGTGTAGAACGGATCGAAGATGTTTCCCAGGTCTTCCTTCTTGATTCCACAGCCGGTGTCTTCCATGCTGATGACAACACCCCCCCCCTCCGCCGCGGTCGCAACCGTGAGGGTCCCTCCGGCGGGCATGGCCTCGCAGGCATTGAGCGCCAGATTGAGAAAAACCTGCTGCAGCTGGTTCTTGTCCCCCCGGATCATGGGCAAGTCGTTGGCCAGTTCCTCCCGGATGGCGACCTTCCTGAACTCCTTCTGGTTTCGCAACAACAGCATGGTCTGCCGAATCACATCGTTCACATCGAGCGACGCCATAGCCGCCGGAGACTGGCGGGCAAAGTCGAGCAGACCACGCACTATGTCGCGCACCCGCGTAGTCTCATGGATTATGACGTCCAGGTCTTCCTGTTGCCGGGAGTCTTGATCCGGTTTCTTTTTGAGCATGTGCGCGTATGTGAGCACGCCGGTGAGGGGATTGTTGATCTCGTGGGCTATACCAGCCGCCAGCCGGCCGATCGAAGCCAGTTTCTCGCTCTGCCCGATCTGCTTCCGGGTAGCCTCGCGCAGCTGCCGTTCCCGCTGAGCCACGGCGTCGGCCATGTGATCGATCGCCCGGCACAGCACGCCCATCTCACCGGGGGGCGAGATGCCCACCCGCGAGTTCAGGTCGCCGTCGATGACCTTCCGGGACATGGCCACGATGTGATCGATCGGCCTGAGTATCATCCGGGCCATGAAGAACAAAAGCACCAGACTGGCGATGGTGGTGATAGCCACCATGATCAGAAAGAAGCGAATAGCCACTTTTTTCGGATGGACGAAGGGCGCCTCCAGCAGGCCCACATACAGGGCTCCGATGATCCGGCCCTCGGGGTTTTTGATCGGCTCGTAGGCGGTCAGGTACCAGTCGTTCACCACGAATGCCCGCCCGGACCAGACCTTGCCTTCTTTGAGAACCCGTCGGCTGACCTCCTTGCCCAGCCGGGTGCCGATCGCCCGGGCTCCGCTGGTGTCCCGGACGTTGGTGCAAATGCGCAGATCACCCAGGAAAACCGTGGAAGTGCCCACGGATTTTCCCTCGTGGGTCTGGTCGCGGAAGAGCTCTTCCTTGATGGTGTCCACGGTCTCGCAGCGCCGGTTGAGCAACTCGGCGCCGAACAGCACGCCCAGGACCTCACCGCCGCCACGCAGCGACAAGAAGGGAACCGCCGCTCCGATTACCATCCCGTCGGCAGACACTTCATCACTCTTCCCGGACTTGATCTGGATGCGGGCGCGCTCGGCCAGCTTTTCCCCGTCTTGGGCCAACTGGTCCGCGGGCAGAACCAAGACCCCGTCAGCCGGTTTCTTGTCGTGCAGCGCTTTGGCGATGAGGGAAACCCCCGAGAGATCGTCGCCGCTCTGTCCCGGGTTGTGCGCCCGGTAGATGACCTTGCCGTCGGGCCCCACCAGGGTGAGCATGTCGATGCCCTGCTCCCGCCAGACCTTCCTCAGGACCTTCCCCAGGTCGCCCCGAACCTCCTGCGCCAAGGGACTCTCGATGCTCCGGCGGACGGAGATCGCTTCCAGCAGGTGGGATATCCGCTCCGCGTGGGCGCGGTGGACCTTCTGCGCGAAGCCGAGATCCATGCGCACCCGGGTCTGGACCTCGCCGACCAGGCGCCGGCCGAAGTACTCTACCGTGGCGATGGCCAGTATGGCGTTGGCCAGCAGGACCACCACGATGAAACCGATCGTCAGCTTGAACCGTGTCGACACTGCCAGTTTCCAAAGCGCCGGACGACCGGAAGCCGGTATCCAGCTTTACTTGAGCGTCCCCACTGACGTCTGCAGTTCGTAGACGTTGCCGAGGATGTTAGCGATCTCCTTGGCGTCGAAAGCCCGCATGGTTTCCGAGCGTACGTTGCCGAAGGAGCTCAACGCAATGGAAATCGTTGCCGCGGCGGCATCATCCGGCGCTTCGAACAAGTGAATGATGTCGTACCTTCCAACGGTCCAATAGGTTTCCTTGATGTCGACGCCTTGCTGCTTGGCCCGGTCCGCAAACTCCTTGGCACGCTTGCGGGTGTCCTTTACGTTTTTCAGCCCCTCCTGGGTAAAGGAAACTAACGAAATATACTTTGGCATCATGACCCTCCCTTCGGTTTGAAAGGACCATCATACCTTGACAAGGATTTCGGGGGGTAGTATATAAATCTGGATTATATGCAAAGTTGAATATGTTACGAATTGAATATATATACGCGAAACTGGGGAGAAAATCGGACGGCATAACTCATGGGTTCTAAAGGAAAAAAAACAAAACGCGACCCCAAGAACCATCAGATGGCCTTCTGGGAGGAGCGCGCCCGGCTCTTGCGGCTTATATCCCACCCGGTCCGCCTGCTGATTTTGGAGACCCTCTCCAAGGGAAGCCGCTGCGTAAAAGACCTCAACTCGATGGTGAACATCGAGCAGCCGAATTTCTCCCAACATATAGCGGTCTTGCGCAATGCCAAGCTGGTAGGCTGCCAGAAATCCGGGGCCCTGCGCTGCTACTACGTGCTGCGTCCTTCGCTGGTGAAACAGCTCATCCAGATTCTATGTGAGGAACACGATATCCGTGTCCGCAGCCGCGATTCGGTGGTTCAAGAAGCCGAATCGCCTAGCTAACCAGGAGCGCAGGGTGGAAATCCGGCAACTGAAATATTTCATCGCGGTCGCCCGGGAGGGCAGCTTCAGTTCTGCCGCGACCCGGCTTCCAGTCAAACAGCAAACCCTCCTCGGCCAGATCAGGAAACTCGAGAACGAGCTGGGACACCGCCTGTTCAACCGCGGAGGGGGTGATCTCAGGCTCACCGAAGCCGGCCGGATTTTCTTCCGGCACGCCGAGGAGGTTCTCAAGTCCGCCGAGAATGCACGCCAGGTAATGGACGACCTCAAGGAAGGCCAGGTTTCCGGAGAGGTGCGGGTCGGGACGGTGGACAGCGTGGGAATCTACTTTCTGCCGCAGATTCTGAAAACCATACGGGAGAAATTTCCACAGTTGCGGCCGACGGTGCTCTACCGCACTTCGGACGAGATTGTCCAGGCGCTGCTCTCCGACCGGATAGACGTGGCCCTGGTAGACAACCCGCGGCCCGACCGCCACCTGACTCAGGAAACCATCATCGAGGAACAGGTTTCCCTGGTGTGCGGATTAGGGCATCACCTGTACGGCCGGAAAAGCGTGGCGCCGAAGGAGCTGGAGGGGCTCTCGGTGATCTCGCTCTCGAACGACACCGCCACCGGCCGGCTGGTTCAAAATTACCTGGACGACCAGGGTGTCCGGACAAAGGCGGTAGCCTCCACCGACAACGTTCAGACGGCCAAGAAGATGGTGGAAGTCGGGTTCGGGGTAACATTCCTGCCCGACATGATCACCAGCACCGATATCAACTGCAAGGGAGAACCCCTTCGCCGGCTCAGCCGGATAAGCCTCGACCCCCCGTGCAACCGCCGGATCGTACTGGTGACCTGGCGGCACGCCAAAGTGGGCCGACCCACAAAAACCTTCATAGAAGAAATCCGCGGGTACGGCTTGCAGTGGACCCCTTGCACCAAGCAAGGAAGGGCACCATGACAGACAAGATAAGACTGATGTTCGTGGACGATGAGGAGGATTTCGTCGATTACATGACCCGTCACCTGGAAGAGAGCAACCTCGAGGTCCACGCATTCCAAAACCCCGTCCAGGCCCTCAAGAAAACCAGCGGTGAGACTTTCGACGTCGGTCTTCTGGATCTGAAGATGCCCGGTATGGACGGCGAGGAAATGCTGAAGAAACTCAAGGAGCGGGATCCGCACATGGAGATAATCATCCTGACCGGCCATCCATCGATTGAATCAGCATTCCGTACTTCCAAGAACGGTGCCTACGAGTACCTGAGCAAGCCGTGCGATTTCGATGTCCTGCTCGGCGCCATCAACAAAGCCTATGCCAAGCACATCAAGAGCCTGAACCGGAACCAGTCGGAAAGGGTAAACACACTGATGAAGAGCGCCAGTCGCCTGAGCCCCCTGGAACTGCTCAAGCGGCTGAAGAAGCTCAGAAAGTCAAAAAAGTAAAGATACGCAAAAAGAAGAAGAAAAAAGACAAATCCTCAAAATCCGGCAAGATAAGCAAGCCCAAGCTGGTCAAGGATATCACCGGGCAGGTGCAGGGGGTGGAAGTCAGCTTCGGGGTCTGCTCCTGCCATCCCTTTCCGGCGCCTCTATTTCCAATGCACGGATCTTCCGGTACAGCGTGCTGGTGTTGATACCCAGCTCCCGAGCGGCCAGCGACCGGTTGCCGCCGTGCTTTCGAAGGGCTGAGACGATGAGAGTTTTCTCCATAGCCTGGAGGTTCATTCCGCCTTCGCCCCCCAGGAAGCCGGAGGCTGAAAGATACGGCGGCAGGTGCCCCGGCTGTATCAGCCCTTCATGGCAGAGCACGAAGGCGTGCTCGATGATGTTATGCAGTTCCCTGACGTTTCCGGGATAGTCGTACTTCATGAGAACGGCCAGGACCTCCCGGGACAAGCCACCCACGTCCTTGCCCTGCAGCCGGTTGAACCTGGCGATGAAGTGGTCGACCAGCAGGGCTACGTCCTCCCGTCGATCACGCAGGCTGGGTATTTCTATGTGGATCACGTGGAGACGGTAGAAGAGGTCCTCTCGGAACCCGCCTTGCTGGGTCAGCCGGCTCAGGTTCTTGTTGCTGGCGGCGATGACCCGCCCGTTGAACCGCATCGGCTTCACCGAGCCCAGCGGTTCGTAGGTCCGCTCCTGTAAAACCCTGAGCAACCGCATCTGCATGGCGACGGAAACGTCGCCGACCTCGTCGAGGAAGAGCGTGCCCCCCTCGGCGGCAGCCAGGCGCCCCGGCTTGTCCTGCCGGGCGTCGGTGAATGCCCCGGCCTTGTAGCCGAAGAGCTCCGACTCCAGCAGCGTGTCGGGTAACGCCCCGCAGTTGATCGCGACGAAATTCTTTCTGCGCCGCGGGGACAGGTTGTGGATTGCGCGGGCGAAAAGCTCCTTACCGGTACCGCTGGCTCCTTCGATCAACACTGTGCTGTCGCTTTCGGCTATCTGGGGAAGCAGGTCGAAAAGCTGGGTTATGGCGGGGCTGCGCCCCACTATGTCCTGGAATGTATGCTTGTCCCGAAGCTGCCGGCGCAGTTCCTCAATCTGCCCGATGTCACGGAATGTCTCCACCCCCCCGATGACTTGGTCGTCCGAATCCCGGAGGACCGCGGCCGAGATCTTTATGGGTATCCGGTCGCCGGTTGCGTTGATGATGTGAACGTTGGACTTCACGGTCGGCTTGCCAGTCGCCAGGGCTTTCTTGATCGCACAGTTGCTCTCGCAGATGCTGGCTCGGAAGACCTCGCTGCAGTGGTGCCCGATGGCGTCCTTGCGCTTGATCCCGGTGATCTTCTGGGCCGCCCGGTTGAACGAAGTAATGCGCCAGTCGGAGTCGACCGTGAAGACGCCCTCGTTTATCGAGTCCAGAATAACGTCCTGGCAGCTGGCCAAGGCCGCGTGCACCTGTTCGCCCACCCGTGAATCGCGCCGTCCCATCACCGACACAATAGTGCATAATGCAAAATTTTTCAATACGTATCGATGCATTTTGCATGAATATTTACCTCCACGGGCATTCACCCCTCAAGTGATTAGCCTATTAATACAATGCATTATCAATCCTGCGGGGTTGGCATACACCTTGCTGTATAAAGACACAAGTAACCGGGAGCTACTCAAGAAGCCGAAGAAGCTCCGCAAGCCAGAGAAGTAGGATGAAATTGATGGTGCCAACCCACCGCGGTCGCATCTCACCCGTCCTGGACGTGGCCAGGCACTTTCTCCTCGTCGACACCGATGGGAATGAAAACGACAAGCACCGGGAACTACTCATCGAAAACACCCAGATCACGACCAGGGCCAGAAAAATCGCGGATCTGGGAATCCAAGTTCTGATTTGCGGCGCGATCTCCTGGCCGCTCGAATCCATGCTGGTCTCGGCGGGAGTCCAGGTCATCCCGAACACCTGCGGGGTGGTTTTAGAGGTAGTCGAGGTGTTCTTGTCTGGCCGGTTCACCGAACAGGCGTTCCTGATGCCGGGCTGCTGTGGCAGGCGGCGCAGGCACAGCAACAAACGGCAACCCTGGGACAATCCGAGGAGATCATGATGTCTCTGTGGAATCTGAAATCTCTCGAATCGAACACTTCCCGGCGAGCTCTACGGATACACCGGATAATGGGATCGGCGAAGGAACTGACCCTGGAAGTACTGAGGCTGCTGGTCCTTTACCCGCACGAGGATAAGGCCCTGAAGAAAATCGGGGTCTCCAAGGAGGAGACGGCCGCCAGACTATGCGAAACGCTTCCCCGACCTGGAGGCGTGCTGATGACCGCGGACAATGGGAGCCGCCTGCAGGGATTGCTCTACATTGAGCCCCTGCTAGGCCCCAGCGCCGCTACGGACATGCACGTGTGGAACGTAGGCCCCCTGATCGTCGCACCGAACGTGCCTGGAAATACGGTTTCGGCCATGTTGGAGAAATCCCTCGGCGCCCTGAGCGTTTCGGCCGACTTCATCACCGCCCGGGTTCCCTCCGCCGACGCCAACGCCGTAAAAGGGCTGCAGCAGGCGGGATTCGAGGTCGTCTCCGGCGAGGCCGTCGCAGTGGCAAAAGCTTCAAAAACTCCGCGAAACCGGAAAACCGATGCGGGCTTCGCGATTTTAGGACCGGAACACCTCGATGCGGTCATGGATATCGCCTGTGACTGCAGGCAATGCAACTCATTCGCCTGCAACCAGGGGTTCAACCGGAACCTTGTCTGCAGGTACTCAGGCCTGGATCTGAAATCATACATCTACGAGAGAAACAAGAACGGGCTGGTTGCACTGGATTCCGATGGGAATGTAGTTGGCTTTGCCACCTATGTCTCCGACGTGGACACCAACACGCCCCCCGCCCACGGAGTGGGGAGCATGGATCAACTTTGTGTTTCCGTAGACGGGGACAATCCAAAGCTGGAAAAAGCGCTGGGCACGAAGGTGCTTGACGAGTTGTCTGAAAGGGGCATGGAAACCATATTAACCAAGACATTTATGACCGATAGCGGCGCGAGAGTAGAATCGTTGAGCAAGATGGGCTTCGAGGTTACGCATTCCAACCTGGTCATGCGCCGTGGGAGCGCGCGTTGAGAGGAGGCAACCGATGATGGGAGGAGGAATGGGCTTCGGTGGCGGTGGACGGGGAAGAGGCCGCGGCAGGGGAAGAGGTCGGGGAGGGCTACATGGCACACCAGGACCGCAGACCAAAGACCCTTACCGGGAAGTTGAAATGCTCCGGGCCCAGGCCGAGGCGCTAATAACCCAACTCCAGGCCGTCAACGAGCGCATCTCGGAAATAGAATACCGAAAGTCGACCACGCTGAGCGCCGTCGTCGACTCACTATCACGCCAGGAGGAGTCGAGCGAAAAGCCGGGAGAGCGGATTGTCGCGGTCGTGAACCCGGAGAGATGCATCGGCTGCGGAGTCTGCATCTATGCATGCCCGGAAGGAGCCATCACCATCGATGACATCGCAACAATCGATCCGGAAAAGTGCACCGGTTGCGGCTCTTGCGTGGACGAATGTCCCAACGAAGCAATCATGTTGCCAAACTGAGGAACGAAACATGAGCAAAAAGAAAAAACGAAAGGACAAGCCGTCCAGATCCCGCAAGAAAAGCGTGCCCAAGCTGGTAAAGGACGTTACCGGGGAGGGTCAGTGGAGAGATTACGTCCTGGAATCGGAAAACCCGGTGGTGGTGGATTTCTGGGCGCCCTGGTGCGGCCCCTGCCGGTTGATGACGCCGATCCTCGATGAGGTGTCCAAATCCTACCCGGAATCGGTCAGGTTCGCCAAGCTGAACACGCAGGCCAACGTCCAGATCGCCAGGAACCTCAACATACGCAGCATTCCTGCCCTGATAATCTTCTACCAGGGTGGCGTGTTCGACGTGAGCATCGGCGTTACTCCCGCCAACCGATTGCACAAGATGATCCGGCGGGTGCTGGACAAGCACGAGGGGGTGGGGTTTTTCGGAAAGCTGAAAAGGATCTGGAAAAAAAACGGGAAGGAAAAAACGGATCAGGAGGCCAGCGATGGCGACGAATGAGCCTGTTTTACATGCCAACGGGGATACCTTCGAAGACGTGGTCGTCAAGAGTAAGACGCCCGCCCTGGTGGACTTCTGGGCGCCCTGGTGCGCTCCCTGTCACGTCATCGCCCCGATCATCGAGGACCTCTCCCGGAACTACACCGGCCGGGTCAAGTTCGTGAAGGTCAATGTCGACGAGGCCAGAAACGTGGCCATGTCGCTGGGCATCATGAGCATCCCGACCGTCGCGATCTTCAACAAGGGAAAAATAGTGGATCAACTAGTCGGCGTGCAGCCCAAGGGAGTGCTGGAAAAGATGATCGAGGGCACACTCCCGGGAGGAGAATGATCATGGAAGATCTGTTCAAACCCTGTACCCTCGGATCCCTGAAACTGGCAAACCGTTTCGTCTTCCCGCCGATAAAACTGGGCTATGGAAGTCCCGACGGCAAGGTGACCGAACGGCAACTGGCATTTTACCGCCGGATCGCCGAAGACGGCCCCGCGGTGATTATTTCGGAACCGGTGGCGGTTACCCCCGACGGCCGGGAGCACCCCAAGCAGCCCTGCGTGCATCTGGAGGAAAGCGCTGCCGAGCTGAAGAAGATCGCCGACGCCGTTCACGCGGAGGACCGCCTGGCCTGCCTGCACCTCAACCATGCCGGAGCGGCGGCCAACCCCAAGGCCTCCGGCGGAAAACCCCGGGCCCCCTCCCCGATTACCTGCCCTACGACCGGTCAGGAGTCGGAGCCGCTTACCGAAACCGGGATTAACGAGATCGTCGCAGGTTACGCGGTCGCGGCGAAAAAGGCCGCCGAGGCGGGTTTCGATCTGATCGAGATACAAGCCGGCCACGGCTATCTGGTGTCCCAGTTTCTCAATGAGAAGATCAACCAGAGAAAGGATCGCTACGGAGAGGATCGGTTGCTCTTCGCCAAAGAGGTCCTCGCCGGCGTCAAGCAGGGGGCCCCGAACCTGCCGTTCATGGTCAGAGTTTCAGGCGACGAGATGTCGCCCGAGTACGGGATTTCCGTCGGGGATCTGGAGCCTTTTCTGGCGCTGGCACAGGAGCAGGGAGCCCTGGCGGTTCACGCAGGCATGGGAAGCAGCTGCTTCAGCCCCCCCTGGTATTTCCATCACGGCAGCCTCCCGGAGAAACCCCAGATGGAAGCGCTGGCATGGCTCCGCGAACACACCTCGCTGCCGCTGATCGTGGCGGGCAGAATGGGAAGAAAGCAAAAGGTAAAAGCTGTCCTGCAAAAGGACCCGGCGGCTCTCATCGCCCTGGGAAGGCCCCTGATAGCGGATCCCGGACTGATCGGAAAGTGGCGCGAGGGGAAGGAAGACCAGGCCCTATACTGCGGGTATTGCCTGCAGGGCTGCCTGCACCGCCTGAAGAGCGGAGAATCCCTGGGGTGCAATCTGAACCCGGAGACGGGATCGGCACCCCTGGAAAAGACCGCCGCCCCCCTCAGGGTTCTGGTCGTCGGAGGTGGGCCCGCGGGCATGAGCGCCGCGCTCTACCTGACCAGGCGCGGCCACCACGTCACCCTGGCCGAGAAAAACGATCACCTGGGGGGACAGTTCAGCCTGGCCTGGCAGGTTCCGGGCAAGGAATCCATGCGAGACGGACTGAACGGCCTGTGCCGCGCCGTGGAAACCTGCGGCGCGAAGATCCTTCTCAACAACGTCGCCTACCAGGAGGTCGCAAAAAGAATCATGCCGGACCTGGTGGTATGGGCGGCGGGATCGTCGCCGAAGATGCCCGGGTTCCCGGGCCTAGACGGGCAATACGCCTTCTCCGCCCTGGATTTTCTCGCAGGGACCAGGGCGGTGCGGGGCCCCCGGGTGCTGGTGATCGGAGCCGGGAGAGTAGGCCTCGAGGTTGCGGAGCGCCTGGGCAAGGAGGGTCACCAGGTAGTGGCCACCAAACGCACGGATCCCCTCGGGGGCATGATGGAGATGATCACCCGCAAGCTGGCCCTGATGAGGGTCGGCCGCCTGGACAATGTGACCCTCATGCCCCACACTACCGTAAAGAACTTCGCCGGGGACAGCGTGGAAATGGAGCAGGACGGCGTGATGATGTCCGTCGAGCCTTTCCAGACAGTCCTCCTGGCAACCGGCATGGTGCCGGCACCGGAACCGGATGCCGAACTCAGAAACAGCGTCCCCGATATCGAGACGATCGGAGACGCCCGGGAAGTACAAGACATCTACACCGCCGTGCATGCCGGATACCGCCTGGCCCAGAAATGGTAACTGCTGAACCCCACAGCCTCTTCGATTTCGGGCCCGCGGCCAAAAACTACGACCGCTGGTACGAAACTCCGGACGGCCGGCGCCACGACCGCTTCCAGAAAGCCGCGGTTCGTGAGCTCCTCCCTACCGCCAGGCGGGGGGACTGGCTTCTGGACGTGGGATGCGGAACCGGGCACTGGAGCCGCTTCTTCGCATCGCTGGGGTTCTCGGTGGTCGGGATCGATATTTCCCCCGACATGGTCGCCGAGGCGCGCTCGCATGCCTTTGAACGGTGTAGCTTCGAGGCAGCCGACGCCGGGAAGCTGCCTTTCAGCGACGGCGCCTTTGAGATAGCCGCGGCAATGGCGACGCTGGAGTTCATTCCCCACCCTGAGAAGGCCCTGGAAGAAATGAAGCGCTGCCTGAAACCCGGCGGCCAGATCATCATCGGAACCCTCAACCGCCTGTCCTCCCTCAACCGCCGCCGCCTGGAAAACGGAGAAGAGCCGTACTCCTCGGCGAAAATGCTCTCTCCCAAAGAACTACGGGCGCTGTTGAAGCCCCACGGCAGCGTCCAGCTGCTGATATCGGCCGAACGGGCACGACAGGGCGAGGAGGGCGCCTTCATCGTCGCCAGGGTCAAGCTGCGGGAAGGTGGCCAGCATGCCCACCTATGAATACAAATGCAAGCAGTGCGGACGCAGGCTTGAGAAATTCCAGAACATGAGCGATGAGCCCTTGAAAACCTGCCCGCACTGCGGCGGAGAGCTGTTCCGGGTCCTCCACACCGGCTCCGGGATCATCTTCAAGGGATCGGGATTCTATGCAACCGACTACAAGAGCAGCGGGCCGAAATGCTGGAGGAAAGGCTGAACGTGATGGAACCTTTCATTTACGGCTCTGAGGAATTCGAGGCCGAGCTGCAAAACGACGCCCACACCGCCGGGGAAATCGAGTTTCTCCGCTCTGTGGCCAAACCGGGCATGAACGTCCTGGACGTGGGAGCCAACCGGGGCGTGACTACCGTGGCCCTGGCTAAAAGCGTCGGACCGACCGGACGGGTATACGCCTTCGAGCCAGTGCCCGGTTACTGCAAGGCCACGCGGGACAATCTCAAGCGAAACGGCCTCGAGAACGCCGAGGTCTTCGAGTTGGCACTCAGCAACCGGAAGGGGCAACTCCGCTTTCACCAGCGCGGGGGAAGCAGCGGCGTGGTTCCGGGGGAAGAGGAGCAGGTGCTGGCGGTGGAGGCCACCACCATAGCGGATTTTTTAGCGGAACAGAACGCGGGCAAGATCGACGTGCTGAGCCTGGACTGCGAGGGAAGCGAGCTGCGGGTGCTACGGGGAGCCGAGGCGCTCCTGCGGGATCAGGCCCCGCAGATATTCTGCGAGATTCACCCCGACTTCCTGAAGGAGCTGGGCGAAAGCGCCGGGGAGCTGGCCGCGTTTCTGGAAGACTGCGGCTACCAGGTACGGCCGATTTCGGTGGAGGTCCTGGACGCCAAGCCGTCCCTGGAGGAATGCTCGCACATATACGCCCAGCGAAAGGAAAGCGGCTCCTGATCCTACTGGATTGTCTTTTTCAACTCCCCGAGGGCTTCCAGCGTCTTTTCGGCTATGACCTTCTGGTTGTTGAAGTGCTTGATCATCCGGTTGAGGCACTTGGCTCTTTCTTTTTCATCACCGAGATGCTTGGCGCACAGGTCCATGAACTCCCTGGTGGTTGCCACGTTGGAGTCCACTCTCTCGCCGGTCTTTTCGCTGTCATGCCTGATGGCGTCCTGCGGGCACACGTCATGACAGACGCCGCAGCGAATACAGCCCTCCATTTCTATTTCCGCCTCCTCGTCCTTCATCACGATCGTGTCCACGGGACACTCATCGACGCAGATCCCGCAACAATCGCAGTCATCTTTGTTGATCCAGGGCATGTCGGAACCTCCTAGGTTTTTCACCCCAACGCGGCATCCAGGAGCTGCGTCATCACTTCAGTCGCCTGCCCCTCGAGAAAAACGTCGGTTATTGTGCCGGTGTAATTCGACTTGGCTATGTTTATCTCGATTATGGTTGCATCATTCTTGTCGGCAACGATCGGTATCATGGAAGCGGGCTGTATTTCACCGGTAGTGCCGATCAGCAAAAACACATCCGCGATTTCAGCCTCGTGAAACGAGCGGCTACTGGCCGGCTCGGGAATCGGCTCACCGAAGAAGACGAAATCAGGCTTCAATACGCTTGCACAATCCATGCATCTGGGCGGAAGAACGCTCAACAACTCTTCACTGGCATCATACCGCTTTCCGCAAGCGGTGCAAACCAGTGTGCGCGAGGTCCCGTGGAACTCAATGACCTCCCGGCTCCCCGCCCGCCCGTGAAGGTCGTCGATATTCTGGGTTACGATCGCATTCAGCAGCTTCTCCCTTTCCAGAACGGCCAGGGCATGATGGGCCTGGTTTGGTTCCGCCTTGCTGAATGAATCGTAGAACAGGCTCTTGATCAATTCCCAGGACTGTTCGGGATGCTCGGTAAAATAGCGGGTGTCCAGGAAAACGGGATTGATCTTTTCCCATAAGCCGCCTTTGCCTCGAAAGGTAGGTATCCCGCTCTCAACGGAAACCCCCGCGCCGGTGAAGGCCGTGGTGTGGGACGAACTCCGCAGCAATTCTGCCGCCCGTAGCACCTTGTCCTTCGCCATCACCTGGCGACCCTACAAATCATCCAGCATTCGGGATAGTTTCCCGGTCAGGTTCTCGATTTCCTTCGACACCCGCAAGGCTTCCTTGAAAACGGGGTTGCTCTTCAACTCCCGCGACTTCGCCTCGAGTTTCCCGAGGCGTTCAATGTCATTCTGGTTGTGCCCGATCCAGGCAGCAAGTATCGCCTTCAGCCGGCTTCTCTCGTCGGTGGGGTGTTTTTCGAGAACCTCGCCGACTTTCATTCTGATTTGACTCTCGGGCACCGCCCCGAGCAGCTCGTCGACCTTCTCTCCGTTGGCGAAGAACATCTGCATGGGAATGCTCTGGATGCCGAAAGACATCGCCACTTCCTTGTTCTCGTCGACGTTTATCTTGCAGAACTTGAAGTTCTCGTACTCCTCAGCCAGTTTGTCGTAAATCGGCGCCACCATCATGCACGGCCCGCACCAGGGGGCCCAGAAATCCACCTCAACGGGCACCTCGGACTGCAGGACTTCTTTCTCAAACGTCGCGTCAGTAATCTCGATCACCTTGCTCATTGCAACTCCCTTCCGGACTGCATCCTGAAAGTTCGGTTTATTCCTGGTTGAGTTTTCTCGCCTGCTCCGCCAGGAGAGATTTAAATCTGTCCAGGGTAACCGGATATCCCTGAATGGGAATCTGCATCCAGTCGGAGTACTCGAGTAGCTCCTCCGGGTGATCGGCCACGTACTGATCGAAGTATCCGATTCCGTCTAGAACGATCGCTCCTCCGGTGTGCTTGGGGAAATTCTCGTTGGCGAGCCCCTGATCCCATTCGAAGAAGACCCGGTCCCGGAATTTGATCCAGCCCGGCACCATCCACCAGACCTTCTCCTCCCCCGCGACTTCCCTCGCGATCCGGTTGCGCTCCTCCTGACTGGCTATCATGTCCATGCAATGGGTAGCGTCAATCCTCGCCACCCCCGGCCCATGCTCGTCAACGATCGTCTGCATGGTGCGGGTGGGCTCGTTCACGTTTACGTAACAGAACTTCCCCCCGTATACCACCAGAACCTTGGAGGCTTTTTCTTTGGCCTGGTTGATCTTCGCGACCAGCTGGCTCTCGAGCTCGCGCATGTTCTCGTGCAACCCGGGAGTGGTAAATAGCAAATGCTCGGTGTCCAGAAACCCCTCTTTTCTGAGGTGATTCAGCTCAAGGCTCACAACCCCACAGGACACGATGGCGATTTTGGAGAAAGATACCTTTTCCATCTAAACGACTCCTGTTAACCTGTATTCGAAAACATCATAATATCAACGCAGTACGGAATGAGTGTATCAAACCGAGCCGTTGGTGTATAGTACTTTCGTACATGCGCTGGGACTGAGCGATGGGGACTGACGGGCAAAAAATCGATCTCGAGCGTATACGGACGCAGCTGGCTTCCGGCAGGCGCGTGGCGGCCATAGCAACCGTGATCACCGGCCTGCTGGCGCTGGCCAAGGGCATCGTCGGGCTGCTCAGGGGATCTCCGGCTCTCACCGCCGACGCGGTGCACTCACTGGCGGACACCCTGGCAATCTTCGCCTCGTGGATCGGCCTCAAGCTGGCCGAACGACCTGCGACCAAGCGATTTCCCTTCGGATTCTACCGGGCCGAAACGCTGGCCGCTCTGCTGGTATCGGTATTGATTCTGGTCGCCGGGATCAACTTGTCGATCGAAAGCATCCGGGGTCTTCTCGCTGAGGCAAGCGCCTTGCACCACAGCGTGGACGTGCTCATCGTGGCCCTGCTCAGCGCGATCATCTCCTCCGGCATATACATCTGGGAAAAACGCGCGGGAACCCGGCTGGGGTCACAGAGCCTGCTGGCCAACGCCGACGAGTCGCGGGTCGACATACTGACGTCAATGGTCGTCTTCCTGGGCGCCGGTGCCAGCTACCTGGGCATTGCCAAGGTGGAAATGATCGTCACGGCGGTGATCTCCATTTTCATAATCTGGTTGGGTTTCAAACACGGCCGGGTCGCTCTGTATTCATTACTGGACGCCAGCCTGGACCCGGAACTCGAGCGCCGGGTCATCGACGCAGCCGGGGAAGTCCCCGGGGTCATGCGGGTGGCTGAGGTGCAGTTGAGGCAGGCGGGGTTGTTCTGGCTGGGGATCGCCCGGATCCAACTGCGCAAGTCCGTAGACATCACCCGGGGCCACGAAATCGCCCACCAGGTCGTCCGCGCCGTGCGCGACGCCATCCCCCGGATTGAATCCCTGACCGTACACCTCGAACCCTTTTTCCCGAAAGAACTGCGGGTACTCGTGCCGGTCGACGGCAACACCGCCGACGCGCAGTTGAGCGAGCATTTCGGACGAGCATCCTTCTTCGCCCTGGCCAGACTATCGGGGGAAAGCATCGTGAACCTGGATTTCATCGAGAACGTAGCCAGAGAGAAACAAGCCCGGGCCGGGCTGGCCGCTATCAAGCATATATTCCAGAAGAACCGCGTGGATGTGGTGATCACCAGCGAGATCGGCGAGATCTCTTATCACGCGCTTCAGAGCTACTACGTGGAAGTCTACGAAGCCCCGAATGCCCCCCTGGAGAAAGTGCTCAAGCAATTCTCTTCCGGCACCCTGCCAATGCTGACCGGCCCCACGCACGCCTCCGAAGCGGCCAGCGCCCCGGCCGACTCAAGCGAACCATGAGGCGGGACCCGCCTCGGTCAGACCTTTCAGGTAGGGGTCTTGCAGGTCTTGGCCAGCATGCCTGAGAAGTACTTGCGATCCGACTCGTAGTGGCACTTCTTGTACTTCTTGCCGCTGCCGCACCAGCAGGGATCGTTGCGCCCCAGCTTCAACGCCTCCTGAGGTGGCCGATCTCCCCGCCCCAGCAGTTTGTCCAGAAAACCCATAGTCCTTCCTACCTTAACGCACCTGCCGGTAAAACGTCAATATAAGCCGTAGCGACGCATCTTGCGCAGCAGGGTGCTGCGGTGGATGCCCAGATCCTTCGCGGCGCGGGTGCGGTTGTTGTCGTTCTGTTGAAGCGCCCGGACGATGGCCTCGCGCTCGGCGGAAGCCAGGGCGTCCAGGGAGCCGGAGGCGGTCCCGCAGACCTTCGGGGGCAGGTGCTCGGGCCGGATGCAATCGCCGGTGCACAGGACGAAGGCACGCTGGACAATATTATACAGCTCGCGGACGTTTCCGGGAAAGTGGTAGCGCGACAGGATCGAAAGGGCCTCCGCGGAGATCTCCCCGATCCGCTTGCCGGTGATCACGACGAGGCGTTTCATGAAGTGCCTGACCAACAGGGGAATGTCCTCCCGGCGATCGGCCAGCGGAGGGAGGTCCAGATCTATCACACACAAACGGTAGTAAAGATCTCTTGAAAACCCGCCTTCCCGCATCAGGGCATTCAGGTTGCGGTTGGTGGCCGCGATCACGCGGACATCCGCCCGGGAAGCCACACCGGACCCGGCGGGCTCGTAGATCTGGTCCCGCAGGAAACCCAGGATTTTCACCTGCAGAGCCGGCGAGAGATACCCTACCTCGTCGATGAACAGCGTGCCCCGGTCGGCCCGGTCGATGCGGCCCGGCCGCCCGCCAGCCTTACCGAACAGTTCGATCTCCAGGTGGCTCTCCGGCACCGCCTGACAGTGCACCGCCACGAAGGGCCGGTCCTTGCGCGGTCCCCGCCGGTGGATCTCCTCGGCAACCAGTTCCTTGCCGGTTCCGCTGGCGCCGCTGATCAACACCGGGCTGTCGGAATCGGCCACCCGGGGTAGTCGCCCGAACAACTCGTTCATCCCCGGGCTCCTGCCCACGATGTCCCCGAAAGAGAAGCGCCCGCTATGTCCGGCCTGACGCGAATCTGCGACACTGCTGCGCGACACTATCGCAAAACCTCCGCTGGTGAGCCGATCCTATCCCCGCGCCAGCTAATGGGAATTGGATCCACGCCTCCGGTTTCGCGGGGTTACCACTCAAGTTTCGTGCCAATCCGGGATTCCCGGCTGGCACGATTGTTGCGAAACCGGACCCGGGAGAAAGCCATGGACTGGTCCGTAGACTTCAAGGAATCCGCCAGCAAAGACGATCTTAAACTGGTGCGCGACACCCTGGACGCCAAGCACCAGAGCGAGTTGGGCCAACACGTCGAGGCGGCCCGGATTCTCTGGGAGATCGCCATCGGGGCGCGCCACCGGGGCGACAAGATCTGGGAGTGCATGACCCTGGTGCACATGGGCAAGGTCTACCGGATTCTCCGCTGGGCAGTGGCGGTCCAGCTCTACGAGCTGGCTGCCGACCTGGCCGGATCCATCGGCTTCGACCGGGCCCGGATGGTGGCGCTCAACGATCTCGGGGAGATGCGCTGTTCCTGGGGCCAGCTGGATGAGGCCATCGCCGATTTCGAGAAATGCCTCGAGCTGATCGGGCCGGACGATCTCCAGTCGAAGCGGGACGTAACCCTCAACCTGGCGGTGGCCCACGAGGGCGTCGAGCACTACCAGGACTGCCGGCGGCTGCTGGAGGAGGTCGTGCGCCTCGACCAGCAGCTGGGCCATCCCGATCTGGACGACGACCGCGAGCACCTCGGCGACATCACCGCCCGGATCAAGGAAGAGCCGAAGAAAGGAGCTTTGCGATGACCGCCGTGGCTCCCATGCTGGAGATCACCGACGCCATCCTGGAGATCGGCGGCGAGACCATCCAGATCTGCATGCAGTGCGGAACCTGCTCGGGGGTGTGCCCCTGGAACCTGGTCCGCAAGTTCAGCCCGCGCCTGCTCATCCGCCAGGCCAGCCTGGGCGTGGAGGGATACG
>Ga0272442_10003655_pt1 | contig 21487 bp, 23 predicted proteins | sample SSMForm2O_FD_200262 | JGI IMG/M metagenome (GOLD analysis project Ga0272442, IMG submission 200262) | Marine sediment archaeal communities from Little Sippewissett salt marsh, Falmouth, MA, United States - SSM-Form-2O | ecosystem: Environmental > Aquatic > Marine > Wetlands > Sediment ... | reverse complement strand
GGCGTGGGCCGTGACGGGAGAACATGGAACGAAACGCCCGCCCACTTTGCCATGGCAAAGGTGATAAAGGGCGTGGTGGACCCCAAGGGGTTCATGGCCCCGGGTGTATCATTTCCCATTGAGTAAATAAGGTAAAAAATAGTTCTACCTACAAGCCCCCTGCAGAGTGAACCAGCAGGGGGCTTTTTTTTTATACTGCAACTGAAAAAAAATAAATGGTACTTCCCGGCTGTTTACAATCACGCTGCCTGCGCGGGGTCAAGCGGCACGCTTAAGGTAAACATATGATTGCAATTAAAACTACATTGGATTATTATACTAAAATAAAATAAAAAATAATAAAAAAAGGAGGAAAGCAGCATGAACGAAATGGAAATTGGTGTTATCAAGCATTTTTTTGATAAAATAGGCGTTGCGGCTATTGAAATTACGGACGGAGCATTAGCGGTAGGTGAAACAATACACATCACAGGACATACAAGTGATTGTACAACTACCGTAGAGTCGATGCAGATTGAACATGATAACGTTGATTCGGTTACAAAAGGCGATATGGTAGGAATACGGGTGCCGGATAAGGTGCGCGTTCATGACAAGGTGTATAAGATCGTTGAATAATTGTTCGGCAGCAGGAAGCGTTATGCCCTTTCACCTACTCCGGTAACTATAACATCTGTTGCTGCGGAGATCACCCTCGTTCATCGATTCTACCATTAACGAACAGGAACATGAATGTTGTTAATAACTTGCAGGGATTTGAACATTCGTCATATCTGCGGGAGATACTACATGAAGGACCACGACAGCTCAAAAGAACAACTTGTCAAGAAGATAGATGAGCTGCGTCAGCGTGTTTCGCATTTGGAAAATATAGGCAGACAGAACTATCTTGACGGGATGAAAAAAGCAGAGAAGAAAGTTCTGCGCAAGATTTTTGAAATGATTCCTGCATCAGTATATGCGCTGTCCCCCGATCACACGATCAAGTATGCAAATCGTGCGTTCAAAGAATTGTTTGATGAACAGGAGCCGGAAGGTAAGAGCTGTTACCAGGTGAAGCATGGCCGCACCATGCCCTGTGAAAACTGCCCGACATTTAAAGCATTTGAAACAAAGGATTTACAGCAATGGGAATGGACGGATGCAGCAACAGGACAGACCTTTATGATGTATGACAATTTTTTTAACGATAAAGATGATTGCGGGTTAGTCCTGGAGTTTGCCATCGACATAACTGACAGAAAGAAGTCGGAACAGGCGTTAAAGGAATCAGAAGAAATTTATCGTGAAACCCTGAGCAGCATCTCTGATTCTGTTTTCCTGACCAGTCAGAACGGTGAATTTGTTTTTGTGTGCCCCAACGTTGATTTAACCTTCGGATACTCGCAAGATGAGGTAGCTGCCTTGATAAATATTTCCAAGCTTTTCGGAGAAAATCTGTTCGATTATACAGAACTTGAAAGCAAAACGGAAATCAGAAATATTGAAAAAACAGTTGAGGACAAATACGGCAGCCTGCATACCTTATTGATAAACGTGAAACGGGTAGCAATAAAGGAGGCCTCCCTGCTGTATGTGTGCCGTGATATTACCGAACGAAAACAGGTGGAGGAAGAACTCGAAATTAAAAGCAGGAACCTTGAGGAGATGAATGCCGCGCTGCGCGTGCTGCTGGACAAAAGAGACGAGGACAAGAAGCAAATTGCAGAAAATGTGCTTCTCAACATAACCGAGCTGGTCATACCCACCATCGAAAATCTTAAACTGACCAAGCTGGACAAAAAACAGCTGGCAGATCTTGATCTCATCGAATCTAATTTGCATGATATTGTTTCGCCTTTTTCACGAAAATTGACCACCGGCTACGCAAAGCTCTCTGCCTCAGAACTTAAACTGGCGGATTTTATCAGAGACGGAAAAAGCACAAAAGAGATCGCCGAACTGATGAGCCTTTCAAAGCAGACAATTGATACATACCGTAAAAATATCAGAAAGAAACTTAAGTTGACCAACAAAAAAGAAAATCTGAGATCCTTTCTTTTATCCATTCAATAATAGGATATATATTACCCCATAAATACCCCATACTTTTACCATTGAGTTTCAGTACCTTTCTATTATAATTGTAGATACATACAGCGTATTGTTTAAAAAGTACGTATTTGCTGCGGTTGGGGAAAAATTCAATGTAACAAGAGCAACGGGGGTGTGATATGAAGCATATCAAAATGTCGTTGGTAGATAATGATTTTGTTGTCAGAGCAGAGGAAGACATCGTCATTAAAGGAGGGAATGATCCGCTCAGAAAATTTTTCGAACAGGCCAGAGAAAAGGTGATTCCGGGAGAGACGGTACATCTTGAGATTGAGGGATTTGAGAAAAATGCACTCATATTTGAGATTTGCAGCGCTGATGATTCGCATCTCTTGTAACCCGGATGTTCTTTCTTGTCCTGCACAATACCGGCGGACTGATCGGCGCACAGGCATTGTCGGTTGCGATGCAACCGTTACCCTACGATTGCCTTGAAATAAAGCAGCGCACCGTTTTCGCACGGAATGCTTTCGAATCTCAACCCATACTCATTGCATATTTTTACCAGCGCCTCTTCTGAATAGAGCGCCCCCCTGATTGTGCTTTTGCGTCTGTTGCGCTCGGGTACGGGAACGCTACACATAAGCACACCGCCGGGGATCACAACCCTTTTGATTTCCTCAAAAACCTTCTTAACATCGGAAAAAAAGTTCAGCGATAAGATACAGAGGCAGACGGAGAACATATCATTATCAAAGGGAAGGTCATCCGCGCTTGTCACATAGAACGCGGCATTCTGAAATCTTCGCTGCTCTAACATTTTTGACAGCTTTTCTCAGAAGACCGGGACTTATGTCCGTCCCCGTATAGGTGTTGTCACACGGCAGAAAATTGACCGCGCTGCCGCTGCCTGTGGCCAATTCCAGGACATGTCTTCCATGAACATCCTTCAGCTCGCGCCTGAGTATTTCATAATGCCGGCCCATTTCTCCACCGAATTTTTTCGGGAAAATAGCACGCTTCATGATAACGTCATAGAGAAATGAGAAGGCATCACCGAGCCACGGCTTGAAACGCTTAATACTGTTTGCAGTATCGACAACATAGCAGAGGTCCTTGTCTGTAATGACCCGGATGCCGCTTTTAAACATTTTTTATATCCTCCTGCACCGTTGTCCCCCACCTGAAATTTTTCAGCACATTTTAATGATGTGACCGCGATCTTTTTCTTGACTTCCCGGGCCTAATAACTATACTTGACTGTTAGTATACTACTATACCAACGGGCAAGTATAGTAAGAAAAGGGCATGAAGAACAATAAAAGACTTCCAAGCAGAAAAAATAAAATATTTGATGCTGCAATTATCTGTTTCAACAAGAACGGCTATTTCAGAACGTCACTTGACGAGATTGCAACGAAGGCGGGCGTTACGAAAGCCGGCATATATTACCATTTTAAATCAAAAAAAAGGCTTTTTATCGAGCTGTTCCATGTCAAGGTGAATACCTTTTTTGAAGAACTCATGTCATATGTCCAGGATAAGAAAGACCCCCTTTTACAGCTCAAATACCTTTTCGGCAATGAAGGAGAGCTCATCCCGAAAGACATCGAGGTTGTTAAATTCTGCCTTGAGTTCATGACCGTGAGCACCAGAGATGCAGATATCCGAAAAGAGGTTACGGCTTTTTATAAGGACAAAGTGGAAATAATGTCATCAATTATCGACAGAGGGAAAAAAGACGGTATCTTCAGAGATCTTGACATGGAAAGCATCGCGCGGAATCTGTATTTCCAGTCATGGGGGTTTTTCCTGATCAATTTTACGATCAACATAGATTTTGACATACATGAGCAGCACAAACGAAATCTGGATCTTTTATTGCATGGTTTGATTGCAAAAAACGCCTAATCACGGATTGCTGTGTGCAGGAGCACGCTGTGCGATTGCTCCTTTATGAAAGGGGTGCGGCGTTTGTGAAGGGCGAACGCTGCAGTCATTATTTGTTGCAGACAGTCTGCAAACCATAACGGGGCAACTCAAATAGTCATAAGAAAAGAGGAGGGAACATTATGAAAAGAGCGACAAGAAAAAATTGCCTGTTGATTCTATTGCTGTTCGTACCCCTGGTAACGTTTCAGTGGTCGGGGACGTCGTTCGGCCAGACAGATGAAATCATAATTCCGGAAACGGTAATGGTTGAAGGCGGTACCTTTAAAATGGGCATGGAAGTTCTGGTTGATGCGGAATCAGCCGCGACCCAGGCAACAGGCACACCTGACGTTTTTACCGGGGCAACGACGTTTAAGGAAGGGCCTGCGCATTCTGTTACGATGAGCAGCTTTTATGTCGGAAAATATGAAGTGACCAACCAGGAGTTTGCCGAGTTTGTGAAAGCAGGTGGATATGACAACAAAGAGTACTGGTTGATTGATCCCGAGTATGGCGAAGATGCCGAGACAGGGTGGAACTGGAAGCAGGAAAACGCCGTAACGGGTCCCACCTACAAAAACTATAATACCCAGGAGACCGAAACCTGGGACCTTAACTCAGATTCCCCGTGGCACACCATGTCCTACTCCGACCAGGCAACCACACCGGTTGTGGGGGTTTCATGGTACGGGGCCTACGCATACTGCAAGTGGCTGAGCGAGACAACCGGCGATACGTACCGCCTGCCCACCGAAGCCGAGTGGGAATACGCCGCCCGGGGGCGTGCCAATTATGTCTTTCCCTGGGGCAATCAATACCTCACTGCTGAAGAGATGTGCGGCGAGCCGGGAAGCGGTGCCATGGCAAACTGCTGGCTCAAAGACGACCAGATAGGGCAGAGCTCCCTGCAGCGCTCAACCGTACACAGCTCAATGGAAACCGGCATGGATGGATCAACCACACCCGTGGGGAGCTATCCCGAAGGGGCATCCTATTGCGGGGCCTATGACATGGCAGGAAACGTTATGGAGTGGACCGGCGACTGGTTTCAGATACTCTATTACCCGTATCGCGTGCAAAACGGGCTCACGGAAGACCCCACGGGGCCCGCACAGCCGTGCTGGCCGTTCATCGTTCCCATTCCGCCGTTCTGGATGGATGCGTGCCGTGCCATCAGGTCCCAGGGATTTATTCAGGACTCCATCGGTGCTGAAAATTACAGCCCCTTCGGTCCCACGTATCCGCTGCGTGGCGCACACCGTCAGTTTGTGAAGCGGTACGGCGGGACATTTTATCTCGGCTTCAGGGTGATCAAAGAGGCTGAATGATTAGTTGTCTTGCGCATGCAGCTCAGGCCCTTTTTTGCTGCGCGGGAAAAAGGGCCTGGGACAGTTTTTTGTTATGCTGAAAAAGAGTAAGAAATGTGTGTGTCCAAGAACCTTTAACCTGATGGAGGGGGCGTTATGAGAACAACTATAAAAAAAAGAATGGTTTTTTTCTGTCTGACTATATGCTTTCCTGTTATTGGGCTCTGTATAACGCCGGGCACGGCCTGTTCCCAGGAGGGTGCTGTGGTGATACCCGAGACGGTACTGGTTGAGCCGGGCAGCTTTATCATGGGAATGGATCCTGAGAGCAGCCAGTACGGTGTCGACGGCTACACGGGCGCAACAGAGTTCAAGGAGGCCCCCGCACACCAGGTTACCATAACAAAGCCCTATTACATGGGTACCTATGAGGTGACAAACCAGGAGTTTGCCGAATTTGTTGATGAGGGCGGATACGGCGTCAAGGAATACTGGCTGATTGATCCCGCGGACAATGAGCCGGAGCTCACCGGATGGACCTGGAAAGAGATGGCCGGCAGAACAGCTCCCGGACATACCGCTGCAAGCTGGGACCTCAGCGCTGACCCGTACTGGCGTGATGACCCCTATTCTTTTCATGCAGACTCCCCGGTGATCGGCATTACCTGGTACGAGGCGTATGCATACTGCAAGTGGCTGAGCGATGCAACCGGCGATACCTACCGTTTGCCCACCGAAGCGGAGTGGGAATATGCCGCACGGGGGCCGGAGAGCAATATTTTTCCCTGGGGCAATGAATATCTGAGCGCGGTGCAGATGTGCGGCGACCCCGGCAGCGGGGCCATGGCAAACTGCTGGCTCAGTGAGGAACAGATGCACCAGTCATCCCTGAAAACGGACACCGTATGGGCATCCATGGAGCTTGGGACCGGCATAGCACAACCCGTAGGAAGCTATCCTGAAGGAGTGTCATACTGGGGCTGCCATGACATGGCAGGAAACGTGGCGGAGCTGACAAATGACTGGTTTCTTGGTAATTACTATCCGTTTCGTATTGCAGCAGGACAGACCGTTGATCCGGCAGGCCCGCCCATTGCGCTGCCGCCGTTTTATATACCGGTTCCCCTGTTCTGGATGGATCCGGCCCGGACACAGCGCTCCACGGGCTACAAGCTTGATCCCGTAGGTGCGGACAATTACAGTCCGTACGGGGCAACCTATCCCCTGCGCTGTTCCCACCGGATGTTCGGGTTCCGTTTTATGGGTTCAAGCATGGTCGGCTTTAGAATTCTCAAAGAAGCAGAATAGCAGCTGCGTATATTTTTATTGTCTCCTTCGGGGTTTAAAACCCTCGCCTTCCCCGCAGACGGGATTTTCGACATGCGAAGAGTGATTACTAAAAGGGATTTGGAGATATTGAAATTGTTTTACCCTCAGGAGAATTTTATGGGTTTACGTCTTTTTCTTCAGTCCCGACTGGTCGGGAATGAAGAAAAAACCGTCTTGTAGACGGTGGTAGTTCAATTATCTGAAAGGATAAAAGCAATGGAATATTATGAGATTTTTAGAAAAAAATTTGAAACATTCAATGAGCTGAGAAAGAGCATGAGCGAAGAAGATGCCTATGAAAAAATGCTTGAAGGATATCCCGAACGGCAGAGGAAATCATTAGGGCCGTTTATCGACAATAGCACCCTCGCCGATGGTTTTACCAAGGCAATTCCCATATACGCAGAAATAGGCATGGATCTGGCCGTTGCCGATATATCCAATAACAACATAGATGCAGCCATTGAAATACAGCGTAAATGCCCCTATCTGGAAATGGCAAAAGAGTACGGCGTTGAAAATCCATGCCATATTGTGTGCGATATGGATATCGAGGCAACAAACAGGGCGTTCCCCGACATGACGGTGCGCTATATCGCCCGGCAGACACAGGGCGACAGTGTCTGTGCGCATATCTATCAGAGGCCTAAACGGGTATAGCACAGTTACCGCAGGCCTAACAGCAATGGCGCAGACGTATGTGCCGTCCGAACCAAACAGGTAGAAACCACTGTAAAGGAAGGGTATCATGGTAAAAATCGCATACGAACAGGAGGTTGAAAAACTCCTTGAACAGTTTCTTTCATTCTGGCCCCTTATGGCCAGAGCGGATCACGAAGAAAAAATAAAGTGCGCTGTTGAATACCAGCTGTTCAGAAGCAATCAGCAGGTGGTGACCAAAGAGCTGCTGTTGAAGGCAATTGAGGCCGCCTTTCCTTCTTTTGAAACGTTTATCCTTGCTCTTAAAGACCCCGCCAGAATGGGTGCGGTGGCAGCCTCCCAGCAGAGCATCAATCGTGACAACCCCGTGGTAAAAGTATCACGCTGGGACCTTCCCGACGTACCGATACAGCGGCCGGTCAGAGACGTTTTCGCGCTTCTTGCGGGGCCCCGGATCGGCGGGAACACGGACTGCATCGTTGACGCGGTCCTTGAAGGAGCAAAAGAACAGGGATGCAGCATCGAAAAACAGTGCTTTTCAAAGCTCAAGATCACCCCGTGTACCGGCTGCCTCAAATGCCAGGACGAGCGGCCTGACACCCTGTGTGCCATTAAAGACGACATGACGCCGATCTACAAAAGGCTGCTTGAATGTGATGCTTTTGTTCTCGGGTTCCCCATTTACTCCGCCCGGGAGAGCTGTCATACAACAATCTTTTTCGACCGTCTCAAAGCACTCAGCAATCCCTGGGAGCCAAAAAAGCCAGAGCCCAAGAAAGGGGCGCTCATTTCCACCTGGGGATGGCCGTCCGACTATCTTTACAAAGATGTCGTGAATAACATTGCGTTTCTGCTGCGGCATTTCGGTGTGGAGACCTCGGAGGTAGTCACCGGCGGCGGTTTCTGGGGCGCGTACTATGAAAAGGGAACGGCCAATCTTGACAGCGCCGGTATGGAGCAGGCGCGGGCCGCAGGAAGAGCCCTGGCATCATAGTGTAAAAACAGTGTTTTATGCATTGTGGAGGATCTGACATGATTGTTGTTTGTGGTCAGTAATGAGCATATACATTTTACCATACTGCCCTTACCCGAGGGAATTATGGCGTAGAAATTAAAACCCATTTTCTCAGTGATCGAGCGAATGGGTTTTTTTTAATGATATTATCAGGGGCTAATTTGAAAGTCCTGAATATGGGAAAATGCAATCATACAGTTCTGCCGTGTGTTTTGAAACGCATCTTGATCTCACACGTATGAATATAACGTGGTCACCTTTCCACATACTATACCAGTATGCGCTGAGCGTGTTGCGTGCACGATGAAGGCGCGGGACAGGTGCCTTCATCCGTCATACCCAATGCCCAGATTTTTCATCTTGCGCCAGAGGGTGCTTTTGTCGATACCCAGCTCAGCGGCCGTTTTCCCGCGATGGCCGCTGTTTTTTTTCAGGACCGTCTTTATCAGCTGCTCCTCTGTTTCCCGGAGGCTCATGGGCGGCAGCTCTTCAGGACCGTTTTTTTTATTAACGCGTTCCGTTATGTCATGAGAAAGATGCTCGGGTTTAATCACAGAACCGCGGCATAAAACGAAACCATGTTCGATGATGTTCTCAAGTTCCCTGATGTTGCCCGGATAATCATAGGACATGAGGACCTTCATGGCATCGGAGGAAAGGCCTGAAATTTTGCGTTCCATTCTGATATTTAAGTGGTTTATAATGTGCTCTACAAGAAGCGGAATGTCCTCCTTGTGCTTTGCAAGGGGCGGAAGCTCGATCTTAATGACATTTAAACGGTAATAGAGATCATCACGGAACCGTCCTGATGCCATCAGTTTTTTCAGGTTTTTGTTCGTGGCCACGATGATGCGCGCGTTTGCCTTGTGGGGCTTTGTCGATCCCAGCGGTTCGTATTCGCCCTCCTGCAGCACCCGTAACAGTTTGACCTGAAGCGCTATTGAGATATCTCCTATTTCGTCGAGGAAAAGGGTTCCCCCCTTGGCCAGTGCGAACCTGCCGGGTTTGTCTTTCTTGGCATCGGTGAAAGCGCCTTGCTGATATCCGAACAGCTCGGACTCCAGCAAATTGTCGGGGATCGCTCCGCAATTTACCGCCACGTAGGGCCCGTTTTTATGGGCGCTGCAGTTATGAATGGCCCGGGCGAACAGCTCTTTGCCCGAGCCGCTCGGGCCCTGGATCAAAACCGTGCTGCCGCTTTCCGCAATATCGGGAAGCACGTTTAAAATGTTATGAATTTCATGATTTTTGCTGATTATATCCTGAAACGTATAGTGCCCCAGGAGCTCCTTTCTCATCTCTTCAATGGTTGACAGGTCCCGGAACGTTTCAACACCGCCGATGATTTCCCCCTTCTCATCTTTCACAACCGCCGTGCTTATGCTGATGGGCAGATTGCGGCCCTTGCTGTCCAGGATATTAACGGGAAGATCAATGATCTCTTTACCGGTCCGTACTGTTTTGTCAAGGGCGCAGTTGTTCTGGCAGATGTTTGAATGAAACGCGTCAAAACATTTCAGACCGATGACTTCATCTGCCGAAAGGCCGGTTATTTTTTCCGCGGCTCTGTTGAAGGAGGTTATGTTCTTTTCACGGTCAATGGTAAAAACACCGTCAGCAATACTGTTGAGGATAATGTGCAGTTGACTGTTTGCCTGCCGGTTTTTTTTCATAGCATGTGCCTGTCAAAATAATTCATCTTTCATAAATATATTGCATTATGCAATAAATAGCAACGTTAATAGTGCAAAATACAACATGATTTTATATTTCTTGCGTCTGTCTGGTTTTTGTGTTTTTATAATAGCTTGAAATTACTTGCTATTTAAAAATACAAGCCCTTGGCACTTGTTTTGCATTATCTCACCCAAAGGGTAAAAACCATATGAAAATGTCACTTTTTTTTGAAAAAGATATCGACATGTTTTGACCGGCGTGTGCCGCGAAAGCCCCGCCTTGCCCCGCAACTAAAAACGGGATCTTCGATAGGCGGGGAGCATCACGGTGCGACTGCTGTCTGGTCGTTACAATCAGCAAACATTATGAGCGTAACAAAAGGAGGTAGGTAATCGGCTATGTAACACAACGTATATGAATGATCGCTTTTAGAGAAGAAAGGAGTAATGCAGTATGGAACCGTTTGAACGTTTAGAGCAGGCCCTTGCAGAAAGGCCGAAGCAGCTGCAACAAGCAAAGGAAAGCGGCGTTAAGATGATCGGATTTTCCGGACTCGGATATGTGCCGGAGGAAATTATTCACGCATTGGGCGCCTGCCCCATTCGCCTCGTGCGGGGGGGGGACCCTGAACCCATTGCCGCGGCCGCGGGCTACATGGACAGGGTTTTGTGTCCGTTTTCCCGGGCGCAGTTCGGCTATCATATCCTTGAGGAGGAGCAGCGTTACCAGATGCTCGACTGTTTTATCTGTGCAATAACCTGTCAGCATATGCGGCGTGTTGCCGACGCGTTTGAGTACTATACGGACATGCCCGTATTTCGCTTCGGCGTGCCTCACGATTACAGTTCCGCGCCCGCGTTGCAGTATTACTATGCAATGCTGGGCGAGCTGAGCAGCAACCTCGAGCAATTTCTGGGAACAAAAGTTGATGAGGCCAAGCTGAGAGACTCCATCATCCTTTATAACGATATGAGGAAATTATTGCATGATATAAGCATCCTCAGAAAAAACAGACCGGCCCCTATAACCGGGAAGGATTTTTTCAAGCTCATGCATGCCTCTTTTTATCTTGACCCCCGGGACATGATAGAAATTCTTGAGCAACTGCAGGCATTGCTCACGGCAGAAACAACAGCCCCGCGTGACGAGGGCCCCAGGATTTTGCTGACCGGCAATATGCTGGCGGTCGGTGACTACAAGGTTGTTGATTTGATTGAGCAGACCGGCGGGGCCATCGTGACGGAACAGTTTTGCGGCGGTGTGCGCCACTACGACGAAAACGTGGCCCTGAACGGTGATCTGATACGCGGCCTTGCAAAGCGGTATTTGAGCGGCAGGGCGCCCGGCGCGTTTTTGCGTCCTTCCAAACAGCGTTTGGATTTAGTTGCCCGGCTTGCCGAGCAATACGCAGTTGACGGCGTAATATGGTATCAGCTGAGATACTGTGATACCTATAACATGGAATTTTTCTATTTTAACACCATGATGAAAAAAGCCGGTATCCCGGTGCTGCAGCTTGAGTCGGAGTATGATGTTGAGGAACGTGGTACGCTGCTCAACCGGATTGAAGGCTTTATGGAATCACTTGAAGGGAGGGCCTCATAATGTACAGCAGATTACTCGAACTATGCGGGTTTACGCCCGATGAAATCAAACAGGAAAAATATCGCATTGAAAAGACATTTTCCACCTTAAAAATGGGAGAGAAGGAAATTATAGCCGCTGAAAAGCGAATAGAAAGTCTTTATAGCGTTGAGCTTCTCAGCGTGAGAAAGATGCTTAAAATCTGGATCAAGGAGCTTCTGGCGCTGGTTATGGCCCGGGAAGAAAAAGAAAAGATAGTCTATGCCATCATGCCGTCGCCGTCAGAATCGTATCTGGCGGCCATGATGGCCTCGGACAAGCTGTATGTCGGTTATCCTGACTATGTTTTTCAAGTAACACTTGGTGCACTGTTCGGCAATATGACCCCCCTTTTCGAGGCGGCAGAGCGGTCCGGCATGCCTGCCGGGGGTGGACATTGCGGGCTTAACAAAACCAGGCTCGGAGCACATGCGCTGGGGATTATCCCCACGGGCGATCTGGGTATGGCCTGGGGCATCGTCTGTGATGAGGGGCCCAAGACGGATGAGCTTATTCATGAAGTGTTCGGCATGCCTGTTTCCTATATTTCACGCTGCCAGGATGACCCCCTCGATCGCTATCCCGATGTGAGTGAGCGTTCCGTAGAATTTCTTGTAGGTGAGATTAAACGTGCGTATGCACAGTTTTCAGACGTAACCGGTGTGCAGATCACCAATGAGCTGGTAATGCAGGCTATTCAGACAATTTTCGGCTACATGCAGGGTTTCGGTAAGCTCCAGGAGCTTATGAGAAACGACCCGCTGCCGGTCAGCCAGGCCGATATGATACTTTTTGTTATGGTAACACAGCTGTGCATCAGGGATTATGCCGGGGCGACCGAGGCGGTGCAGATGTTTTACGATGATGTGAAAAAGCGCGTGGACCGGGAGGAAGGTATTTTGCCCAAGGGGGCACCGCGCGTGCTGTGGGGCAATCACTTCCCGCTTACCGATCCCGGAATAGTCAAAATGGTTGAGGAAATCGGAATCGCCGTTCCCTTTTCCGAAATCTGGTATGTAACCACGGAGCCGCCGACAGAAATTTGTGAAGATCCGGTGGAGACCATCGCCCGGCGGTTTGCCACGGTAGGCCTGCTTACCAGCGTGACGGGAAGAATCAAGGATGTTATACGTCTTTTTAACGACTGGCAGCTTGACGGCATATTGTGGTTTAATCATATCCCCTGCAAGGTTATCGGGACCGATTCACTGATGGTGAAGAAAGCCCTCAAGAAAGAGCTGGGTGTTCCCATAACCGTCATAGAAGGGGATATATATGACGCGCGGATGTACAACCGGCAGCAGATTCGTACCAGGGTTGAGAGCTTTGCGGAGATGCTGGCAACACATGTTAGAAAGAGCGCTTAGTTATGTACTATCTCGGAGTCGACATAGGAGCAGCAACTGCGAAGGCGGCGTTGATACGTGATCAGAGCTTATGTGCCGAGGTCATTATCGATACCGGACCCGACATACGGGAGGTGTCACGCCGTATTGCGGCAGAGGTTCTCGACAAGGTCGGGATTGGAATGGCCGACGTACAGAAAATCGTTGCGACAGGATACGGCCGCATTTCGGTTGATTTTGCTCACAAACGGGTGACTGAAATAACCTGTCATGCCAAAGGTGTGCACCAGCTTGTTAACGAGGCAAAAACAATTATTGATATCGGCGGGCAGGACAGCAAAGCAATTCGGATAGATGGAAGCGGCAATGTGCTTGATTTTGTCATGAATGACAAGTGTGCCGCCGGCACCGGCAGGTTTCTGGAGGTTATCGCGCGGGCCCTTGAAATACCCATTGGTGATCTCGGGGCCATATCTCTTCAGGGTAATGAGCCGTGTACAATAAGCAGTGTCTGTACGGTTTTTGCGGAGTCCGAAGTTGTATCGCTGCGCGCGGAGGGAAAATCAAGGGAGAACATTGTAGCCGGTATCCATAAATCGATTGCAAGCCGTATCAGGGCCATGATGGGCCAGGTCGGGCATGAAGGAGTTATCGTGCTGACCGGAGGCGTGGCAAAAAACAAGGGCCTTATAAAGGCACTTGAAGATGATCTGTCAACCTGCCTTCGGATTCCGGAGTTCCCGCAGCTTACCGGTGCGTTCGGCGCAGCGCTTATTGCGTCCAACAACTGTTAGCCCGATTATGTGCGAATCCTATGGATTCTTTCATACCTGCCTGCAGGGGCAGGCCTGTGCTCCTCCAGGTTTTGGGGCGCTGCTTTACACCGTGTTCAACACCAACCGGGGTTAACCCTGAGCGCGGGCACGCGCCGAAGCCCCATGGGCGGGGCCTATGCATGAATATCTCGGCTTAATAACGCTGATGTTAAGGAGAGTGCATGCTGATTTTCTGCCACAGGGGAATGTCCATAGCTCATGGCAATGGACATTCCCCTTTTTTCATATGATGCTGTTGCGTCACGATTTTTTTGAAAAATTTAAGGCGGTGCCGTTTGTTTTACGTTTACTTTTTGTAAAGGATGAAAATGTATGAAAATCGCACTGTTTCTTTTCGGGTCACGGGTATCACCACGTTTTGATTGTGCGCCGAGTCTCATGTTTGTCACAACCAACAAAAAAAATGAGGTTGTCGAACGGAATGAAAAGACTATTAAAAGAAAAAATCAAATTGAAATATTTAATCTGCTGAAAGCATCAAATGTTGATGCAGTTATATGCGGGGGGATTTCCCAGGATATGCTGGAACTTCTTAAAGGAAACAATACAGAGGTAATTGCCTGGGTAAGCGGGGATGCACAGCAAGCGCTTGAACTTTTTCTCCGGGGGAAACTGTTGCCCGGTGCAATTTTGCGCCCGGGAAGACAAGTGCGCCAGCTGAGTTTTTGCCGGAAAGGGAAAAAACGGTAGCGTAGGCAACTGAACAGTGCTCCCCGTCATCAAAAAGAAGGAGCTTAGGGAAAAAACCAATGAGACAGCCGTAATTTTCGGGAGAGGCGGTTTTATCTTCATGGAGATAGGAGGAATATGTATGGAAGCACTGGGAAGATTGTCTGCTCATTTAAAAAACAGGCTGGTTGATCTGGGCAGGGAAAAAGGGCAAGGGAAAAAAATTATCGGCTATCTCCCGGGAGGCTATTTGCCCGAAGAGTTGGTGCTGGCCTCGGGAGCCATACCGCTATGTATGATTCGGGGAGGTGACCATAGCGTAGTAGCATTGGCAGGGGCATACATATGTCACTGGCTCGATACGTTTTGTCGTGCCCAGATCGGCTATGGCATATCAGGGGACGATCCCTATTACAATATTATCGACCGGCTTTTCATTCCCGTAACCGATAATCATGTTCGAGGGGTATCAGACGTTCTTGGCTACAACACGGATCTTGAGATAGTAACCTTCGGGGTGCCTCATATGAAAGAAGAATCGAGCTTCACGTACTATCGATTCGGCCTGGACAAGATGAGAGCAGCGCTGGAGGAACTGACAGGGGCTGAAATTACTGATGCAAAGCTCAGCGAGGCTATTTCCCTGCTTAACAGACAGCGGGAGCTTATGCGAAAGATAAGCATGCTGCGCAGGTCCGGGCAGGTTGTCCTCAGCAGCCGTGATTTTGTCAGTTTATGTCACGGTTGCCTGCTGGCTGATAAAAAGTTCATGGTAGAGATTCTGGAATCACTTTTCCAAGAACTTAATGCGAAAACCGCTCCACTGCCGGAGGGTCCCAGAATATTATTAACGGGTTCCACCCTGGCCCTCGGCGACTATAGAATCCTTGAGCTAATAGAAAATGCAGGCGGGGTGGTTGTGATCGAAGATTTTGCCGAGGGGATTCCTCCCTACTGGGTGAGCGTTAACCAGAATGGTGACCTGATGCAGTCCATTGCTGACTGTTACTTCATGCAACGCGTGCCCCCGGCCTGGTTCAGGCCCGGGAAGGAGCGATTGGATTTTTTGATTAAACTTGCTCAGGATTTCAATGTCGACGGGGTAATCTGGTACCAGTTAATGTATCGGGAATCCTATAAAACAGAATCCTACTATTTCCCTAAGCGGTTGAAAAAAGAGGTGGGCGTTCCCATGATCAAGCTGGAGTCGGACTATGGCCCTGCTGAAACAGAGCCCCTGAGGACCAGAATTGAAACGTTTATTGAAACCATAAGGAGATAAGAGATGGCAGATTATTATGATGAACTGCTTCGCCTTTGCGGCTTTGAAGATAAGGATATCCAGCAGGAGGAGCCGAGGATTAAGGAAACCTTCCAAAGACTGGAACTGGGGCCTGAGGATATGAAAAGGGCTGAGGGCTGGGTCAAGCAGCACCATGATATAGAGCTTTTGGGGGTGAGGAAGATCCTCAGGGCATGGCTGCTTGAGCTGTTTGACCTTGTGCTGGCCAGGGATGAAGGCAAAAAGATTGTCTACTATGGATTTCCAAGTATCCAGGGACCCGGCATGGCGATAAAAACTGCAGCCGGGGAGGGCCTCTATTGCTCCTGCCCTGATGCAATACTGTGTCATACGCTGGGCCAGATTTTCAACAAGCTGAATCCATTGCTCGAGGCCGGGGAACGAGGAGGGTTGCCGGCGGGACACGGCCTGTGCTCACTGCAGCAGGTGAGAAACGGGGGGATGGCTAAAGGCATCATCCCCGTGCCCGACCTGATCACCGGATCGAGTTATTACTGTGATATGGGGTCAAAGGCAGATGAGCTGCTGCACGAACAATACGGCCATAAGGCCGTTTATGTTGACGGCTCAATGGACTCCCGGTGGGGTGCATTTCCCGAATATCCGCAGGAACTGGTAGAGTACTTTGGCGCCCAGCTGAATAAACTGTTTGCTACCGTCAAGGAAGTACTTGGAGTAGAGGTAACGAAACAAGTCTGGGACAACGCCATAGCGAGCGGTGTTGACTTGGCCCGCGAAATCTCAACGCTGCAAGAGTTAATGGCAGCCGATCCCATGCCGATCAGCAGCGTTGAAGTAGAGTTGGCAATGATGTTGACGGCGGCCTCAACGGGCAGATCCATGACCGAAGGCCCTGAGGCAATTAATACCTTGTGCAGAGATGTAAAAAAACGGGTTGATGCGGGTGTTGGCGTCGTAGAGAAAGGGTCACCCGTCGTGATGACGTTTTTACCGTCATTTTCCGACCCGACCATCGGGCACATGATGGAAAATACCGGGCTGGCTGTTTTGATGGCTCCTACAAGCGGGCGACCTCCCCTGGATGCTCCCTCCCCGCAGCCTACGTTAGGCGAAGAGATTGCGGAGCGTCAGCTTAAGATGGGCGCTTATCACAGCTCGTTCGGCGTTGTCAAGTCCATTGAGAATGGCGTCAGGGCTCTGAAAGTTGACGGCCTTATCTGGAGCTATCTTTACAATTGCCGTCCGATGGCACTGACCTCCCATTTTCTCAAGAAGTGGGTTGAGGAAACTACCGGCGTCCCAACGTTAGCGCTGGAGGTTGATATTTATGACAGCCGCAGTTACAGTGCCGGTACCTTGAGGACAAAAGTAGAAGCATTTGCCGAAATGCTGAGAGCCAGAAAGGCATCGGCAACGGTGTGAACGATACCCGTGCCGATAAAGCAGCCGTTTCCTTTTTTAACGTGGATATAGGCCGCCATGGCATTTGTCTCTGTTGTCGACTCAGGGGCTTCCAGGGCCGCTTCCATCCAGGAGGCTGAATGTTACAGGGACCGCCACAAAAGGCCCTTACAGGTCTTTCCCTGTAAAACACGGGTTGAGGAAACAATGGAATTCGCCCGGCGTATGGGCTATAAAAAACTGGGCATCGCGTTTTGCGGCGGTGTTCACCGCGAGGCGGCCATCCTGACGCGCGTTCTTGAGAACCACGGATTTGATGTCGTGTCCGTGATGTGTAAAGTGGGAAGAGTCCCCAAGCAAAGAATCGGTCTTGCGCCGCAGGAGCAGATAGTCCAGGAAAGCCCGGAAGAAGCGATGTGCAATCCCATCGCCCAGGCTGAAATTCTTAACGCCGCTGAAACCGAGTTTAATATCATGCTCGGCCTTTGTGTCGGCCACGACGCTCTTTTTATAAAGCATGTATATGCTTATACAACCATACTTGCGGTAAAAGACAGGGTGCTCGGCCATAATCCCATGGCCGCCCTGTATCAGACAACGTCGTACTACCGCAGGCTCATGGACGACAACCCGGGTGATACGTAGTACCGGGTGATTACCATACTGTGCGGGATTACCCGGTCCCGGTTTTGACGGGACCGGGAAGCCTTTGCCGGCATTTATTGTGCAATAGTTCCCCCTCCTCCGGTTTGTTATCTGTCCTCCCCCAAGCACACCCTTTCCGTGTTAAAAATAACTTGACTTTTAAGTAAAAACCCGTAATTAGTATATACTTTAAAGTCTATATTAAAGGTTCATAATGAAGACCGCAAAACTTTTCAAGAACGGACAAAGCCAGGCGGTACGACTTCCCCGGGAATTCAACTTCGAAGGAAAAGAGGTGTACATAAAGCGGGTGGGCCGCCATGTCATACTGATCCCCAAGGACGATCACTGGGACGGCATGATTAACAGCCTTGACAAATTCACCGATGATTTCGGCTGTTCGCCCCGTAAACCCCGGGGGACGTGCTGATGAAGTTTATGCTGGATGCTGCTTTTTGCCTGCACATAATCAGAAAGAAGCCGTTTGCGGTATTGGAAAAGCTTCAGATGCAGCGTATCGGTGATGTGGTTGTTTCTTCCATCAGTATAGCGGATCTTGCCGCCCGTGTGTCGCAAAGCAGCAATCCGGAACAAAACAGAGAAGCCCTGTATTCTTTTCTTATACCCCTAAAAATTATACCGTTTGACCATAATGCGGCGTTTCAGTACGCAGAGATAAGCACGCTCATGATAAATAAAACCGAAGGATTCGGCGGTATGGATATGCTGGTGGCTGCCCATGCCATGAGCCTTTCACTGCCACTGGTAACAACCGACACCCGTAAATTCGGCAAAATCCCAAACCTGCAGTTTACAGACTGGATGTAAACGTTTGTACAACCAATAGACTAGTTATAAAGAGGAGGTGGTTATGATCTATGATGTAATCATAGCAGGGGCAGGCTCTAACGGCGCAACAGCAGCCTATTTCCTTGCCCAAAAGGGCTTTAAAACGCTGCTCATAGAGCGGGCTGCCGTTCCGGGCGACAAATGTCACGGTGCCACGGAATATTGCCCCGATGTTATATTTCATTCAATGCCGGATCTTGTTCATCTGCAAAAAGCCGTCATCAACCAGATACCCCACCTGCATCCTGGAGACCTGGGAGCAGGAAACCACCACTACTATGTGAACAGTGACAATAAGGTCGTTTTTAAATCAATGACCCTGGCGCCCGGAACAACGGGCCCTGAAGAAAGCTACAGCCTGCACAATCAGGATTTCGTCAGGGTCCTGGCACAGGAGGCGGTCAAGGCCGGAGCGGAGCTAAAAACCGCTACCGTTGTTGCTGATGTAATTCGTGAGGGGGACGTCATTACGGGTGTGGTCACTGAAGACGGCCAGGAGCTGAGAGCACGCCTTACCATTGCAGCTGACGGGAGGGTCTCCACCGTGGCAAAAAAAGCGGGGCTTCTCACGAAATGGGACCCCAACGTGTGCTGTTATCATTATGGCGAGGCCTGGAGATTCAGGTCTGAAGAGGAGATGTTTGAAAACGTTGAGCACGTTCGGCACATGTTTTTCGGGCCCTCGCTGCTGCCTCCCCGTCCCTGGTGTGCCTGCACCATAAGCCTTCGCCCCGGGGGTATAGTAACGGTCAATGCGCCCACGGCATGGACGCCGTTAAGTTCAATTACCGCGGCAAAAAAGAATTCACGGCATGTGTACATGCAGAACCTCTATCAAATCATGGAAGTAAAAAGGATGCTCAAGGCCTGTGACGGTTTTCCCGACCGGCCCTACCAGCGCCAGTCGAGCTTCATACCGGGGCCGCCCCTCACAAAGCCGTACATGGCGGGCCTCGTTATCTGCGGTGACGCAGGGGGAACAGGAAGTATATGCCTGCCCGGCTATAAGACCGCGCAGTACGTGGCACCGCTGCTTGAATCGGATGATCTGTCCGAGGAGGCACTTGCCGACTATATCAACAACAGAAGCATGAGAAGATATGATGACTCTGAATATAAGTCACGAAAAGGCAAGTCAACAAAAGAGCTTTCGGGGGTAAGCCCTACCCGCCTTGTTCACTGGAGCACCGGGGCGGGGTATATGGAGCACTACGGCTGCAGCTTTGAGGAGATGGTGGATAATATGCGCCTTGCTGCCGTTCCCCATGTCATGGGGGTGCCAAACCCTGAGAAATGCGGACAGTTCGGGTATGTTGACATGGGAGCGTGGTTGGTCGCGGTGAAGATCAACCATCTTCTCAAGCTCTATGGCCCTATTCTGCAGGACCCGAAAATATTTCCTGATATCCTCAAGTGGTTCCAGCGCAATGAGCAGTCATTTGCCGAAAAGAAAACTTTTGATCATCCATTTTAAGGAGGACTGAAAGATGAGCACATGGGTTGCGGTGCCCGCCGATTTTATACTCATAGACCGGGAAAAATGTACCGGCTGTGGAAATTGTGTGACGATCTGCGGGGGTGACGTGTTTGCAATAACAGAAAAAAAGGCGGCGGTTGTCCATATAGAACAGTGCCTGGAATGCGGGAACTGTGAGGTCGTCTGTCCCGCTGATGCCGTTACGGTACAGATCCCGACGGGAGGAACCGGTATTGTCTATGAATGCGGCTGAGCATGTTCTTGGGAAAATCTAACATTTATTCAGGAAAGGTGAGTGATTATGTCGGTACAAATAGCACGCCAATCATGCATTCGATGCGGGGTCTGCATTGATGAATGCCCGGTTGCAGCAATATGTTACGACAAAGACAACGTACCCGTTGTCATTGAAGAGGACTGCACTGATTGCGGGGCATGTGCAACGGTATGCTGCAGCGAGGCAATTACCGTTTGAATGCGTAACGCCAATATAACTGAGGGAACAATGATGAAAAAAAAATATAATCTGATTGTTGCAGGTGCCGGGACCGCGGGTCTCATGGCAGCGTGGAAGGCGGCGGAAAAGGGCCTGAAGGTCCTTGTTGTTGAGAAAAAGAACAATCTCTGTGAGGCACTCAGAACAACGGGAAATACGTTTCGAAACAGGTCCCCTATTAACGGTGACTACGTAACCGTTGAGAAGAAGAACGGCAAAGCCGTGGTTCATTTTAACAACAGCAATTTTGACGTCCCGTACAGCGGCAGACTGATCGAGACCTTTGATTCCTATACATTCTCAAATTCCGGCCACATTGTGAGAACAACACGCAAAGACCGTCCCATGGCCTATGTTTACAATATGGAGATTTTTCTGCAGGACCTGAAAGAGCAGGCTCAGGAGGCTGGTGTTTCCTTCATGACGGGAACAATCGCCCTGGGGATTGAACATAATAAAAATTCGGTCAAACTCAAGGTCAAGCAGCGAGAGAGAACATCCTGGATTGAGGCGGACCGCCTGATAGCGGCCGACGGGCTTAACTCACGGATTGTAGAATCTTTGGGCTTGAATAAAGAGCGCCCCGTTGTTGTGCGGGGGCCCTGTTTTGAAACGGTCTTTGAGGGTGTTGACTTTCCCTATCCCCCCGGGTTTTCATTTGTCCTGGGAAATGACATGAGAGGGGGCGCCGGATTCATGTTTGTTTATCCCCATGCAATCGGAGAGAACAGCTTTGCGGTAATGGTAAACAGGCGTTTTCCTGCAGAACTTTGTCCCCGGATGATAGACCACTTTACAACAAAGAGCTTATGCGCCGACTGGTTTAACAATGCCCGGCCGGTTCAACACACAGAAGCAATCGTTACCGTCAGGCCGCCGATTAATCCCCCGTATGCGGGCAACGTGCTCTTTATCGGTGATGCCGCT
>Ga0272442_10003654_pt1 | contig 21490 bp, 18 predicted proteins | sample SSMForm2O_FD_200262 | JGI IMG/M metagenome (GOLD analysis project Ga0272442, IMG submission 200262) | Marine sediment archaeal communities from Little Sippewissett salt marsh, Falmouth, MA, United States - SSM-Form-2O | ecosystem: Environmental > Aquatic > Marine > Wetlands > Sediment ... | reverse complement strand
TCTGGAGGGACATCGTCACCATGGCCACCGCCGCCCTTCGCCGAGCCGTTGCCGACCGTTGCACCCGCCTGCGCGCCCGCCTGGGCGAGGGGGGGATCGACGCCCTGCTCGTCACGTACCCCGTCGACGTGAGGTACCTCTCCGGCTTCACGGGGGAGGACAGTTGGCTCCTCGTCGGCAAGGGCAAGGGGTGGGTGCTGACGGACAGCCGCTTCGCCGAGGAGGTGGAGCGCGACTGCCCGGACTTCGCCTCCACGATTCGGCGGGGGTCGCTGGTGGAGGCGCTCGGCAAGGCGGTGCGTCGGAAGCGGGTCGGCCGGCTGGCGTACGATCCGTCGCAGGTGTCGGTGGCGCTCCTGGCGCGTCTCAGGCGGGAACTGAAGGGCGTGCGGCTGATGCGGCTGGCCGGGGCCGCCAGCGACCTGCGGGTGTGCAAGGATCGGCTGGAGGTCCGGGCCGTCCGGCGGGCGGTGCGGACGGCGGAGACGGCGTGGCGGGCGTTTCGCAAGCGGATTCGCCTCGGCATGACGGAACAGGCGCTGGCGGGGGAACTCGAGTTCCAGATGCGGAAGGCGGGGGCGGAAGGGCCGGCGTTTCCGTCGATTGTGGCCATCAACGCCCACGCCGCCCGGCCGCACGCCAAGCCCGGCGGCCGTCAACTGAAGCGGGGTTCGGTGCTGCTGACGGACTTCGGGGCCCGCGTGGACGGGTACGTGTCCGACTTGACACGGGTGCTGTTTGCCCATAGAATCCCGCCTCGCGCCCGGGAGGTGTACGAGGTGGTTCATGCGGCCCAGTCGGCGGGGATCGCGGCCATCGGGCCGGGGGCCCGTCTGGCGGACGTCGACGCCGCCGCCCGCTCCGTCATCGACGAGGCCGGTTACGGCAAGCGGTTCCGCCACGGTCTGGGTCACGGCATCGGGCTGGAGGTGCACGAGTCGCCGCGGCTGGCGTCGCGGGGCGTGAAGGGCACGCTCGAGCCCGGCATGATCGTGACGGTGGAGCCGGGCATTTACCTGCGTGGGCGGTTCGGCATCCGCCTGGAGGACGACGTCCTGGTGACCGAGACGGGCCGGTCGGTCCTGAGTTGCCTGCCGACCGATCCGGACGACGTGGTTCTGTAGTCGGGAGCGGCGGGCGAATGGCGTTGCGGAACTCCCTCTCCCGCCAGGGGAGAGGAAAAGAGGTACAGCCGCCGGGCCGGCGGCGAGATCGAACGAGCGCGGGAGACCCGCCATGGCAGACGCACCGGAACCGGACGCCGAGGAAGGTCGCGAGGCGCCCGTGGATATCGAGACGATCCGCCTGCTGCTGGACCTGATGAACGAGCACGGTCTGGCGGAACTGGAGATCGAGCGGGAGGACATGGCGGTCCGGCTCCGCAAGGCCGGGGCCGCGCCCCCGCCGCACCTCGTCCCGGCCGCGGGCGCAGGCACGCCCCAGGCCGCCGCACCGCCGGCCGCCGGCGCCGCACCGGCCGAGGCGGAATCGGCCGAGGAGGAGTTGCCGGCGATCACGTCGCCGATGGTCGGCACGTTCTACACGGCCTCCGGACCGGACGCCGAGCCGTTCGTCCAGGTGGGCGATCACGTGGCCGAGGACACCGTCGTCTGCATCATTGAGGCGATGAAGGTGTTCAACGAGATTCGGGCGGAGACGAGCGGCACGATCGAGACGGTGCTGGTGGCGAACGCGGCGGCGGTGGAGTTCGGCCAGCCGCTGTTCCTCGTGCGGCCGGACTGAGCGCCCGGCCCGAAAAAGGTTCCAGGAGTCTTTTCGCCTGGAACGTTGAGCCGCCGACGGTACGTCGGGGGTGGTTTGCGGCGACCTTCGGTCGCCGGCTCAACGGTCGCGCAAGGGGCGGCGATGCCGCTTGCGGAGAGGCCGGGGAGAACGCATGTTCGCACGGATCCTGGTGGCGAATCGGGGCGAGATCGCCCTGCGGGTCATCCGGGCCTGCCGGGAGATGGGCCTGGAGGTCGTCGCCGTCTATTCCGAGGCCGACCGCGGGGCCCGGTACCTGTCCCTGGCGGACGAGGCGATCTGCATCGGCCCGGCGGCCCCGGCCCAGTCGTATCTGAACATCGCCCGGATCATCTCGGCGGCGGAGGTGGCCGACGTCGACGCCATCCATCCGGGGTACGGTTTTCTGGCCGAGAACGCTCATTTCGCGGAGGTCTGCCGGTCCTGCAACATCGAGTTCATCGGCCCGGGGGTCGAGGCGATGCAGCGGGTGGGCGACAAGGTGGAGGCGAAGCGCATCGCCCGGGCCGCCCGCATCTACACGATTCCCGGTTCCGAGGGGGCCCTGGAAGACGTGGATGAGGCCCTCCGCGTGGCCCATGAGATCGGATACCCCGTCCTGGTGAAGGCGGCGGCCGGCGGCGGCGGGCGCGGCATGCGGGTGGCGCATAACGACATCAGCCTCTCCCAGGCGGTCGGCCAGGGCCAGAGCGAGGCCGAGGCCGCCTTCAAGGACAATCGCGTCTACCTCGAGAAGCACATCGAGGGGGCCCGGCACGTCGAGGTTCAGATTCTGGCCGACACCCACGGCCGCTGCGTCCACCTGTGGGAGCGCGACTGTTCGCTCCAGCGCCGGCACCAGAAACTGGTGGAGGAGTCGCCGAGCCCGAGCCTCTCGGCCCGCACCCGGGCCAAACTCTGCGACGCCGCCGTCCGCATGGCCAAGGAGGCCGGGTACACGGGGGCCGGGACGGTCGAGTTCCTGGTCGACCCGAACGAGACGTTCTACCTGCTGGAGGTCAACGCCCGCATCCAGGTGGAACATCCCGTGACGGAACTCGTGACGGGCATCGACCTGGTGCAGGAGCAGATTCGCGTGGCGGCGGGCGAGCGGCTGCGGTTCCGCCAGAAGGACGTGGTCCAGCGGGGCCACGCCATCGAGTGCCGCATCAACGCCGAGGACTGCGCCAACGGTTTCCGTCCCTCGCCGGGGACGCTCGAGCGACTCTGCCTGCCGGGCGGGCCGGGCGTCCGCGTCGACACCCATTGCTGCACGGGCACGACCATCGCGCCGAACTACGATTCGATGATTGCGAAACTGCTCGTGCACCGCGCCACGCGCGAGGCGGCGCTGGCGACGATGCGGCGGGCGCTGGCGGAGTTCGTCATCGACGGCGTGGCCACGACCATTCCGCTGCACCAGGAGATCCTGGCCAACCCGGACTTCATGGCCGGCCGCGTCGATACGGGGTGGGTCGAGCGGATCTGGTAGTTCGCCCCGCAGGGGCGATGGGATGTCGCCACGGGTGTAGCGGCGGCCGCCGACAGGCGGGCGGCGCGGAACCCGTGGAACGGATCGCACAGGTGCATTCCCGCCCCGTCACGTCAGCTACTCGGCCGGTTCAAGGCCCAGCAGACCGGCCAGATCGGCGATGTAGGCCTCGAAGGCCTTCCGGCCGTGGTCGGTCATGCGGTAGGCGGTGTTCGGCTTGCGGGCGATGAACCGCTTGCGGGCGCGGATGAGGTCGGCGTCTTCCAGTTTCCGCAGGTGGGCGCCCAGGTTGCCGTCGGTCGCGCCGAGGATTTCCTTGAGGGTGGCGAAGTCCAGTTCGTCGTCCCCCGCCAAGGCCGACATGATGCCCAGGCGCACGCGCGACAGGAGCAGGGCGTCGAGATCGTTCCTAGCGGCCTTGCGCGGCACGGCGCTTCCTCCAGATCAGCGTGGCAATGACACCGCCTACGAGCATCGCAGCGGTGCACAGAACGCTCGATCCGATCCAGGCCCATTTCGGAGACGCGATCAGCAGCGCTGGCACCGTGACGATGAGCACAAGCCCCATGATCCCAAGGCTGGTTTTGTGCTCCAGGATGGCCGAGAAGGCCATGACCAGCCCGATCAGCAACTGCACCATCGTGAACAGCGCCCAGCCTTCGACGGCGCCCGAGCCCAGGGCGCCCACCATGAAGCACCAGATGGCCACGGTGAAGACGGCGAATGTGGCCAGGTCCTGACGGGCGACGGGACTGAGGGCGCCCGATCGGCGAACGGCCCACAGCGTGCCCGCCCAGCCAAGTAGGTTGTGACCGATCCAGATACCCCACACGGTCGGTGCGGAGGGCCAGCCGAGAAAGGCGACCCCCCAGGTGGCGGCGACGGCCAGGGCGGTCAGCCCCCCCCACCAGATCATGATGCCGCCACCGTCCTCGACCCGCTGTTGGGTCCGGGCCATGACCCGCCGGACGAAGGAGAGGGTCTCGGCCGGGCCGCCGGCGCCCCGGGCGTGCCCATCCGGGTTCACCGGGCCGGCCCCTGCGGCATTGGGAGACGACTCTGCGTTAACAGCCATGGTTCGTTCCTTCCGTATCCTAGGTTTCGCATAGTACTCTACAGCGCAGAGTTAGAGTACGCAAGCGAAAAATTTGTTAGCACTGTCACGCGGTCTCGCCGTGTCGCATGGTGGGTCGGACGGGTCGATACCGGGAGGGTTGAGCGGGTGTGGTAGGCCGCCCCAACGGGGCGATGGGATGTAGCCACGGGTGGATCGGCGGCCGCCGAGAGGCGGGCGGCGCGGAACCCGTGGAACGGGTCGCACAGGTGCATCCCCGCCCCGGAGGGGCGGAGGGAGCCGCTTATCTCCCCATTCCCTCGCCCCGGAGGGGCGAGGATGAAAAGACGAAAAAGGGTTGAGGCGTCTCGTTTCCACGGGTTCCGCCTCCCGGCCGCGGTGCGGCCGCGAGGCTGCACCCGTGGCTACAGGCCGCCGCCCCTTCGGGGCGGAGTACGCTTCACGCCAGTTTCTTCGCAATCTCCTTGTCAAAATCTCTTGGGCGGTCGGGGCGATGCCGGTGCGGCGGAAGAAGGCGTCGATTTCGGCCAGGGCGGTGCGCGTGTCTAGGAGGGCCGAGCGGCGCTTGCGGCCGGCGGGCCGCGGTTTGGATGAGGACCGGCGTTTCTTAGCCATGCAGATAACGTAGCATGGACGCGGGCGCACGCAAAGCGGAAACTCCGCCCCCCGGAGACGCGCCAGCAGGAGGCGGTTGCCATCGGGCTCACCGCAGCGGCAGGCGGACCGGCCGGCCCGTCCGGTAGCACTCCTGGGCGGCGAAGACCACCTCGTGCGTCTTGACGGCATCGGCCAGGTTGGCGTGCGACTCGCGGCCCTCGAGCAGACACGCGACGACGTGGTCGATCTCCCCCTGGAACGGGTGGTGCGACACATCGGCGGAGTCCGGACGGACCCCGGGAATCTCCACCCAGTCGGTCTGCCCGGGGTACACGTGCGACCACACCCGGTTGCTGCGGACGGTTCCCTTGTCGCCGAAGATCTCCAGGGGGAAGGTGTACGGTTGGATGCACTCGAAGTTGACGGCCACCTTGCCGAGGACACCGCCCGCCAACCGGACGAGCAGCATCTCCAGGCCGTCGTACTCCATCGGCGGCTGCTCGGACCACGCGTGCCGCAGCGGGTTGTACTGGAGCGTCTTACCCTTCCGTTTGCCGCCGGCGTAGCCGAAGACCTCGACCGGTTCGGCGGCCTCGAACTCGCCGGGGGCGGCGAACCAGCGGAGGGCGTCGACGGCGTGGCAGCCGGCCACGGCCATGGCGCTGGTGCCCGTGCTGACCTTGCGCCCGTCCTCCCACCCGCTCCACCAGGCCGCGTTGTACGACTGGTAGTCGGCCTGGACGCAGTAGACCTCACCAAGGGCCCCGTCGGCGATGAGCCGCTTGATCGCCTGGAACATCGGATTCCAGCGGAGGACGAAACTGACGACCGTCCGGACGCCCGCCCGGTCCACCGCCTCGCGCATGCGGTGCAACTCGTCCAGGGAATTGGCGGCGGGTTTCTCGATGACGAGGTGCTTGCCGGCGTCGGCGGCGGCCACCGCATGCTCGCAGTGGAGGTGCTGCGGCGTGCAGACGGAAACCAGGTCCACGCCGTCGTGGGCGAGGGCCTCGCAGGCGTCGGCGTAGACGGCCACGCCCTCCAGGTCGGCCTCCTCGGCCCGCCGGCGGGCCTTCTCGGGCTGGATGTCGCACAAGGCCCGGACCTGGGTGTGCGGGTTGGCCGCGTATGCCGCGATGTGCTGCGTGGCGACCCATCCCGCCCCGAGGACCAGGACGCCGAAGGTGGGTTCCGTCATGGTCGTCCTCCGTCTGATGCGCCATCCTATGCGTAGTATGCGGCGTAACGGTGCATGGCCTCGGCGACGGCGCGGGCGTTGGCGAGCGGCGTGCCGGGGTACAGGCCGTAGATCATCGTCAGACCGCCCTCGGGGGCGCCCAGCGTCTCCACCTCGCGTTGGATGAGGGCGTCCACGTCCGCCGGCGTGCCGTGGACCGTCACACGCTGCCGGTCGACGTCCAGGTCGATGCAGACGCGGCCCTTGAGGCGGTCGGCAATCCAATCCAGATCGTTGACGAGGTCCTGAAGGTTAAGCGCCTCCACGCCCGCCGCCAGCAGGTCGTCCACGAGGCCGTGCAGCCGGCCGTCGCTGTGCATGTGGACGACGGCCCCGGCCACACGGGCGGGCGCCATCAGCCGCTCATACACCGGCAGGATGTACCGGCGGAAGTGCGCGGGCGCCAGGAGCGGCCCGGTCTGCATGCCCAGGTCTTCCGGGTACCCCATCCAGCGGGCGCCGGCGTCCAGGTCGCGGCGGACCAGGGCCAGGTTGAACGCCTCAACCATCTCGATGAGGCGGTCGAGTTGCGGCTCGCCGTCGGCCATGTCGTACACCAGGTTCTCGTAGCCGCGCAGGTCCACCAGTTGCTGGAACGTGTGGCCGTGACGGAGCGAGGCCACGGCGAGCCGCTCGTATCCCCCCGCCGGCGGGGCGAGGTAGTGGCCCATCCCGTCGCCGCGGGACGGGTCCGGCGGGGTGAACTCCTCGAAGTCGTTCCAGTCGGCCAGCGGGTGCCGGGTGACCGTGCCCACGATGCCGTCGTCGGTCGTTTCCCACGTGCAGCCCCAGGGGTCGGTGAACGGCCGGTTCGCGACGGCATTGGGCAGGTACGTGGGTTCGTAAGGAAGGGAGGGCGGCTCGGCACCGCCGAAGAGGCCGGGGAACTCGGCCATCAGGTCCGCCAGTGCCGTCTGCGGGAAGTGGTGCCAGCAGGCGTCGTTGATGTGGAACGTCATGGGGATGGCGTCCGGCCGGTCGAACCGGACGGCCCGCAGGCGGTTCGCATCGTCCGGGTGCAGGGGACCGGGCGTGTCGGGATGGCGGTGTGGCGGCATGAGGGTTGCCCCGGCTGGCGCGGGATTCTTGCGGCATCTGCCTGGATTCTACGGCGTCCGCGGCCGCCGACAAGCGAAACCCGGGGGAGATTGGCGGCGGTGGCGGAATATGGCCGTTTTGGCACGCCGCCCCCGAAACCTGCCAGGATGGCAGGGCCGAGGGGGCTCGGATGTCGATTTTGGCACTCCGACGGGCCGGCCGCGGCGAAGCGGTTTCCGTCCGCGGTGATCTGGACTTCCTTAACTTCCTTTCCTATAGGCACTTAGGTGCATCCCGCCGCACCGGCACTGTCTTCTCCCTGCCTTTGGCATCGGCCTTGCTCCGATTGGGGCGGACACGCTCTATCGGTAGCGAGGGCGAGATGGTCGCTTGGCCGAATCCGATGCCCGACGACACCCCGTCGGTCCTCATTGCCGACGACAGCGACGCCTGGCGCGACGCCGTCGGCGAGGTGCTCGACCGCGAGGGGTTCCGCACCCTGGAGGCGGCCGACGGGGCGGAAGCGGTCGAGATCGTCCGCTGCGAGCGGCTCGACGTGGTCCTCATCGATTTCCACATGCCGCGCCTCGACGGGCTCCAGGCCCTGCGGATCATCCGGCGGGAACGCCGGCGGCTGCCGAGCGTCCTGATGACGGCCCATCCGATGGACGTGCCGCCCGAGGAGGTCCGGGCCCTGCGGATCGCGACGGTCCTCGCCAAACCGGCCGACCGGCGGGTCATCGTCACGACCGTGATGCGGGTCATCCGGGGCGAGGCCGCAGACTGGCCCGGCGAGCGGTTCTGAACGGCATGCGTTCCCCTCTCTCGTCAAGGGAGAGGGAGTCACAGCGGACGAGAATCTGTTTTTGCCACACGAACACGAAAGCCCGGCCCTTGCGGCCGCGCGAGAGCCAGAGAACATCGGAAAGGAGCCAGCAGTGAAACTGAAACCGCTCGGTGACAGGGTCGTCGTCAAGCGTCTCGAGGCGGAAGCGACCACCAGGGGCGGCATCGTGCTGCCCGACACCGCCAAGGAGAAGCCGAAGCGCGGCAAAGTGGTCGCGGTCGGCCCCGGCAAGACGCTGGAGTCCGGCGAGGTGGCCAAGCCCACCGTCAAGAAAGGCGACGAGATCATCTTCTCGAGTTTCGCGGGCACGGAAATCACCGTGGACGGCAAGGAACTGCTCATCATGGGGTCCGAGGATATCCTGGCCGTCCTGAAGAAGTAGCCCGGGCCGCCGCCGGTCCGCCGGCGGAGGGGTCCGCCCCGAACCGCACCGCACCCACAAGAAGGAGAGCCTACTGTGGCAGCCAAGAAAATCGCATTTGACCAGGAGGCCCGCGAGGCCATCCGCCGCGGCGTCCAGAAACTGGCCCAGGCGGTCCGCGTCACGCTCGGGCCCAGCGGTCGCAACGTCGTCCTGGAGAGGAGTTTCGGCGGCCCGACGGTCACGAAGGACGGCGTGACGGTCGCCAAGGAAATCGAACTGGAAGACGCCTGGGAAAACATGGGCGCCCAGATGGTCCGCGAGGTCGCCTCCAAGACCAGCGACGTGGCCGGCGACGGCACCACGACCGCCACCATCCTGGCCGAGACCATCTTCTGCGAGGGACTCAAGAACGTCACCGCCGGCGCCACCGCGATGGAACTGAAGCGCGGCATCGACGCCGCCGTCGAGACCATCATCGCCGACCTCCAGAAGATGGCCAAGCCGATCAAGTCGTCCAAGGAGGTCGCCCAGGTCGGCACCTGCGCCGCCAACCAGGACGAGGAAATCGGCAAGATGATCGCCGACGCCATGGACAAGGTCGGCAAGGACGGCGTCATCACAGTCGAGGAAGGCAAGAGCCTGGACACGACCGTCGACCTCGTCGAGGGCATGCAGTTTGACAAGGGCTACCTCTCGCCGCACTTCGTCACGGACTTCGAGACGATGGAGTGCGTCCTGGAGAAGCCGTACGTCCTGATCCACGAGAAGAAGATCGCCAGCGTCAAGGACATGCTGCCGTTGCTGGAGAAGGTGGCGCAGTCCGGCCGGCCGCTGCTCCTGGTGGCCGAGGACATCGAGGGCGAGGCCCTCGCGACGCTGGTGGTGAACAAACTGCGCGGCACGTTCCACTGCTGTGCGGTCAAGGCCCCCGGTTTCGGCGACCGCCGCAAGGCCATGATGGAAGACATCGCCACGCTGACCGGCGGTCGGGCCATCTTCGAGGACCTCGGCATCAAACTCGAGAACGTCGATATCGCCGACCTCGGCACCGCCAAGAAGGTGACCATCGACAAGGATAACACCACGGTCATCGAGGGCGGCGGCGACGTGGATTCCATCAAGGGCCGCATCGACGCCATCCGCAAGGAAATCGAGACCACCACCAGCGATTACGACCGCGAGAAACTGGAGGAGCGGCTGGCGAAACTCTCCGGCGGCGTGGCCCAGATCAACGTCGGGGCCGCCACCGAGAGCGCCGTCAAGGAAAAGAAGGCCCGCGTCGAAGACGCCCTCCACGCCTGCCGGGCCGCCGTCGAGGAAGGCGTCCTGCCGGGCGGCGGCGTGGCCATCCTCCGGGCACGCAAGGCCATCGATCGCCTGAAACTGAAGGGCGACCAGAAGATCGGCGCCCAGATCGTCTTCCGCGCCGTCGAGGGACCCATCCGCCAGATCGCCCAGAACGCCGGCAAGGACGGCTCCATCGTCGTCGAACGTGTCGAAACGGAAGACAAGCCCACCTTCGGCTACAACGCCCTGACGCACAAGTTCGGCGACCTGGTCAAGGACGGCGTCATCGTGCCGATGAAGGTGGAACGGACGGCGCTGCAGAACGCGGCCAGCATCGCGGGCCTGCTCCTGACGACCGACGCCCTCGTCTCGGAGATCCCCGAGAAGAAGAAAGCCCCCGCCGGCGGCGGCATGGGCGAGGAAGGGATGTATTGACCGAAAATGACAAATGCTAAATGATAAATGCCAAAGCACGCGTCGCGTAAAGGGGAAGTGTTAGCCGCCGGCCCCGCCAACGACGGCGGGTAAACTTGGCCGGCGCGTGCCGTGTCGCTGTGCCGAATCGCGCGGCGGGTCTCCGTACCCGCCGCGCTTGTTTTGCGCCAGGCCCACCGGTAGAATGCCCGCAAAAGTTCACCCCGCACGGCAGGCAGGAGCGAGGCCATGACCGAGATCGTGTTCCAGGTCGAAAAGGATCCCGACGGCGGGTACACGGCCAGGGCGGTCGGCGAGTCCATCTTCACCGAGGCCGACACCCTCGATGCCCTCAAAGCCAACGTCCGCGAGGCCGTTCTGTGTCACTTCGATGAGGCCCAACGTCCCAAAATGATCTGCCTGCAGACTTGACCGTACGACTGTTTCGTGCCGGAGGCACGGCTGTTCTGTAGCCACGGGCGCGAGCCTGTGGAGCGGATGGGCATACGACATACAAGTCCTACCCCGGGCTCGCGCCCGGGGCTACTGGCAATCGCCCCTGCGGGGCTGCGGCATTCGAGCCGGCCGCGGCACGCCGCGGCCTACGAGGCCTTGCGCGGCGGGCAGTCTTGCCCGCCTACCGCTCATACAACCTCGCGAACTTGTGGGGGACGTGAAACCCGTCTTCGCCCGTCGGCGAGAAGGCCGACCATTCCGTCCCGTCCTCCCGCACCCGCTGCCGGCAGACGTTGAAGTACCACGGCAGCGACTTCAGCGGCTTGCGGCCCGCCACCTGGTGCAGCGGATCGTTGGTCTCCGCGACGACGGGGATGCGGACCTCGACGGTCCACTCGTCCTCGCCCACGTGGGTGGCCACCTCCGCCTGGGCCGACCACGCATACCACCCGTCCCTGGGCGCCCCGCGGTCGAGGTCGCAGACCGCCCCGGCGGGGTTGACGGCAATCTGGTAATAGGCGTGCTGCTCGGTTTCCAGGAGGATTTCCACGCAGTCGCCCATCCAGAGGGCCGGGTCGTCGCGGCGTTTCGTGGTGACGTTGACCGCGTCGCCCTTCGCGTCGCGGCAGCGGATGGCGAAGTAGACGGCCTCCCGTCCCCACGCCACCTTGAAGGAGGTCGCCAGGGCGGGCTTGCGGCCGGTCCGGAGGTCCTTCAGGTGCCCTTCGGCCCGTCTCGGGCAATTCCGCCAGAAGTCATCGTCCAGGTGGCCGTCGATGCGGACGCTCTCGGCGTCCCGCCACATGCGCATCTCGGGCACGTCGGCGCGCTTCCGTTCCTTCGCGAGTTGGGCGCTGCGGTCTTTCAGGGCTTTGAGGAAGTCCGCGACCACCGCCAGGCGCCGCCCGTAGACGGAGTCCGCGTCGGTCTTGGCCTGCGCGTGGGCGAAGAGGGCCAGGGCCCGGTCGGCCTTGGCCTTGTCCTTGGACATGTCCCGCCAGTTCGCCTCGCACCAGGCGAAGAACGCCTTCATCTCCTGCTCGGCGGGACCGTAGAAGAGGCGGCAATACTCGTTGAAGAGCGCGTCCACATCCTGCTGCTTGCCGCCCCAATACATCCGCGTGGTGAAGTAGACGTTGAAATGGTTGTAGCCCGGGGCGTCCAGGTCATGAATGAGCGAGAGCCAGATGTCTTCACCCCCGGAGACGCCCTTCACCGCGTTGATGCTCTCGCCGAGCACGTGCGGCAGGTAGGCGGGGAGGTACCAGCCCCGGTTCGTGAACGGGTAGTTCTCAAAGATGAGAATCGGGTTGTCGGTTTTCTCGAGCCAGGCCCGACGGAGTTCCCCGACGGCCTCGCGTTCCTCCGGACGGTCGGACGTGGGGCGCCGGCCGCCGACGATGCAGACCAGCACGTTCGGCTCGAGTTTCTCGATCGCCAGCGGCGGCAGGGTGTAGGCGCCGTAGGCGCAGCACAGGACCTTCTTGTGGGGATGAGTCCCGGCGACCGCCTTGGCGACGCGGTTGACGAAGTCCCAGACGTAGTCTGACAATCGCCCACGGTAGCCGCGGTCGGGCGTGTCCTTGCCCTTGCACAGGGGGCACTGGCACATGGCGGTGAACCCGTCGGGCGGCATGACGGAGACCACGTCCATCCGGTAGTGATCGAAGAGCGTGCGGACGTAGCGGACGGTTTCGTCGAACAGCCCGTCGGAGGAGAGGCACACCTGTCGCTTCCTCTTCTCGGGCCGGACGTCGCGCTTGCCGCCGTACAGGGCGTAGTATTCCGGGTGAGCGTCCATCATCTCGCGGCGGTCGGTCAGCGTGGCCAGACCGTGGGCCACCTGCACGCCGTACGGGTCGCGCACGCCCAGGTGCATCGCCCACATGGAGACCTCGCGGGGCTGGATGCCAAAGCGGACGTTGAACCGCCGCATCGGGAAATCCGGCCGGACCGTCTCGTCGATCTCCGGCAGGGGAATCGTGGTCCGCGCGGGGACCACCTCGCCCAGGTCGCCCGGCATGTACCACCGCACGCCCAGTCGCCGCAGAAACCCGCAGACGGCATTGAAGGAGCCCCGCTCGTCGAACGACCACACGTGGATCGTATCGGTCTGGTCGGTCCGCTCGGACGGCGGTTTCCCGAAGTCATGTGCCCGGCCGCTGTACTCCTTGTACATCCGCGACATCGGGTTGCCCCACCGCGCGCCCGTCAGGGCGTCCCACTGGGCGAGGACTTGGCCGCTCGCCCAGTGGCTGTGGCTGCGCGCCCACGGTTCGATGGGCGTGAAGTCGGTATCCCGGCCGATGAGCACGAGCCGCCCCTCGCCGGACACGATGCGGTACGCGCCGTCCTTCAGGCCGTCGGCGGCGATGCCCAGGTCGTCCGTGTGCCGGCTCCGCCCGACGTACACCTGGACGGGCACGCGCCTGTCCGGTGCCGTCGCGATGGGCAGGGTCGCGCCGGAAATCTTCCGGAGGTAGGTCTGGAGTTCGCGTGCGGCCAGGCGGACGGTGCGTGGCGGGTCCGGGGCGATGATGATCTCGGCCTGCGCCCGGCCGTCCTCCACGAGGTACGCGTCGCCGAGCGCCGGGCCGCAGAGCAGGAGGACCATCGCGACGGCGCAGCGGATCATGGGGTGCCTCCGTGGAATGCCGTTCGTTCCGGCGGCCGGATATCCCCATCCGCCGCGCGGGAAGTCAGAAGCCGCGGCATGCCGCGGCCTACGGGGCTGCCGCCCGGGAAACATGCCGGGTCAATTCCGGTTCACGTCCAGGTCCCGATGGATGGGGGACTGGAACGGCCCGGCGACGGGCGTGCTGGTGTGTTTCTCGTCGCGGAGGCGCTCGGTTTCCCGGACCGACCGCTCCATCAGCAGCCGCAGCGTCGTCTCGTCCCCTTCCGTTTCGGCGCCGAGGCGCTTGGCTTCCTTCTGGAGTTCGACCAATTTCCGGATGGCCTGCTGCACGCGGAACCAGGCGTCGATGGCGGCTTCGGTGTTGCGGCGCCACTGGAGGCGGGCGGCCGACGTCATTTCCCCATCGTCGTCGTCGAAGAGGTCGTCTTTGACGGCGTAGTCGTATCGGCGGGGGTCGCTGCGGATCGCCTCCTCCTTGTAGGCCTCCAGGATCTTCCGTATCGCCAGGCGCTGCTGGCGGTTCTTTTCGAGTTTCTCCTGCCGTTCCTGCTCCTCCTGCTGGCGCTTGACGATGTTGGCTTCGAGACGGCGCATCACGCCGCCGGCGTAGTTGCCGATGCTGTGCCAGCCGTCCAGGTCCAGCGCCTTGCCGAGCGCCGCGATGGAATCCGCCTTGCCGTCGGCCAGGCCGAGACCGTCGGCCTGGTCGGCCGAGAGCATCAGCGGCCCGATGCCGCCGTGCTGGACGAGCAGGTCGCCGCTGGGCAGGCCGGCGGGTTTCTTGGTATCCACGTGGGCGCGGCCGTCAGCGTCGAGCCAGGCGCACAGCCGTTGCCCGTCGCGGAAGAGGGCCTGGACGAGCAGGGCGGGCTGCTTCCGCGCGAGGGCGAGGGCGGCGGCCTCGGTCGCGAGGGCCTTGGCCTCCGCCTGCGTCAGTCCCGCGCCGCCGAGGACCGCCTTCGGGGCCACGTGGACCGTGTCGCACGCCAGGGCGACGGCGGCAGCGGGGCCGACCGCCCGCTCGACGAGGGCATGGAACGTGAACCGCTTCCGCTCGCGCCGGATGTGGGCCAGCATCGCCTTGGCGGCCGCCACCGACCCGCCGGCGCTGTCGAGGTGCAACACGACGTGCCCGATCCGCGGACTTCGCGACGCCCAACTCAGCACCGCCTTCAGGCCGTCGCCGTGCACCGCCCCGACCAGGGGCCCGCGGACCGGCACCGTCATGTAGGTGGCGGGGGCGTCGGCGGCGGGAGCGGTGGGCGCGGCGCCCAGGACGACGGCCATCGCCGCCGCCAGCACGCCGAGCGCGGGGAACCCTGCGACTCGTCGAGCATGCCTGCGCATGGGACCGTCCTCCTGTGCCTGCCCCGGCCTCCGCGCGTCTTCCGGGTCCTGGCACCGCAACGCGGAGCGCCGGCCCGTGTCGCGGCGGCGCGCGGCCCCGCCGGTTCAGACCTCGATGCCGTAACGCTTCATCTTCTTGTATAGCGTGGTCCGGTTGATATCAAGGGCGTTTGCGGTGGCCTGCCGGTTGCCGTGGAAGGCGTGGAGCGTCCGTTCGATGATCGCGCGCTCGGGTTTCTCGAGGGCCTGCTTCAGGGGGAGGATTTGGGCCTCGCCGTCGTCGCCCGGGCCGACGGCCCGCATGTCGTCGGGCAGGTCGTCGGGCATGACGGTGGCGTGCTTGGTCAGGATGACGGCCCGCTCCAGGATGTTCTCCAGTTGCCGCACGTTCCCCGGCCAGGTGTAGACCTGGAGGCGGCGCATGGTCTCCTCGGTGAAGCCGACGACGTTTCGCCCCGTGCGCTCGCAGTGGCGTTGGAGGAAATGCTCGGCCAGGAGCGGGATGTCGCCCAGCCGCTCGCGCAGCGGCGGGAGGTGGACCGTCACGACGTTCACGCGGTAGTACAGGTCCTGCCGGAACGTGCCCTTGCGGACTTCGGCCTCCAGGTCCTGGTTCGTCGCGAGGATGCAGCGGACGTCCACGTGCCGCGTCTTCGTGCCGCCCACGGGTTCGAACTCGAAGTCCTGGAGCACGCGGAGGAGTTTGACCTGGAAGGCGGGGGTGGCGGTCGAGATCTCGTCCAGGAAAATCGTGCCGCCGTCCGCCTGCGTGAACTTGCCGGCCTTGTCGCCGACGGCCCCGGTGAACGCGCCGCGGACGTGGCCGAAGAGTTCGCTCTCCAGGAGCGTCTCGGGCAGGGCCCCGCAGGCGACCTCGACGAACGGATTCGCCTGCCGGTTGGACCGCTGGTGGATCGCCCGGGCTACGAGGCTCTTGCCCGTGCCGCTCTCGCCCGTAATGAGGACGGTGGTGGGGGTGTCGGCGACGGCCTCGATGATGTCGAAGACGCGCAGCATCTTCGGGTCGTGCCCGATGATGTTGCCGAGGCTGTACCGTTCGCCCAGTTGGGTCCGCAGCGCGCGGTTTTCGGCCATCAGGTGCTGCTGCTGGAGGGCCCGTTCGATGACGAGTTTGATCTCGTCGTCGATGATCGGCTTGGTCAGGTAATCGAACGCCCCGCGCTTGATCGCCTCGACCGCGCTCTCGATCGTGCCGTAGCCCGTGATCATGATGACCGCGGTGTCCGGGTACCGGTTGCGGACCATCTTGAGGAGTTCGAAGCCGTCGACGTCGGGCATGGAAACGTCGGTGATGGCGACGTCGAACGTCTCGGCGGCCAAGTGGGCGGAGGCTTGCTGGAAACTCGCCGCCGTCTCCGTCTCGTACCCTTCGAGACGGAGGAACTCCGACAGGCTTGTGAGGATGAGTTCGTCGTCGTCGACGACGAGGATGCGTGTATCGGCCATTGGTTCTATCCCCTCTGGTTCATCGTTATCCTGTGCGGCGCCGCCCACTTGCGGCGCGGTGGGTCTCCGTACCCACCGCGCGGCGCTCCGCAGTCGCGCCGCGGCACGCCGCGGCCTACCGGCTACCCCTCCGCCCGCGGCGCCAGGGGCACGCGGATCGTAAAGACGGCCCCGCCCTCGTCGCGGTTGGCGGCCGAGAGCGTCCCGCCCTGTTTTTCCACGAGGTCCCGCGAAATCACCAGGCCCAGCCCCGTTCCCTTGCCGATTGCCTTCTGGCTGTAGAACGGCTCGAAGAGGCGGGGCAGGGCGTCTTCCGGGATGCCGGGGCCCGTGTCGGCCACCTCGATGACCAAGGTATCATCGGTGCAGGCGGCGTGGACGGCGACCCGGCCGCCGGAGGGCGTCGCCTCCACCGCGTTTTTCACCAGGTTCAGCACCGCGTGGTACAGGTGTCCGCTCTTCAGCGGAGGCAGATCGTCGGCCGCCTCGACCGCCATCGTGACGCCGGCGTCGTCGGCGGCCGGCTGCATCGTGTGGATGGCCTCGGTCAGGATGGCCCGGATGCCCATTGGCTCCACGGTGCCGGAGGCGCTCCGCGAGAAGTCCAGCAGGTCCCGCACGATCGTGCCGATGCGCCCGAGGCCCGTCCGGACCTGGTCCAGGTAGGTCCCCAGGCGGTCGCGGTCGTCGGTCTCGGCCACGCGCGAGGCCAGGTTCAGCAGCCGCTGCATCCCGTCGAGCGGATTGTTGATCTCGTGGGCGACCATGGCGGCGAGGCGCCCCACGCCCGCCAGGCGCTCCGACACCTCCAGCCGCTGCTGCATCCGCAGGCGGTGCGTCACGTCCTCGATGACGAGCACGCCGCCCACCACGTCGCCCTGCTGGCTCATCAGCGGCGAGCAGGCCACGTTCAGACGGGCCGCCTCGGGGTCCGGCGAGCCGAGCGTCAAGGCCTCCGCCATCCACGGTCGCCGCATGTCCAGCACCTCGCGGAGCGACGCTTCCCACTCGGGGTCGATGCGGGCCACGTCCGTCCGCCGGACGGCGTCCAGGACGCTGCGGTCCACCGCCCACAGCCGCTGGGCCGCCGCGTTCCGGAACGTGACACGGAAGTGCCGGTCGAAGACGACGATGCCGACCGGCACGGACTCGAAGAGTTCCTCGTTGAACGTTTTGAGGCGGGCCAGTTCCGCCACCGCCCGGGTCAGTTCGCTGCGGGTCTCGGCGATCCGCCGCTCCATTTCGTCGCGGAAACGGGCGTGGAGGAGGCTGGTCTCGGCGGCCATGGCGACGATGCGGCCGGCGGCGGCCATCAGGGCCCGGTCCGCCTCGTCGAAACGGCGTCCCTCGGCCGGGTCGCCCAGGACGAGCACGCCCAGCAGGTTCTCCTCGGCCGCAATCGGAATGAGGGCCGCCACCGGCCACGTGCCGCGCTCCGCCGGGACGGCCGCCTCGGCCGGGGCCAGGGGCTCCCAGGCCTCCAGCACGGTGGTGCGGACTTCCGGCATTTGGGCCAGGGCCGGCAGATCGACCTCGGCGGCCCGTCCGACCGCCCGGACGGTCCGCAGGCGGCCGGCCTTTTCGTCCCACAGGCAGAGGGCGGCCGAGCGGCAGTCGAACATCGCCTGGGCCTGCGCAAGGGCCGTCTGCTGGAGGACTTCCGGGTCCTGGAGCCGGGACAGGCGGCCGGCGAGGTCGCCCAGGAGGCGGACGGTCTCCAGGACCGCGTCCGGCGCGGGGTCGGGACGCACGGGTTGGTGTGATTCGGCCACACGGACCTCCAGGAGGTACACTCCCCGGGCACGTAAGCGTTGTAAAAATACAACATTTTCGGGGGAAGTCAAATCGGCCTGGCCCCGGATCGCCGTTTTTGGGCAGAAAATGGGGATTGCTGGGGATTTCTTTTCAACGGGACGCTTTCTGGAGGCCGTCCGCCCGATGATTTGCGTCAACCTTCCGAAAAAGGTTCCAGGAGTGTTTTTCGAGCGTCCGGGGCGCTGGTGGGGGCGGGCAGGCCCGTGTTCGCCGGCCCACTTGTGGGCCGCACGCCGTTGCCGTTCGAGGCGGGTGCCTGTTGTGTGGCCCGGCCGGTCTTGCCCGGCCGGGAGAACACTACCAAGGAATTCCGCGCGGCGGGTACGGAGACCCGCCGCGCACGGTGGTACCGTAACGCAGTTGACCCTCCGCGGCGGCGGGCCTATACTCGCGGCGACCTGAACGGAGGGAACGCCATGCCCGTCGAGCGCCAATCGCCGCCTCCCCGGGTGGCCATCGTCATGGGGAGCGACTCGGACCTGGAGAAGATGCAGCCGGCCGCCGACGTCCTGGACGAGTTCGGCGTCGCCTGCGAGGTCCGCATCATCTCGGCCCACCGGACGCCCGAGGTCGCCCACGAGTTCGCCACGACCGCCGCGGCGCGGGGCGTGGAGGTCATCATCGCCGCCGCCGGCGGGGCGGCCCACTTGGCGGGGGTGCTCGCCGGCCTCACGCCCCTGCCGGTCATCGGCGTGCCGATCCAGACGAGCGCCCTGGGCGGCCTGGACTCGCTCCTCTCCACCGTCCAGATGCCGCGCGGCGTGCCGGTGGCCACCGTCGCCATCGGCAAGGCGGGACCGGTGAACGCGGCCGTCCTGGCGGTCCAGATCCTGGCGGTCGCCGACGCCGACCTGCGGGAGAAGGTCGTCGCCTACAAGGCCCGTCTCGCCGAGACCGTGACCGAGGCCGACGCGAAGGCGAGGTCCGCCGATGCCTGAGCCGACGGTCCGATGGGTGGGCGGCCTGGACGGCCGGATGGAACTCATCGACCAGACCCGTCTGCCCACCGAGCACACGGTCATCGCGTGCCGCACCGTCGAGGACGTGTGGGAGGCGATCAAGGTGCTCCGCGTCCGCGGGGCGCCGGCCATCGGCGTCGCCGCCGCGATGGGCGTGGTCGTCGGCGTCCAGGATGCGCCGGACGACGAGTCGGCCGTCCAGGACGCTGTCGCCGAGACGTGCGACTACCTCGCGACGAGCCGCCCGACGGCCGTCAACCTCTTCTGGGCCCTCGACCGGATGCGCCGCGTGGCCGAGGCCCGTCGCGGCGAGGGCGGACGGGCCGTCAAAGAGGCGCTGCTCGCCGAGGCCCAGGCCATCCGAGATGAAGATGCCGAGATGTGTCGCCGCATCGGCGACGCCGGGCAGCATCTCGTCACGGAAGGCTGCGGCGTGCTGACCCACTGCAACGCGGGGAGCCTGGCCACGTCCGAGTATGGGACGGCCCTTGCGCCGCTGTACCGGGCGCACGAGGCGGGGCGCGGCTTTCGCGTCTACGCCGACGAGACCCGGCCGTTGCTCCAGGGGGCGCGGCTGACGGTGTGGGAACTTATGCAGGCCGGCATCGACGTCACCCTCATCTGCGACAACATGGCCGCCGTGCTCATGCGGCAAGGAAAGGTGGACCTCGTCATCGTGGGCGCCGACCGCATCGCCGCCTGCGGCGACGTGGCCAACAAGATCGGCACGTACGGCGTGGCGGTGCTGGCCCGGCACCACGGGATTCCGTTTTACGTGGCGGCCCCGTCGAGCACGTTCGATTTGGCGCTGGACTCCGGCGACGCGATTCCGATTGAGGAGCGCGGCGGCGAGGAGGTGACACATGGCTTCGGCCGCCAGACCGCCCCGGACGATGCGAAGACGTACTGCCCGGCGTTCGACGTGACGCCCGCGGACCTGGTGACGGGCATCATCACGGAGCGCGGGCTGATTGCGCCGCCGACGCGCGAGGGCATCGCCAAGGTTCTGGGCGATTGACCCGACGCCCCGGCGCATGTAAAATCTTTAGTGGCGGAACCGAACGATTCGGAAAGCGAGCAGACCATGGCCGAACGTATCGAGGTCAACCCGGAAGTCCACTTTGGCAAGCCGTGCGTGGCCGGCACGCGCATTCCGGTCGCGGACGTCCTGGAACTGGTGCGCGAGGGCCTCCCATTCGAGCAGATCGTTCGCGACCACTACCCCGACCTGGAAGTCGAAGATGTCCGTGCGTGCGTGCAGTACGCCTTGGACGTTCTCGGCGTTGAAGACCTCCACATCTCCACAGGCTCATGAGGCTCCTGGCCGATCAGGACGTGTATGCGTCAACCGTCCGCCTCCTCCGTGATCTTGGACACGATGTAACGACTGCGGCAGAGACGGGGCTATCGCGTGCGACGGACGTCGAGTTACTGCAGGTTGCGCAGGAGGAGCATCGCCTGCTCGTCACGCGCGACCGCGATTTCGGGGCGCTCGTGTTCCTGAAGCACCTTGGCGCGGGCGTCGTTTACCTTCGGATGGCGCCTGGAGATGTCGGCCCGGCACATGCCCAACTGTGTACCGTCCTCTCAGCCTATGACGAAGAGACGTTGAGAACAGCCTTTGTGGTCGTGGAACCGGGGCGACACCGCTTCCGGGGCCTCGTGCGCTGAGAGGCGCGGCGAGGCGAAGCCGAGCGGGTCGGCGCGGCGGGTGCGGAGACCCGCCGCGCACAATGCCGGTTCTTACTCGACGGCGCGCTTAACCCCCATCAGCCTTGCCGGATGCGGGGCGAGGAGGGGGACGGCGCCGTCGAGGAACTCCAGCGTCCTGTCCTCGCACGACCCCGTCTTTGCCCTGCCGAGATCGATGGACCACGGCCGGCCGCGGGCATCCGGCGGCACCTCGGCCGTCACTTCCACGCGTTCCTTCGTGACCGTATCGCACGCGGCGACCTCCTTGCCGTCCGGGTCGCGGAGGACGAGGCGGGCGGTCTCGCCGGGCGACGGGCTCTCCAGGGCCAGGCGGATGCGCTCGGCCCCGGGCATCGGCAGAAAGTACGCCCGTGGCTGGGCGCCCAGGAAGTGCAGCCGCGGTCCGATGAGGCACGTGTGCCGATTGCCCGCGTGGAAACGGGCGGTGTTCTGGCCGGTGTCGAGGGCGAGGAGGTACCACGCGGCCTCGTCGGCGGGGCGGCGGAGGTCGACGGGTTTGTCCAGCGTTGCGTGCCCGTAGTCGAGCCGCTTGCCGTCCGGGCCGAGAAGGACGTACGCGCACGGCGTGGTGTAATGGCCGAGTTGCTGGGCGGCGAGGCGTCCGGCGAGGGCCTCGCCGTCGGCGACGCGGATGAGGACGGTGTGCCGCCCGCGAATCCGGAAGGTCGTCTCGCGGGCCTTCTCGGGCAGGGGCGCGTCCGCGAGGGGCGCAAGGCCCGCCTCCCGCAGCCGGCGGACCCGGTTCAGGAGGGCCTGCGTCTCGGCGTCGGGGGACTCGCGCGGCTCCTGCCACAGGGCGAACCGTCCGGCGGCGATGTCGCGGTTGGCCCGCTCGAACCAACGGAAGTACGCCCGGTGGTCCTTCTTCGGGTCGGGGCCGTCGTAGGCGTACTCCGGTCCCTCGTAGAAGATCCAGTACCCGTCGGTGGTCTGGGAGATGATGTCGGCGTTCTTCCCGGAGAACTCCGGCCCGGCACCGCGGACGGCGGGGTCGATGCCGC